>JAEEGI010006954.1_pt1 | contig 25464 bp, 19 predicted proteins | sample 8958751 | NCBI WGS metagenome assembly JAEEGI01 (sample SAMN16246545, study PRJNA631951) | gut metagenome | biome: gut microbiome; feature: rumen; material: KS-attached | host: Bos | place: Iran: Karaj | collected 2018-10
GGTAGAGTTCAGGTTCGAAAACAAACTCAAGGACGGCACCTTCGTCAATGACGAGGTTAACGCCCGACTTCAGTTGGATTGCTGCGGTCAGGAAACGCTGTCCTGAGGGGATGATGACGCGACCGCCACCCTTTTGTGAACATTTGTCGATGGCTTTCTGGATGGCCTTCTGATTCTTGGCGGCTGTGTTGGTGGCCTTTGCGCCATACTTGGTAATCACATAGTCTTTGTCCGCAAACTGTGGCATGCGGATGCTCTGTTCTATCTGCTTGTACTGCTGCTGATCCCAGCCTTTGGCATGGACACCAACAACCACCAGCATGACGAACATCATGGTCTGAATTAATCTTTTCATTTTGTCTGTTTTAGTAAATTTTGCGGCAAAGATACAAAGAAATGGGCAAAAAATCGAAAAAAGTTGTCGGAAAATTTGCTTTTTATGTAAATAATCTCTAAATTTGCCCCCGATAAGCTTGACGTAGCCATTGCCACGTGCCTTATCATATTTTTAGAAGTGAGGTTGGTAGCGTCCTGCACCAACCTCTTTTTCTTACATCTCACATCTTACTTCTTACTTCCCACATTTTCATATTTCCCAGCCGATGGCCGAAGCTCCAAGCACAGCAGCCGAAGCACCGTCGAGTCCGCTGACCAGGAATTGGGCCTTGCCACGGAATATTTTCATGACATGTTTGTTATAGGCCTCCTTGATAGGATTCATAATCAGGTCGCCTGCCTTCACCATGCCACCGAAGAAGATGAATGCCTCGGGACTTGAGAAGGCAGCAAAATCAGCACATGCCTCACCTAACATCTTGCCTGTAAAAGCATAGATGTCCTTGGCCAGTTCGTCGCCCTTGCCGGCAGCGATAGATACGTCGAGTGAAGTGATGTCGTCTGGATTCATCTCGCGAAGGATGGATGGACGATTGGTCTTGCTGAGCAGTTCACGGGCTGTGCGTGCAACGCCAGTTGCCGAGCAGTAGGTTTCAAGACAACCGGTACGTCCGCACCCGCAAAGTCGTCCTTCTTCGCCACGAACCATTGTGACGTGTCCGAGTTCGCCTGCAAAGCCGTCGTGACCATAGAGCAGTTGTCCGTTGACGACGATACCAGAACCGACCCCCGTTCCTAATGTGATGACGATGAAGTTCTTCATACCGCGTGCCACGCCATAAACCATTTCGCCCAGGGCGGCAGCATTGGCATCATTGGTCATGGCCACTGGAATGCCACCAAGTTTCTCGCTGAACATCTTGGCAAGGGGTACGACACCGTCGTGGGCCCAAGGCAGATTGGGAGCAAATTCGATGGTGCCGTTGTAGTAGTTGGCGTTGGGTGCACCAATACCCATGGCTTTAATCTTTTCAATACCACCAACCTGTTCAATGACAGGCTGCAGTGCCTCGACGGCTGCATTGACGTAATCGTCGGCTTTAGTAAAACCGCCAGTTTTGATGGCTGTAGTAGCCTTAATATCGCCGCGTGCATCGACGATGCCGAAGACAGAATTTGTACCTCCTAAATCTAAGCCGATGACATACGGCTTTAATCCTTGTTGCTCATTCATGCTGTTTTATAGTCTTTAATTTGATATTTCTGCGTACAAAGGTACGAATAAATTGGGAATTAGGTATTAGAAATTGAAAATAATTTTTGCTGTGGTAGTATTTTTTTTCACTTTTCACTTTTCACTTTTCACTTTTTTTTGTAACTTTGCACTCGATATGGTATTTCCTATACATATTAACATAGTAGATCTGGTGTTCAAAGGCATGCTGATAGGCATGATTGCATCGGCACCGATGGGACCGGTGGGTATCCTTTGTGTACAGCGTACGCTGAACAAAGGACGTAGCTTCGGTTTCGCTACGGGACTGGGTGCTGCCGCCAGCGACATCATCTATGCAGGTATCACGGGTTTTGGTATGGCCTTTGTGATGGACTTCATCAACAACGACCAAAACAAGTTCTATCTACAGATTATTGGTTCAATACTGTTGCTGGCATTCGGCATCTACACGTGGCGCAGTGACCCCACGAAGAATATGCACCAGTCAGGCCAGCAGAAAGGTACGTTATGGTATAATGCATGGACGGCATTCCTGGTGACATTCTCGAATCCGCTCATCATTTTCCTGTTTATGGCTTTGTTTGCGCAGTTCGCCTTCGTCATTCCTGACCATCCGTTTGAGATGCTGGTGGGCTTTGCCAGTATTGTGGGCGGTGCACTGCTTTGGTGGTATGGACTATCGTGGCTGATAGACAAGGTGCGCACCATCTTCGACAATCGTGGCATTCGTATCATCAATCAGGTCATTGGTGCTGCGGTAACGCTGTTTGCAAGTATTTCGCTGTTTGGAACGGTGACTAACCTTTTCAGATTCTTTTAATGGTAGAAAAGTAAAGGGATAAAAAGATGTTTATAGCACAAGGATTACGCAAGAGCAATATAGCAGAGTACCTACTGTATATGTGGCAGGTTGAGAATATCATCCGTGCCTTTGACTGTTCGTTGTCGAGAATCCGCAAAGAGTATATCGAACGTTTTGAGTACGACGAGGAGCAGAAGGAGGAGCTGACCGATTGGTATGGTAATCTGATTCGTATGATGAATCAGGAGGGCTGTCGTGAACAGGGACATCTGCAAATCAATAAGGTGGTCATGCAACAACTGCAGGAGTTGCACGCTCAATTGCTGTCGTCACCGAAGTTCCCGTTCTACAATGCAGAGTACTACAAGGTGCTGCCATATATCGTCGAGTTGCGCAACCGTGGTGCCGACAAGGATGAGAACGAGGTGGAGACATGCTTCAACTCGCTCTACGGCGTGATGATGCTGCGCTTGCAGAAGAAGGAGATTACCGCCAATACCGATCATGCCATCAAGGAGATTACGACCTTCATTGGCATGCTCTCCGACTATTATAAAAAAGATAAGGAAAAACCTCTTGAATTCGAATAAATAGTAAATTGTAAGTCGTCAAATTGTAAAATATCCTCGATGAATATACTGATTACGGGCTGCAATGGCCAACTGGGTAACGAGATGCAATTGCTGGAGAAGGAGAATCCTCAGCATACCTATTTTAATACGGATGTCGCCGAACTGGATATTACCGATCAGCAGGCTATTGAGCGTTTCGTTGACGAGAACGCTATTGATGGTATCGTGAACTGTGCAGCCTATACGGCAGTGGACAAGGCTGAAGCAAATGAAACCCTTTGCCAACTGCTGAATGCCGAGGCTCCAGCCTATCTGGCTCATGCCGTTGGACGTCGTGGAGGCTGGATGATACAGATATCTACCGACTACGTGTTCGACGGTACCAAGCACACCCCCTACGTGGAGGATGATGACACCTGTCCGAACTCCGTATATGGTCGTACGAAACTCGTGGGCGAGATCAACGTCCAGAAACTATGTGAGCGTTCGATGATTATCCGTACCGCATGGTTGTATTCCACGTTTGGCAACAATTTCGTGAAGACCATGATACGCTTGGGCAACGAGAAGCCTGAGTTAGGCGTCATCTTCGACCAGATTGGTACGCCGACCTATGCCCGCGATTTGGCACGTGTCATCATGACGGCTGTTAATCAAGGTATCCGTCCTGGCATCTACCATTTCTCGAACGAGGGTGTCACGTCGTGGTACGACTTTACGAAAGCCATCCACCGATTGGCAGGCATCACTACGTGTCGTGTCCGTCCGTTGCATACGGCGGAATATCCTACACCAGCAGCCCGTCCGCATTACTCAGTACTTGATAAGACCAAGATAAAACAGACCTACGGCATTGACATTCCATATTGGGAGGAGTCGCTTGGCGATTGCATAAAACACATATAATCTTTATTAACTTAATCAACTTTATCAATTATGAGAACTAAAAAACTATTCATCCTCTTGATGCTTGGCATCGTAAGCTACTGCTGGGCTCAACAACCGCAGTTAGCTTCATCGATTACCTGCCATCCTGATGGCAAGGTAACGTTTACTTACAAGAATGAGACGGCCAAGCAAGTGAAGGTCGACGTGCAGTTTGCAGGCCAGAAGGAGATGACACGCCAGGCCGATGGTACATGGACGGTGACACTTGGTCCCGTTGCGAAAGACATGTATCCATACTGCTTTATCGTCGACGGCGTGAGTGTAATGGACCCTGAGAATCCTCAGTATTTCCCCAACGAGGGTTTCAAGAACAGCCTGCTGGAGATTCCAGGTGGCGGTACACTGCCTCATGACATCAAGGACGTGCCTCATGGACGTCTGGAGTATGTACACTATTATTCCAAGAGCCTGGGTGCAACTAATCAGGCTGTTGTCTATCTGCCACCCACCTATATGCAGGATTACCAGAAAAAGTATCCCGTGTTCTACCTTATCAGCGGTACGACGGATACAGAAGAGGTGTACTATAAAGTGGGACGTGTAAACTACATTATGGATAATCTGCTGGCTGACAAGGCTGCCAAGGAGATGATTGTCGTATTGCCCTACGGTAATCCTTCTAAACTGAAGCCTTTGAAGGCAGACAACGCTTCCGGACAGCCCCAGACACGTTTTGGAGGCGATGTGTTCAGCAAGGATCTGATTGAAGACCTGATGCCGTACATCGAGAAAAACTATCGTACACGTAATGATCGTGACAGCCGTGCTATTGGCGGTTTCTCACGTGGTGGCAACCAGGCACTGTTCAATGGCCTCTCGAATCTCGACAAGTTCTCGTACCTCTGCTCGTACAGTTCTTTCACTTCGACTGATATCCCCAATGTTTACGACAATGCAGATGATACGAATAAGAAGATTCACCTGTTCTGGCTTGGCGTAGGTACTGACGATTTCCTGTATGGCAATGCGCGTGACTATATGGAGTTCCTCGACCAGAAGGGCATCCGCAGTGTCAAGGAGTTCACTACCGACAAGTTTGGTCACACCTGGATGAATGCCAAATACTTTCTCTCGAAGACCCTGCCTCTGCTGTTCAACAAGAAGGCTGCTGAGGCTGCTATGAAGGAGGGAAAGCCTGCTCCTGCCAAGACGGGTCAGGAACAGCAATTTACACCCAGTGTGATGGCTCGTCTCTTCCCCAGAGCCATTGTGTCGCCTGAGTATTCTCAGGACAGCATCATCTTCCGTATGAAGGCACCTGATGCCCAGAAGGTAGAACTCGAGTGTGAGATCCTGCCTGAGAATCTGGCAATGACCAAGGATGCTGATGGTGTATGGTCAGTGACCATGACCGATTTCGTGACAGAGACCTTCAAGTATTGCTTCATTGTGGACGGCACTCGTGTGGCCGACCCGCAGAACATGTTACTCTCGCCCGATCGTGGTTTCAAGTATAGCATTTCCGACAATCCTTACGGCCCCTTCAATTTCGCACAGATGGGTGACATTCCTCATGGACGCATAGGCTATGATGTAGAACGTCAGGAGGCATGGTATATGTCGCCTTCAATAGGTCAGGGCCAGCCTACTATGCCTGTTATGATACAGCTGGTTCCTGGCGAGAACGATACAATGGAGAGCTGGTTCAAGTTGGGTGGTGCCGATGCTATTGCCGACCGCTTGCTGGCTGACGGACATACCAAGCCTTGTATCTTGACCACAAGCAACCTTGAATTCATGGGACAACAGGGAGGCGGCATGCGTATGCCTGGTTTCCAGACAAGAGTATTGCGCGCTGACGACTATCCCACATGGTCACAGCGTCGACGCGCATTACTTCGTTTGCTCATGAAGATTGGTAGAGAACCCGCTCCTTCATTCCCTGGCTTTGGCGGCGCACCTGGTGGTGGCGGCTTCGGCGGAGGCGGTGGCTTCGGCGGAGGCGGTTTCGGTGGCGGGAACTTCGGTGGTCCTGGCTTCTAAGCCTCTTGACTCCGACGCAGTTCTTCTACGAATTCGCTAATCTTACGTAATTCGCGCGGAATGCGAATACTCTGCGGGCAGTGTGGTTCACATTGCCCGCAACTTATGCAGTGGTCTGCCTGTCGCAGGCGCGGAACGGCACGGTCCAGTCCAATCAGGTAGTTACGGCGCAGTTTGGCATATTCTGCATCAACGTTCTCGCGTGGCAGTGTGCCTTCGTTCTTACATTTGTTATAATGTACGAAGATGGCAGGTATGTCGATACCGTAGGGGCAAGGCATGCAGTATTTGCAGTCGTTACAGGGAATGTTCTCAAGTCCTACGATGCGGTCAGCCACTTTCTTATGAAGATATTCCTGTTCCTGTCCGCTCAGCGGTACTAATGGACAGTATGACAACAGATTGTCCTTCAGGTGTTCCATATAGGTCATGCCGCTCAGCACCGTCAGCACGCCTTTTGGTGTTCCTGCATAGCGGAAAGCCCACGAAGCCACGCTGCGCTCAGGTGCATGGCTTTTCAGTTCGGCAGCAAGATAGTTTGGCAGGTTTGCCAAGCGTCCGCCTAACAGCGGTTCCATGACAACAGCGGGAATTCCCTTCTTCTGCAATTCAGCGTATAGATAGCTGGCATCCACATTACTCTTGCTGATTTCGTCGGCGTAGTCCCAATCCAGGTAGTTCAGCTCAATCTGCACAAAGTCCCAGTGGTACTTGTCGTGCGTGGCCAGTATTTCGTCAAACACTTCCTTCTTGCCGTGGAACGAGAAACCAAGGTTACGGATGCGACCAGCCTCACGCTCCTTCATCAGATACTCCATCATGCCATTCTCCACATAGCGCTTCTCGAATTCGAACATCGCACCACCTACGGCATGCAGCAGATAGTAGTCTATATAGTCCGTCTGCAACTGCTTCAGTGAATTCTGATACATGGCAATGCTTGCTTCACGACTTTGTGTGTCAGGGTGGAAGTTCGACAGCTTCGTGGCAATGAATATCTTCTTGCGGTCGTGCTTCTTCAGGGCGATACCCGTACAGGCTTCCGACTTGCCCTGACAATAGACGGGGCTCGTGTCGAAGTAGTTCACGCCATGCTCAATGGCATAGTCCACCTGACGGTTAATCATTTCCTGATCGAAGTCATCCTTATTCTCAGTCTTCGATGGCAGACGCATCATGCCGTAGCCAAGAATAGATACTTTGTCTTGATTATTGGGATTCGTACGGTAGGTCATCTTACCCACAGGCGGTTCCACCTGCTGCTTATATTCTTCGACGGCTTTCGACTCCGTCTTCGACTTGCAACCAGTCATCACGGCAGCAGTAGCCACAGCACCGCCACCCAACAGCTTTAAGAAATTGCGTCTTGTTATATCTTTCTTCATACTTCTTACATCTTACATCATACATCATACATCATACATCATACATCTTACATCTTACATCTTACATCTTACATCATACCTCATACCTCATACTTCCTTGTGTTGCTCATGTCCCTCAACATAGATAGCGCTATGCGGACGGGCTGGACACAGGTTCTCGCAGGCACCGCAACCAATACAGCGTGCTTCGTTCACGGCAGGTACGTAGGGCGACTCTTCGTTGTCTGGATCGCTGGGCACCATTTCAATCGCTCCCACAGGACAGTGAGTTGCACAGTTGCCGCATTCCACCTCGTCGGTCAGCACCACGCAGTTCTTCTTAATCCATACGGCATGGCCAATCTGCGTCGATGCCTTGTCCTCTGCTTTTATCGGGAGGATGGCACCAGCGGGACATACCTGCGAGCAGCGGGTGCATTCTGGGCGGCAATAGCCACGCTCGTACGACATCACTGGCATCATCAGGTGCATCAGGTCATCGGAAGGACGCAGCACCTCATTGGGACACTCTGATATACACAGTTGGCAACCCGTACAGCGTTTCTCCATATTGGCCCTTGAGCGTGATCCCGGCGGTGTCAGTGGCGTCTGGCGCTTCGGTGCCACCTTGTCGGCAATCTCAGCCAGTCCGCCGTCCATCATCTTTTCCTTTTGCTGGGCAATAGCTGCTGTTGTCAGCATGGCCGATGCCAAGAGGAACGAACGACGAGAAGGGTCATTAGTCCCATGAGTCTCATGAGTCTTATTCGCCTCATGAGCCTTATTAGGCTCATTAACGCCATGAGCATACTTCAGCGCTCCAAACTTACAGCTTTCGATGCAGTCGCCACACACCACGCAGCGACTATAATCTACGCTATGCGTCTTGAAGTCAATACATGCCGCCTTACAGTTCTTCGTACACAGCGAGCAGTTCTTGCACTTCTCTGTGTCGAAATGAATCTTCAGGAACGAGAAGCGGCTGATGAAGCTAAGGACGGTGCCTACAGGGCATATCGTGTTACAATACGTGCGTCCGTTGCGCCAAGCCAATACTCCGAGAGTAACAAATGTTACTCCGGCAATAATGAGCGATACTCCGGAGCGAATCCAGATGTCCGACTGGTAGAACGCGTAGCTGTCGTAATGCTCAGCGATGCCGGCCAATATGTTGTTGCCTGCCTGCCAGACGGGTTGAAGCAGATTCGTTGCAATGCGTCCAAAGGCAGAGTAGGGGGCCAGCAGTTGGAACAGCGTGCCCACGCCTGTCGCGAGAGCAATGATGAACAGCACGAGCACAGGATAGCGCAGCCATTTCATTTCCTTCGAGTACGTGTAGCGGTTCTTCTTCTGCTTCTTGCCCAACCATCCGAAGACGTCCTGCATGATACCTAACGGACAGATGACCGAGCAATAGATGCGTCCGAAAACCAATGTCAGCACAACCAGTCCGATGATGACTGCCACGTTAAGTGCCAGCACAGCTTCCAGGAACTGTAGTTTCGGCATCCACGCAAACCAGTGGCGTGCCGTTCCTGTGAAGTCGACAAACAGCCAAGTAATGCATAGAAACATCACAGTAGCCAAAATAATTCTAATCTTCCTTAACATAAAGTATTTGTTCAGTTTTGTTTAGTTATTCTCACAATCTGAATACTGAGTTCATAGAGCAGATATATCGGCAGTGCCACGACGAACAGCGTAAACATATCCGTTGTCGGAGTGATGATGGCTGCTACGATGAGGATGGCTACGATGGCGTGCCTGCGATATTCACTCATCATACGATTGTTAATCAGCCCCATGTGTCCCAATAATCCGCAAACCACAGGCAACTCGAACACTACGCCCATCACTAAGCTCATGCCTATCAGTGTATCGATGTACGACTGCAATGTCAGCATATTGGCGACGTCTGGAGATACTTGGTATGTTCCTAAAAACCTGACTGTTAACGGGAATAATATAAAGTAATTGGTTAGTGTCCCCATCAGGAACATCACATACGCCGCACCTACTATCCAGACCACATAATGCCGCTCGTTTTGGTAGAGTCCTGGCGACACAAAGCGGAACAGCTCATATAATATATATGGAGAAGCCACCAACAGTCCCGCATAGATAGCCGTACGCATGTGAATCATGAATTGCTCCGTCAGTCCCGTATTCATCAGGTGGATGGAGAACGGGTCCACACCTAACAGCTTGTACGTCACGAAGTCGCTACTCCGCGGAGCCAATACCACGCTGAACAGTTCGTCCTTCAGACAGAACGCTGCCACAGCGAACACCACAACAGCCACCCCCATCCGTATCAGCGACGAGCGCAACACGTCCAAGTGGTCCCAGAAGGTAAGCGAATCAGTTTTCACTCCTTACTTCCTCTTCTGTCATTTCCTTCACTTCCTTGATTTCCTTCACCTCGTCATCCACTTCCTTGATGCCGTCCTTGAAGCTCTTGACGCCCTTGCCCAAGCCTTTCATCAGCTCAGGAATCTTCTTGCCGCCAAACAGCAACAGCACAATCAGTGCGATGACTATGATTTCTTGCATGCCTAATCCAAACAAAAGCAGTTTCATCTTTTTTCTTATTTTTGGTTATAATCTTTGCAAAGATACGGAAAAAATATTATCTTTGCAGGCAAAATAACAACATTTAACTATGGAGTACGAATTTATTCTGCGAATCCTTGTTGCAGCACTGCTTGGTGGTCTCATTGGTCTCGAACGCGAATACCGTGCCAAAGAGGCAGGTTTCCGCACCCATTTCCTCGTTGCCTTGGGCTCAGCATTGTTTATGATAGTGTCAGCCTACGGCTTTGGCGATGTCCAGATGGACGGGATGACGTCACGCTGGGATGTGTCGCGCGTAGCTTCACAAGTCGTCAGCGGTATCGGTTTCATTGGTGCCGGCACCATCATCTTCCGTAAACAGGAGAATATGGTCAGCGGCCTCACCACCGCTGCCGGTCTTTGGGTCACTGCCGCTATAGGTCTGGCCTGTGGCGGAGGCATGTACGTGCTTTCCACAGCCAGTACGTTGCTGGTACTCTTCGGATTGGAAGCCTTCAACTACTTCCTTCGCAAGTTCGACAAGCACCGCAAAGAGTAACACAGTAGCGTCGGTATGTCGCTGTTTGTCAAAAGAGAAACGGCGTTTTGCTCATGGAGAAACGGCATGTTACTACCAGAGAAACGGCCTTTCGCTCCAAGACAAGATGCTTTATTTTTTGTAATTCAGGGCAGCACCGATGGCTGTGCAGAATTCGGCATGTTTGGGAATATGGAAGTGGACGCCATAGAGCTTCTCGAGCATAGGGTACACATCCTTGCACTGGGGCAGCAATGTCAGGTTACCGATGAGTACGAAGTCCTTGATGCCGGAATTAAGGGCTGACAGGATGGCAGCGGAACCGATGGTCTGCAGCACCATGACGATAATGCCTAAGGCCAGGTCTTCCTTGGGGGCGTCGTATTGGGCCTTGGAGAATAGGGAGGCGGTTGCATCCATAGGCAGGCCGGGTAGGGGATGGGTGGAGATGTCGCCAATCTGCAGATTGATGTTATGGATGTTGCCCTGCATGGCCAGACTCTGAATCTGCTTGGGGTCGCGCGTGTTCAGCATGACGCGGCTCAAGCCCTGTAGCGTGCCGCCGCCAATGCCAATACCTCCGATATGCTTGATGTCGTCGCCGTCGCACTGTACGAAGCTGGTGCCGGTACCCATCGACACTACGATGGCTTTAGACAAGCCGCTCTCGAAGCGTGCGCCAAGTCCGTCGGCCACAAACTCATCGACCTTCTGAGTAGGTATGCCATACAGGTCTTCGTCGATATAGCCAGCACCGACGCCCGTCAGCATGACCTGCTCGACATCGCCCAGTGCAATCTTGTTGTCGTGAAGATACTTGCCAAAGGCACCATAGAGTGAGGTCACCTGGTCGGCAGCCGTAATGCGGATAGGGGAGAGTACCCGTCCATTGCGCAGTCCAACAATCTTCGTGGTCGATATTCCAACGTCTATTCCTATAACAATTCCCATACTCCTATTGTTTCTTAATTAGTATTTATAGAAAAACCCCTGCTAGAGAAATCTCTAAGACAGGGGTTCATAATGAAAGGAGGAAGTGGTACCTCCAGGAATCGAACCGGGGACACACGGATTTTCAGTCCGATGCTCTACCAACTGAGCTAAGGCACCAAAATGTTTGTTAGAACACTGCATCCTTTCGTTTGCGGGTGCAAAGGTACAACAAAAAAAACAATCTGCCAAACTTTTAGCCAATTTTTTTTTATTTTCCCCTCATTTTGTCTTGAAAACCACACTCCACTCCTTCTCCTTACGGCTGCAACTTCCTATTCTCGTGTGCTACATGCTCAAAAATTAACGTACTATTATTCTTGAGGATCCCAGTCAATGGGTATGTTCTTGAAAGTGATTTCGCCACTCTCGTCGCCACACTTAGCAACTAACTTTACAATGTCATGTTATAGCGGATTCCACCCTTGTGCTTTGAGCTCGAACTCCTGGTCGTCGCGGGTGACAAGGATGTGTCCGAGGCTCTGGTTGGTGATGTGGCCAATGAGTTTCACGTCCTCCATGTCCTGAATCTTCTCGTGGTCGCCTATAGGCACGGTGAACAGCAGTTCATAGTCCTCGCCGCCATTGAGGGCGCAGGTGGTGACGTTCATGTTCAGTTCCTCGGCCATGACCGCCGTCTGGTAGTCAATAGGTATCTGCTTTTCGAAGATGCGGCAACCCACCTTGCTCTGCTTGCAGATGTGCATGAGCTCAGAGGACAGACCGTCGCTGATGTCCATCATGGCTGTTGGACGGATGCCGGCTTCGCGCAGACGTTGGATGATGTCGCCACGCGCCTCAGTCTTCAATTGGCGCTGCAAGAGGTATTCCTTGCCAGCAAAGTCCGGCTGGAAGTCAGGAACGGTTTTGCCATTCTTCTTGGCTTCATCCACCATCTGATAATAGACAGACTTTTCGCGTTCCAACAGTTGCAGACCCATGTAGGCGGCACCGAGGTCGCCGCTGACACAAATCAGGTCGGTCTCCTTGGCTCCGTTGCGATAGATAATGTCCTCCTTGCGAGCCTCACCGATACAGGTTATCGAGATGGCCAAGCCTGTAAATGACGACGTGGTGTCGCCACCCACGATGTCGACGCCCCATTTGTCGCATGCCATACGCAGTCCGCTGTAGAACTGCTCCATATCCTCGACGGTGAAACGCTTGCTGAGTGCCAGCGATACTGTCATCTGACGAGGTATGCCGTTCATGGCAAAGATGTCGCTGATATTGACCATAGCCGACTTCCAGCCCAAATGCTGCAGGTCGATATACGTCAGGTCGAAGTGGACGCCTTCCATGAGCATGTCGGTGGTGACAAGCACTTCGCTGTCTGGGTAGTGAAGTACGGCGCAGTCATCGCCTACGCCGTACTTTGTTGATTCGTTTTTGGGCTTGATATCCTCTGTGAGGCGGTCTATCAGTCCGAATTCTCCTAATGATGCTATTTCCATTAATTATTGTTTTGGTTGTTGCGACGGTAATCGCGACACATATTTTTACGCGGTGCGTTTAATCATTTCGCGCATGATTTCAGTCATCAGTGGCTGCGCTTTGTCGGCAGCTTCCTGAACCTCCTCGTGGCTGACCTCTACAGGATTGTCGAAGCCGCCAAGGTCGGTAACGACGCTGATGCCGAAGGTCTTGATGCCGCAGTGGTGAGCTACGATAACCTCGGGGACTGTTGACATGCCAACGGTGTCGCCGCCCAGGGTGCGATACATCCTGTATTCTGCAGGTGTCTCAAAGGTCGGTCCTGTCGTACCAACATAGACGCCATAGACCAGACGGATGTTCTTTTCCTTGGCAATCTTTGTTGCCAGATTGATGAGCTCGTGGTCGTAAGCTTCGTGCATATCAGGGAAGCGTGGTCCTGTGGGGAAGTTCTTGCCACGTAGCGGATGCTCGGGGAAGAAGTTGATATGGTCAGTAATAACCATCAGGTCGCCAATTTTGAAGGCGGGATTCATGCCACCGGCAGCATTCGAGACGAAGAGCGTCTTGATGCCCAGTTCGTACATGACGCGTACGGGGAAGGTAACTTCCTTCATGTTGTATCCTTCATAGTAGTGGAAACGGCCCTGCATCGCCATGATGTCAACGCCACCCAGTTTGCCGAAGATAAGGGCACCGGCATGTCCCTCTACGGTAGAAATGGGGAAGTTGGGAATCTGACTGTAGGGAATTTCCAGCTTATCGGTTATCTCGGAAGCTAATTGTCCGAGGCCTGTCCCCAGAATGATTGCTGTTGTTGGACTTGTGGTCATCTTTGCCTTTAGCCAAGATGCTGTTTCTTGAATTTTTTCGTACATAGTTTCTGATTTGTTGGTTAAACGTATCTTCTTGGTCCTGCATGAAACTGATACGTACAGGCAGGATATAAAGATTCTTCTTGACGTCGTCGCTCAGTCCCTCAATATTGTTCAGACGGGTGGCATCCTTCTCTGTCGTGATGATGAGTTTGGGAGAGGGCAGGGCAGCAAACGTGTCGTTGATGAGCTGGACGTCCTTCTTGGCAAACTGATGGTGGTCAGCGAAGGTAAGTGGCGTGAGGTGAGAGGTGAGAGGTGAGAGGTCGTGCTCCAATTGCTCAGGCGATGCGATACCCGTCAGCAGCAACACGTGCGTGTCGTGCAGACTGTCGAGTTGTGGAATGTCCGCAGGACTTGTCTGGAACATGGGCTGCAAGGCAGCATACTCCAGCGTGGTGAAGTACAGACGCTGGTAGGGGTAGAGGTGCATGGCCTTGGTGACAACACGATACTCCATGGGCTTCAGGTCCTTCGGACACTTGGTCACGATGACAATGTCGGCACGGTCCTTGCCTGACAGTGGCTCGCGCAGACGGCCTGCAGGCAACAGCTTGTCGTAAATAATCAGACGGTGGTAATCGACCAGCAGAATATTGATGCCTGGCTTCACATAACGGTGCTGGAAAGCGTCGTCGAGCAGGATGACATCGAGCTGTGCATCCTGTTCTGTCAATATGTCTATGCCATGACAGCGTTTCTTGTCGACAGCGATGGTGACACCAGGGAATTTCTGCTTCATCTGATAGGGCTCGTCGCCAATCTCAGGCATCGTGGTCTGTTCATCGGCCTTGATGAATCCCCTGCTCTTGCGCTTGTAGCCTCGGCTGAGCACTGCCACACGGAACTGATCCTTCAGCAGACGTACCAGATACTCCACGTGTGGCGTCTTGCCCGTGCCGCCAACAGTGATATTGCCCACACTGATGATGGGTATCTGGAAGGAACGCATCTTCAGAACACCCATCTCAAACAGGGTGTTGCGTAGTTTGGAGGCCATGCCATATAACCAACTAAATGGTAATAGCCACTTGTTGATTTTTATGAAGTCGCCTTCAACAATCCTATATCTCTCAACACCCATGCTGTGTTATACTATTATTTTCAAATACTCGATTATTGAATGTTCAGGAAATAGGGCAGACGAGCCTGAATAGCGCTCTGGTGGTTGATGGTCTTCACCAGTCGCAGCGGCTCGTAGTATTCGCCCAGGGCTTGACGCAGTTCGCTGTCAAGATAGCTGCTGCTGTTGCCCTGTTCGAGCAGACTTTCCCACCATTCGGCAGGCTCAGGATAGCCCGTCGTATGGAACTCCTTCACCTTAGCCAGTTCAGCAGCCTTCTTGACGGCATCGTCCAGCGAACCAATAGCATCCACCAGTTTGATGCCCAGTGCATCGTTGCCCAGCCATACACGTCCCTGTGCAATCTCCTCAATCTTCTCCACTGGCTGCTTGCGACCATCGGCCACACGCTTGCGGAACAGTTCATAGCCACGACCGATATACTGGTCGAGCAGTGCCAGTTCCTCAGCATTGAACGGACGGGCCATTGTGCCGAAGGCAGCATGCTTGTTGGTCTTCACCTCGTCGAACTTCACACCCAACTTCTCTGTCAGCAGTCCGCTAAAGTCGGGGAACATACCGAAGATACCGATAGAACCAGTAATGGTGGTGGGCTCAGAGTAGATATAGTTGGCAGCACAACTGATGTAGTAGCCGCCGCTGGCAGCATAGCCACCCATCGAGACAACCACGGGTTTCTTGGCTTTCAGCTGGGTCACGCTACGCCAGATCTGTTCTGAGGCGTATGCCGAACCACCAGGCGAATTGACGCGCAATACGACAGCCTTCACATTGTCGTCGTTCATCAGCTTCTCCAAATCCTTGCAGACGGTATTGGCCACGATGCTGTGACCCTGTTGTGTCAGACTACCAGTCTCTGAGTCGACAATCTCGCCATAGGCATAGTAGACGGCAATCTGTTCGCCCTCCTGCTTCTTGCCTTTCACATTCTGCATGTCAGCCAGTGTCAGCTGTGGTATCTCGTCGTCCTTATCGAGCTTCAGCATGTTCTTGATTTCACTCTTCACCTCGTCCGTATAGATTAGCTTGTCCACCAGCTTCATCTTCACCAGTTCGTTCTGCTCAGACAAAGCCACAAAACGATCGGCATAGGCATTCAGCGAGTCAACAGAAATTTTTCTGCTGTCCGATACCTCCTTCAGCATGACCTTCCAAATGCCAGTCATATAGGCTGTCACCTGTTCGCGATTGGGGTCGCTCATCTTGTCGGCAGTCATCATTTCAGGGGCACTCTTATATTTACCCACCTTGCAGAGCTGGTATTTCACGCCAAACTTAGCCAGCAGGTCCTTGACGAAGTACGGCGTAGAGGCCAAACCATGCCAATCGACCATACCCTGTGGGTTCAGGAAAATCTTGTCGGCAACGCTACATATATAATAGGTAGTCTGCGTATAAGAGTCAGCATAAGCTACAATCCACTTGCCGCTCTCCTTGAAATCGAGCAGGGCCTCGCGGATGGCATGACTTGATGCAGGGGTGTCGCTTGAGAACATGCCTGCCTCGATATAGATACCTTTGATGTCTTCGTTGTCCTTGGCTTTTTTAATGGCACTGATCATGTCGTCCAGTCCCAGATTCTCGCTCACCTGTCCTGTCAGCATGCCAAGAGGATTGTCTTGAACACGTTCGTCCAGTTGGCCGGTGAGCATCAGAGTGAATACGGAGTTCTCAGCAACTTTAGTACTGCCGGCACTCGATGCCACCAGTCCTACCATTGAGATGACGCTGATAATGGCCATGATGATACCCAGCACGATGATACCTGTGATGGTGGCCAAAACATTTTTCAGAAAGTCTTTCATATTACGATAAATGATATAATGATGTCATAGTTTTTGCAAAGTTAGTAAAACTTTTGTAAAAAGGCATACTTTTTTAAGTCTTTTTAAGCGCTTTTTTACAAAGACGACTTCAGAATGATGCCGCCATTAGGCTGTATCACGACCTTGGCCTTGCCATCCTTGTCGAACTTCAGCTGGCGCAGCTGCGGACCTTTCTTGGCATCGTCCACATAGTAGTCGACAGTCTTTCCTGCCCATTCGGGCATCTGGATGGTCAGCGTCTTGGCCTGCGGCTCAGCGTTCAGACCAGCTACATACCAATCGTCAGCATGACGACGGGCCAGTACCACATACTTGCCAGGATAGCCGTCGAGGAAACGGGTGTCGCTCCATGTCGTCGGCACTTGTTTCAGGAAGTCGAGTTCGAACTGTGGCAACTCTTCGAGGTTGTTAGGCTGCATGGCAATACACTGGATGCGTGTCTGCGTGGTAATGGCCACAGCCATCTCGAAGATGTCAGTGGTATAACGGCGGTGGCGACTCTTGTTGTCGCGCGACAGGTATTTGTTCATAATTGTGCCGCCCCAGTCCATTGGCCCCATGGCGTTGCGGATGAAGGGGTGCAGGCAGAGTTCAAAGGCCTCGCTCTTGGCATGACCCTCGCTGAAATACACGTTCTCAGAAGCGAGAACAGCCTCCGAAGCGATGTAGTTAGGATACATATACTCCCAGCCACGAGGCATGGTGCATCCGTGGAAGATAACCCCTAAACCATAGCGGTTGGCATCGAAGAGGATGTCCTCATAGAGCTGCATAGTACACTGCTTGTCACCACCGAAGAAATCGACCTTGATACCCTTGACACCAATCTTCTTCAGCCATGCCATCTCCTTGTCGCGGGCTATGGCTGTCGACATGCGGTCGCGTGGTGTCTGAGGTGCGTCGTTTTCGAAACCGTTCGAATTGTACCATAACATCAGTGAGACACCTTTCGAACGGGCATATTTCGACAACTCTTCTATCTGGTTGCGACCTATGCGCTCGTCCCACCAGTTATCCACAAGACAGTATTCGAAACCCATAGCTGCTGCGAGGTCAATGAACTTCACTTGGTCGTTGTAGTTGATGCTCTCGTCCTGCCATACGAGCCACGACCACGTATAGCGGCCTGGCATGTACTTCTGCGAGGCTTGATACTTATTCGACAACAAGCCGATGCCGACATTGTTCTCAACGATAGGTTTCAGCGACGATCCGATGACGATGGTGCGCCACGGAGTAGTGTAGGGCAGGGGAATGCCCGCAAAAGGCGTACCGTTGCCATTATTCTCGCCAGCCTGTGGGAAGGCGATGGTGTAACCAGCCTCAGCACTGTAGTCGCTCAGGTGGCTGCCGACATAACTGCCATCGACGCCAACCTCACTGACCAGAACCCAGGCGTTTTCGTTGTTTGCTGGTACGCGGAACAGGCACGGGAACGTGTAGCCCTGTCCGAAACGCGAGCGGTCAGTCATGGGGGCATCAGCCTTATAGTCCTCCTCGTAGCTGGGCTTTGTGCGTTCCCAACCCGTCATCGGTCCAATCTGCGGACAGAGGAATGTGCTGGTATTCTCTGGGAAATTGAACGAGCTGACCTCACGACGGATGACGCCACACTTAGGATTCTCGCCTGGACGTGGAATCTCGTAGCAGTAGGCCACACTGGTAGGCGTGACGTGGAAGATGACTGACATCTTCTGTCCTTTGGCATTGGTAAAGGGCACGGTGTAGCGTACGGCGTTGATTTTAGTATTCTTACCCTCAGGCGTCTTGACGTTCATATCGCGAAATTGCGTCTTGATGTCACCCATCTTCAGTCCTTTGGTAAAGTCAGCGAAATTGGCCTCGAAGCCTAAGCGCGAGGGGGTCATGACCTGTACGCCCTCGTACGTGACGCTGTAGGTGGCAAGTCCACCATCGTCGCTGATTGTCAACTCGGTCTTATTGCCAACAGAGGGCAAGGTTTTTGTCTCTGCCATCATGGCGACGGCGGCCAGCAGCATGGCTGCAAAAGCAGAAAGTCTTTTCATATCATCTTGGTCTTAAGTTTATGCGTACACGTGCATTTTATTAATAATGTGGTGCAAAGGTACGAATAATAATTTAAACAACCTGCTTTTATTTGAAAAAAGTACAAAATATGGTCGTTTCTGCCAATCTGTCAGTTCTGTTTGTGTTGGCACGGTTTTAGCTGTGATGAGTGCAGAAAGATTAAATTCTAACATTAAATAAAAAAAGTATTATGAACATCAAACCATTAGGAGACCGCGTGCTGGTAGTGCCTGCACCGGCAGAAGAGAAGATTGGTGGAATTATTATTCCAGACACCGCAAAAGAGAAACCCCTTCACGGAACGATTAAGGCCGTTGGTCAGGGTACCAAGGACGAAGAGATGGTGCTGAAGGCTGGCGACGAAGTACTGTATGGCAAATACAGTGGTACAGAACTCGAGTTCGAGGGCGAGAAGTATCTGATGATGCGTCAGAGCGACGTGCTCGCAGTGATTGAAAAGTAAAGACCCACCCCCGTCCCCTCCCGAACAGGAGGGGAGTCTGAATAGACTTGAGGAGGGTCATACTATACGAAAATCTTATTTGAATAATAACAATTTAGCTTGGAACCCCCAAAACTAACCAAGCGCCCCTCCTGTACGGGAGGGGGTGGGGGTGGGTAAATTATGGCAAAAGATATAAAATTCAATATTGAGGCCCGCGATGCAATGAAGCAGGGCGTAGACCAGTTGGCCAACGCAGTGAAGGTAACACTGGGTCCTAAGGGTCGTAATGTAGTGATTGAGAAGAAGTTCGGTGCTCCCCAGATTACCAAGGACGGTGTGACCGTTGCCAAGGAAATCGAGTTGGAGGACAAGTTTGAGAACACAGGTGCTCAGCTCGTTAAGAGCGTGGCTTCAAAGACGGGTGACGATGCTGGTGATGGTACCACAACTGCTACCATCCTGACTCAGGCTATCGTTACTGAGGGTCTGAAGAACGTGACCGCTGGTGCCAATCCTATGGACCTGAAGCGTGGTATCGACAAGGCTGTGAAGAGCGTTGTTGACTTCATCCAGAAGAACGCTGAGCGCGTAGACGACAACTACGATAAGATTGAGCAGGTGGCTACCGTTTCTGCTAACAACGACGAGGAGATTGGTAAGCTGTTGGCTGAGGCCTTCCGAAAGGTTTCAAAGGATGGCGTCATCACAATCGAGGAGAGCAAGAGCCGTGACACCCACATCGGTGTTGTCGAGGGTATGCAGTTCGATCGTGGCTACCTTAGTGGCTACTTTGTAACTGATTCTGAGAAGATGGAGTGCGTGATGGAGAATCCGTACATCCTCATCTACGATAAAAAGATTTCTAACATTAAGGATTTCCTGCCCATCCTGCAGCCTGCTGCTGAGAGCGGTCGTCCTCTGCTGGTTATCGCTGAGGATGTAGACTCTGAGGCTCTGACAACTCTCGTTGTAAACCGTCTGCGTGGTGGCCTGAAAATCTGCGCTGTGAAGGCTCCTGGCTTCGGCGATCGTCGTAAGGCTATGCTGGAGGATATCGCTACACTGACTGGCGGCGTTGTTATCAGCGAGGAGAAGGGTCTGAAGCTGGATCAGGCTACGCTGGAGATGCTGGGTACTTGCGACAAGGTGACCGTTTCTAAGGATAACACCACTATCGTGAATGGTGCCGGCGACAAGCAGGCCATTCAGGACCGTATCGCCCAGATTAAGAAGGAAATCGAGCTGACCACCTCTTCTTACGACAAGGAGAAGCTGCAGGAGCGTCTTGCCAAATTGGCAGGTGGCGTAGCAGTGCTCTATGTCGGTGCTAACAGCGAGGTAGAGATGAAGGAGAAGAAGGATCGCGTTGACGATGCGCTCTGCGCTACCCGTGCCGCTATCGAGGAGGGTGTCGTTGCCGGTGGCGGTACGACCTACATCCGCGCTCAGCAGGCTTTGGCTGACGTGAAGGGTGACAATGCCGACGAGCAGACAGGTATCAACATCATCTGCCGTGCCATCGAGGAGCCTTTGCGCCAGATTGTCAGCAACGCTGGCGAGGAAGGCGCTGTAGTTGTCCAGAAGGTTCGCGAGGGCAAGGGCGACTTCGGTTACAATGCCCGTCTCGACAAGTACGAGGATTTGCGCGAGGCTGGTGTCATCGATCCCGCTAAGGTTGCCCGTGTCGCTCTGGAGAATGCAGCAAGTATTGCAGGCATGTTCCTGACCACCGAGTGCCTCATCTGCGACAAACCGGAGAAGGAACCCGCTATGCCGATGGGCGGCGCAGCAGGCATGGGCGGTATGATGTAAAGTATTGATTTTGTAAACTATACATAACAAAAAGTGCGGGTGTCGGTCGAAAAACTGACACCCGCATTGACATAAATCAAAATCGTTATCAGTTTCTTTTGAAAATGTTTGCATAGTGCATAAAAAGTTCATACCTTTGCACCGTCGAAAGGAGAAATCCGAGTAAACTATAGATTGAAGTTTTAATAACAAGAGATATTTTTTTTGATTTGTTTTAGTAGATTAGTTTTTAAGTAGTTTGTTTAAAAAATCGGCTGTCGTGATGACAATCGATTTTTTTTTATTATATTTGCACCCGAAAAGAAACGAAATGATGAAGTGCAACATAATAATAAATAAGGTAAAGCGTTGGACGAGGGGTGTATTGCCTTTCTGTTTACTGACTTTCCTCCCCATTCATCTTGTGTCACAGAACTACCGTCCGTCGGGGCAGGCTTTTGTGTGTTCCAACGGAGAAAACCGCTATACGCGTGCCTTGTATGGCAGTCATACGGAGTGGCGCGTAGAGACCAGCGACCGTCCTGTGTTTGCACTCTATAAGAAGAACAACAACCGTAATATCCGTTTGCGCGTTAATAACGTTGCCCTCGACTCTACCATACAGTGTGATGCCAGTTATGAGGCAGGTATGCGTAGTTATATTGTTCGTGACAAGCGCTGGGGCAATGGTGCTATCGTTCGTGTGAAAGTGGTGGCTTCGCTGACCGCAGAGCGTGCCTTGTGGCGCATTCAGGCTACAGGCTTCAAAAACGACCCACAGTTGCAGGTCGTTGTAAGTAATATCAAGAATTCCAAGCTCCACCGTAACGGCGATATGGGTGTGGATGCTGCCGATGCCTTTGAGGCCGACGGCAAGAAACCCGTACAGGTGTTGGGCGAGACGATGACGGACGTCTGTTATGTTGTTGCTGAGGGGCAGACGCTGAAACTATTGGATGATGACGAGGGCGAACGCCTTTTCGAGGTTGACGAGAAAGCCATGAAGCAGTTGGCTGGTCGTATCACGTTCCATACCCCCGATCCTTATATTAATACATTAGGTGGTGCCTTGGTGGTGGCTGCTGATGGCGACTGGGATGGAGAGACGTGGCTGCATGGCTGTATTGGCTGGCGTATGCCGTTGGCTGGCTGGCGTGCAGGATATCTGGGCGATGTGTTGGGTTGGAACGATCGTGCAAAGTCCCATTTCGATGCATACGCTAAGAGTCAGGTGAAGAATGTGTCAGCTGATATCCCACATCCTACGCAGGACCCGAAGCAGCAAATGGCACGTTCGGAGAAGCGTTGGCATACGCAGATGTATTCCGACGGCTATATCTGTCGGAATCCGAACCGCAACGACCAGATGCACCACTATGATATGAACCTCAACTACATTGATGAGTTGTTGTGGCACTTCCAATACGATGCCGACAAGGCGTGTCTCAAGAAGATGTGGCCAGTCCTGAAGAGTCATCTGGCTTGGGAGAAGCGTAACTTCGACCCTGATGGCGACCATCTGTACGATGCCTATTGTTGTATCTGGGCCAGTGATGCGTTGTATTATAGCGGAGGTGCTGTAACCCATTCCTCAGCCTATAACTATCGTGGCAACCGTCTGGCAGCCCGTATAGCCCAGATTCTTGGTGAAGATCCGCAGCCCTATAAGACGGAGGCCGATGCCATCTTGAAGGCAATGAACGACCGCTTGTGGCTGAAGGACAAAGGCCACTGGGCAGAGTATCAGGATTTGATGGGTTTGAAGCGTGTCCACGAGAGTGCTGCTGTCTGGAGCATTTATACCCCCATCGATTGTGGCGCATGCAGTGCGCAACAGGCTTATCAGGCTACGAAGTATATCGATCGTGAGATACCGCATATTGCTGTTGCCAATACTGGGCTTAGCACCATTGCGACATCGAACTGGCTGCCTTACTCGTGGAGTATCAACAATGTTGCCGCTGCCGAGGTCATGCATACAGCACTGGCTTATTTCGTGGCAGGACGTTCAGAAGAGGCCTTCCGACTGATGAAAGCCAACATCTTAGACCAAATGTACTATGGCCGTTCCCCTGGAAACTTTGGACAAGTCAGTAAATATGATGCAGCCCGAGGCGAGTGCTATCGTGATTTTGGCGACTGTATCGGCATCTCTGCCCGTACGCTCATTCAGGGCCTGTTTGGCATCCAGCCTCGTGCCCTTTTTGGCGACTGTGTGCTGCAACCCGGTTTCCCTGAGTCATGGGATTCTGCTTCTGTCCATACCCCATATCTGGACTATAGCTTCCGTCGTAATGGCGGTGAATTGGTGTTTGACGTGACCCAGCGCTTTGTCCAGCCTCTGAAGATTGTGCTTCGTCTGAATCTTGGCTTGGGACAGTTCCTGGATGTGCAGGGTAATGCCGATGCCCATCAGGTAATACGTGTCAAGGAACCTGTCAAGTTGCCGGAAGTCACAATGACGTGGGTCTATGAGATGCCTTCAGAGGAACCTGCCAACGGACTTGAAGAACCTGAGGCTGGTGCTAAATATAATAAGGTGGTCATTGACAAACTGCTCAATGCCAATGTGGCAGACATCTTCAAAAACGAGTATCGTTCGCCGCGTCCGCCTTATACGACGTTACAGATTCCGTTGCAGGGAGTGGGAGAGTGGTGCCATCCGCAGATGCGTCCAGATATTAACGACTCCGTATTCCGCATGCTGATAGTCAAGGACGAGCTATCCCTTGTTGGCATTCCATTCCGTTCGCCAGCTCTGGGACAGAACATTATCTATACCTCGTTGTGGGACAATTATCCGGATTCAGTCAGCATCCCCATTAACAGCTCTGCTTCGAAGGCATGGCTACTGATGGCTGGCTCTACGAACCACATGCAGTGTCATATTGCCAATGGTATTGTCGTGGCTCAGTATAAGGACGGAACGTCTGACACGCTACAACTGGTCAATCCTGACAACTGGTGTCCCATCGAACAGGACTACTATATCGATGGCAAGGCATTCAGCACTGTCAGTCCCCGTCCGTATCGCGTTTCTTTGGGTACTGGTAAGGTGAGTCGAGACCTTGGAAAACTGTTAGGTATCAAGGGTGTCGAGCCCCGTCTGATTCCGGGTGGTGCAGCCCAGCTGCTATGTCTGCCTCTCGACCCAAAGAAAAAGGTGGTTTCGATGACTTTGCGCACCCTCAGCAACGATGTTGTCATAGGTTTGATGGCTGTCACACTGCAGCGATAAACGTAAAAGTTAAAAAAACCTATGCACTTGCAATTTTTTCACTCTTCACTCTTCACATTTCATTTTCTTTTTGTAACTTTGCATCCGTATCTGACTAAACATTACTTTATATAACATTTTTTTATGAACAACGTACCTAATATTAAGATTGGAATCGTCGCAGTATCTCGCGACTGTTTCCCTGAGTCATTGGCTGTTAACCGTCGTAAGGCTGTTATCGCTGCGTATGAAAAGAAGTTCGGTAAGGACGGTATCTACGAGTGTCCTATCTGCATCGTTGAGAGTGAGATTCACGCTCAGCAGGCTCTTGAGGATATCAAAAAGGCTGGCTGTAACGCTCTGTGTGTTTACCTTGGCAACTTCGGTCCTGAGATTTCTGAGACCATGTTGGCCGACTGGTTCCAGGGCCCCGCTATGTTCTGCGCTGCTGCTGAGGAGACTCAGAATGACCTGATCGATGGTCGTGGCGATGCTTACTGCGGTATGCTGAACGCTAGCCAGGCTTTGAGCCTGCGCAAGACTCGTGCATATATTCCTGAGGAGCCCGTAGGCGATGCAGCTCAGTGCGCTGAGATGATTCACGAGTTCCTGCCTATCGCACGTGCTATCGTTGGTCTGCAGAACCTGAAGATCATCAGCTTCGGTCCTCGTCCCAACAACTTCCTGGCTTGTAACGCTCCTATCCGTGCCCTCTATGATCTCGACGTTGAGATTGAGGAGAACTCAGAGCTCGACCTGCTCGAGGCTTTCCAGAAGCATCAGGGCGACCCACGCATCGACGACGTCGTGAAGGAAATGGCTGCTGAGCTCGGTCACGGTAACAAGATTCCTCAGGTGCTGCCTAAGCTCGCTCAGTATGAGCTGACGCTGACTGACTGGATTGAGGCTCACAAGGGCTCACGTCAGTTCGTCGCTATGGCCAACAAGTGCTGGCCTGCATTCCAGACCATGTTTGGTTTCGTACCTTGCTACGTTAACAGCCGTCTGACCAGCCGTGGCATCCCCGTAGCTTGTGAGGTTGATATCTATGGCGCTCTGTCTGAGTACATCGGAACATGTATCTCTCAGGATGCTGTTACCCTGCTCGACATCAACAATACCGTACCTACCGATATGTACGAGGAGAGCATCAAGGGCAAGAAGTTCGCTTGCGATACCTATACCGATAAGGAAATCTTCATGGGCTTCCACTGTGGTAACACCGCTTCTTCTAAGGTTTGCAACTGCCAGATGTGCTTCCAGCGCATTATGGCTCGCGCTCTGCCTGTTGAAGTTACCAACGGTACCCTCGAGGGTGACATCCAGCCAGGTCTGGCTACAGTTTATCGTCTGCAGTCTACTGCTGACACCAAGCTCCGTGCTTACATCGCTCAGGGCGAGGTTATTCCTGTAGCTACAC
>JAEEGI010006956.1_pt1 | contig 25460 bp, 17 predicted proteins | sample 8958751 | NCBI WGS metagenome assembly JAEEGI01 (sample SAMN16246545, study PRJNA631951) | gut metagenome | biome: gut microbiome; feature: rumen; material: KS-attached | host: Bos | place: Iran: Karaj | collected 2018-10
AAAAAACAAGAGAAGAAACTGAAGAAGCTATTTTAGAAATGTTAAGAATTATGATTACTAAAACTAAAACTGAAATTGAAGGTGAAAGAAAAGATAGAGAATCTACTGAAGAAACTTTATTAAGTCTATTAGAAGATACTTGTAATAAATTAGGTCAAAATAGTGGAATTTAAATAAAATCAAAAGTAAATTAATTTAATTTTAATTTTAATTTTTTTTGATTTTGAAAAAAAATATAATTATATATAAATATTCCATATTGATTTTATATTTTTTTCCTTAAATTGAGTAAAAATCCTTAAAAAAGAAATGAAAAAAAAATAAATTTTTTAAATTTGATCACTAAAAGTCAAATAACAAACAAAACTTTTATCAATCATAGTAGAAGTGATTCCCATATATTTCATATTAGGGTTTAAAAGATCTCTTCTTTTATTTCCTGCTTTCATCCCATTATCATCAACAACCATTAATATAAAACTAGTTTGAGGATCTTTAACAATATCTCTCCAAAAAGTTCTTATTTTAACACCATTATTAAGTAATTCACTTATTTTTGTTTTTAAATAATTCTTATCTTTTAATTCTTCTTCTGTATTTGGAAGTGGAATATTCATTTTGGGATTATATATTAATTTTTTCATTGGTTGTGTTTGTTTTAATATATCTATTGTTTCATCAAATACTGGAATTCCTTTTGATAAAGCTACTTTTAATTTTGATTTATATACTAATCTTTGTTTTTTATCATATGTTACATTTTTTTTTGAATCTTCTATTAAATCAATATAACTTGAGGGATTTAATCTTAATTTATTTATGTTCTCAAATATATATTTACTAAAATTATCTTCTGGGTATAAATCATTTGTGTCTATATCTTCTTCTAGATGATCATTATTATTATTATTGTCAGAATATTGATTGTTAAATTCAATAACAGGTTCAATGTTTTTTATGTTATTATCTTCTTTAAATTCTTGGCTTGGAATTTCAGATGGTTTTTTTGCTTTTAACTTTGAATCTTGATCATCTAAATTTTCATTAAGTTTTTCTGAAATTATTTCATCAATGTCTTTTTCTTTTTTTTTACATTGACATGTTCCCATTTTTTATATTTTTTTCAAATTAAGAAAATTAATATTTAATAGTTCTCAAAATAATAAAATGAATGTTTTTACTTTAATTCAGAAACAAAACATAAAAGCATTAATTGATTATATTAAAAATCAAAAAAATGAAATTTGGAATGAAATAGAAGAAAATGGTTATAATGGTAAATAAATTAAATTATATAAACATAATATCCAATAAAAAAAATTTAAAAAATAGTTCTTCATAAATCATGTGCTTTAAACTATTCAAACATAATAAAATGTATAATAATAGAAACAAAAAGCATATTATCTCCAGAAAGATATAAAAACTTTCTGAATTCAAAAACAAAAAAAGAAGGTTTTACACCTCTTCATTTTTTATCATATAATGGAAATATTCCATTAATTAAATTAATAATAGAGAATGGAGCACAAGTAAATTTATTATCAAATACAAATTTAAACTTAATTCATATGGCTGCAAAAGGAAATCAAACTTCATCATTAATATATTTTAAAGAAAAGTATTTCCAAAATATTGAAAGTAGAGATATTAATGAATCTACTCCTTTACATTTAGCTTGTGAAAAAGGAAGTGAAAATGTAGTTAATTTTTTATTAAGTTTTAATATTGATATTAATTGCCAAGATAAATTTGGAAGAACTCCTCTCTTTATTTGTGTTATTTTTAATCAAAAAAATATTTTAAAAAAATTAATTCAAAAAAATGCTGATTTTAATATTAAAGATTTCAATGAAAAATTATCTCCTAAAGACAAAGTCTTTCAAAGTTATAATAAGGAATTTATAAATATTTTTAGAAAAAGAAATATATGTGAAAATTTATTTTTTAGACCTGAAATCAAAGAAAATAAATTTAATAAATGGAATATGATTTTATTTTTATTACTTTTTTTGATTCTAAGTTTTAATTCAATTTTTTGTATTTTAATTCAAGTTAATAACGTTTATTATCATATTTTTTATTTTTTAGTGATGATTATTTTGTTTGGTTTTTATTTAATTTTATATTTCTCAAATCCAGGAAAAATCAAAAAAAAACATAAAATGAGTTTTTTAGATTTAATTGAAAAAGGTGAAAATTTAAATTATTATTGTCCTTATTGTTTGATTAAACAAAATTTTAAAATTAAACATTGTTTAATTTGTAAAATTTGTGTTGATAGATTTGATCATCATTGTTTTTGGCTTGATAATTGTATTGGAAAAGAAAATTATAATTTATTTGTTGCTTTTCTTTTTTACACAAATTTATATATTTTATTTAATTTTGGAGTTAGTGTTCATGGTAAGAATTTTTTTTTATTATAGGTTTTATTAAAAGTTGTGATAATAGTAATTTATATAAAGTACTTTTTTTCCCATTGTTTAAAATATTCAATAATAAAAACTTAAGGAAAATAATTTCAATGATAAATTTTTTAATTTGTGTTTTTTTTATTTATCCTTTATTGTAAATACTATATTTTATCTTTTTCTTAGAGCTTTATTAAAAATGCATATTATAATTTTAAAAGATTCTATTGAAATAAGGAAACAACATAAATTATATGAACAAAAAAAATTACATGAAAAATGTCAAGAAGGTAATTTCCAAAAATGCTCTTTTTGCAATTTAAATGATAATTCTAAAAACAAAGAAATAGAATTTGAATATAAAAAGATATAAAAATTTTTAATTATTTTAATAATTTACAAAATTAATTAAACCACATATATTTTTTATATTTAAATTTGATTTTTATTTAAGTGTATTTAGTTTCTTCTGAAAATTACTAATAAAAAATAAAAAAAATCATAAACACCGTAAAAAAAATTTTTCAAACATATTATGTACTTAGATTGGATTATATCGATTCAAATTAAATTTAATATTTACTACATATTGAATCATTATTTGCCTTTTATTATCTTATTCTTAAAAAGTTAAAATATAATTGTTACTAAATTCATATGATTAATTCTTTTTTTGAATATATGAAAAATCTTTTTAAAAAAATGCTTATTTATGAAACATTAATATATCTTTTATTGATATATCTAATTTATTGAAATAAATAGATCAATTACTTTTGTTTATTTAATTATATAAAAAAGTAGGTAACCTTAATTTTTTTTTAAATTTTTAATTTTATTTATATAAGATGAAAAAATCATAATTTTAAATTTGAATATAATTTGTTAAAAACTTTATAATTTAAATTATTGAAAAAAATAAATGAAAAACGAAGAAAGTAATGATAGTAAATTAAAACCTAGATCATATTCTTCTCAACCAAATAAAAAAATTGAAACAAAGTATATAATATAAATTAAAAAATATTTTTTAGAATAGCTTTACCTCTCTTAATAAAAGATTTTAAAAAAGTTAAGGTTAGCTCAAAAAAAAGAAATATAAAAACTTCAAATTATATTTCTGAAGATTATATAACTGAAGAAAATATAAATTTAAAAAAATCTTTATCTAAAGTTAAAAATGATTTATCAATATCACAAAATAATATTGAAAGTTTAAAATCAGAATTGATTAAAAAGAATCAAATAATTGATTCGTTAGAAAATAAAAATAATGATGAAGATTTAAATATTCAAGTTTTGAATAATAGATATAATAAAATTATTAAAGACTTTGAAAACAAAGAAAAAGAATTAAATGATTTAAAAAAATCACAAAAAATTCAAAAGTATAATGAATTGATGATTCAAAATAAATTATTGACTGAACATTCTAATAAATTAAATAACTTATATTTAAATGCTCAAGAAAAATTAATTCAATATGAAACATCAATAAAAGAATTAATAAAGTTAAAAGAAAATGTTTCTAAACAAGATTTTATGATATTAAATTTCCAAGAAAATTATTCAAAAGTTCAAAAAGAACTTATATCAAAGAATAAAGAAATACAAAAATTAATGAAAAATATAAATGAGAAGCAAGATACAATTTCAGTATTAAATAAAAAATTAGAATATCAATATCAATTGAATGAAAGATTATTAGAAGAAACAGAAAATATAAATAAAACAAAACAATATGTGGAAATGAAAAAAGATTTAGAAACTAAATTATCTTATGCTAAAAATGATTCTATTTTTTATAAAGATGAAGTTGAAAAAAAAAATAAAGCTTTAAAAGAAATGAAAGAAAAATTATATTTAATTGAACCAAAGAGACTTAATAAAGGAAATTTAATGAGTCAAATTTATGAATTAAAAAATAAATTAAGTAATGAAAAAGAAAAAAACCGTAAATTAAATGAAAAAATAAAAAATTTAGAAAAAATGAGATATAATAATCCTAGATATGGAGAAGAAGATTATCATAAAAATAATTTAAATCAAAAATATAATTTTAAAAAAAGTTCAAATAAATCAACAATTGAAGAAGAAGATGAAGATTGTGATATAATGTCAGATTATTCATTAAATGAATTTATATATATTTTAACTAAATGCTTTGAAGCAAAATTTATTGATTTAACTACTATTGAATCAAAAATTTTTACAAATGAAACTTTTAATTTATTTAATCCAAAAGAAAATTATAGAAATTTTATATTAAAAATTGCAAGTAATTTATGTTTACTTTTAAACATGTAAAATAATTATTTATATTTTATAGAAATAAATCAAAAGATCAATTAGATGTTCTTTCTTTTTTAAGAACATTTGTTTTGAATAATATAATGGAGAATACATCAATTAATCAATTCAAAAAAATATTTTTAAATTTATTCAGAGATATTATTTTATACAATAATCAACAAGAAGAATCTTTTAAAAAAAGATTGGTGCATTTTTTTAGTAATAAAAAACAACAATTAATTCAAGAATTTAAATTATTTGATGAAAATGGAACTTGGTTAATTTCTTTTGTTATTCTTAAAAAAATTATAAATGATTTGGAAATAAATATTAAAAATGATTTATTAGAATATCTGATTTATATGATGAAAAAATCTGAACATCCAATTGGATTAAAACAATTAGATTATTATAATTTTATTGAATTAATTAATAATAATAATTATTCTAAAGAAGAATTAGAGTCTTATAAAGATGATGAAGAATCTATTATTGAAATTAAAAATGAAGATTATATTAAAACAGTTAATGATATAATATTTAAGATGAAAAATTTTTTGAAAAAAAATAATCAAAAAATAGATAATTTTTTTAAACAATTTATTTTTGAAAATAACAAATTAGATTTAGAAAAATTTGTTGATATTCTTAAATCTTTTTTTAAAATTGAATTAAATCAAATAGAAATATTCTGTTTATTTTCAAAATATAAATTTGATAATGATAATAATTCAAATGAAGAAATTATTAATTATCAAAGTTTGAAATTGGATGTTGAAAGTAATTCTAATAATAATGTTAAATATGAAATTTCAAATTCAATAAATGAGACAATTGGACATAATAATGAAGCAAAAAATTCTATAATAGAATCTCTATTTCAAGTAATTAAAAACAAAAATTATTCTTTTGAAAGATTAGTTTTTCCTTTTCATACTAAAATGAAGTTAAAAAAAAATAATGATAATAATTATGAAAGATTACTTGATATAGAAACTTTTAAATTAATGTTAAAAACTTATCAAATTTATATAAATAATAATGTACTTATTCATTTATTGGTAAATACAGAAAATTTATTTGAAGATGGAAAGATTAATATAGATATTTTATCAAAGAATTTTCCAAATGATTCACTTCAAAATGATTACTATGATTTTGATGAGTAAAATAAATTTATATAATTTTTTAGAGGATATAATGAGTCAGATAGTTATAAAGAGATAGAAAAAATAATAACTGAAGATTAATAAAAAAATTTAATACTTTTTTTTGTTAAAAAAAATATAGAAAGGTATTTTTTAAATTTGATAAAATAAATAATTAAATTCATTTTTACAATAAATATTTCATATATATTTAATATATTTAATAATAAATATTTAATATATTATAATTTTCTAAAGAACATAACATAAGGTCTTAAATTATGAATTGTTTCATTAGAAACAGAAATAACTTTTATATCATCTAAATAATACCAATTATTATTTTTTTCTTTATTCTTACAATAACAAATATAATGTCCTTCATAAGCATTATTTCCTTTATGAACAATTAATCCAATTAATTCATATTTAACATTTCCATTTTGTAAATAAGGTGAAAAATAATTTTTTTTAATTTCTAATATTTCATTAAAAATCAAAGGTTCCCTTATTTTAATAATTTTTAATAATTTTTTATCATAATAAAATCCTTTAATTCTTATTATTAAAATATTTGGAATTTTCTCAATAAAACTTTGATTATATTTTTCTGTGTTTTCAATTCTTTTTCTTGAAAAAAATTCATCAAACATTCCATCCAAAGTTTTCGATTCAACATTTAAACCTAAAATAAAAAAAGGTTCAATTTGACAATTCGAGAGTGATTTTCCTTTTTCAGATATATCTTGTTTAATAATTCCTTGAAAAACTGTTCCTAATTCTGAAGTTTCAAAATTTAAAATTGAATTTACTTGTTTCATTCTCTTTCCTCCTTTTTTTATTTCTTCCCATTCACCATCATCATTATTATTATTATTATCATTGTTATTATTGATATTATTTTTTTTAAATAAATCCTTATATTTAGATTCAATTTTGAGCATTTCTGAATTTAAATTATCTAAAATAAAGACTAAAAATTCATGAGCATCATTTTGATTCCCTGTTTGATCAAATTTATTTACAATTTCTTTTAAATAATTTGATGCTATTGATGTATTTTTTACTGATAAAATATTATATATAATATTTACTTTTATAACTGTTTATTATTTCATATAATCTTGATAATATTGGATAATCAAACATTAAATCATCTTCGTTCTCTACACATTTATATATTTTATTTAAAATTTCTATAAATTCATTTATTGATGTTAATATTTGAATTACTACATTTGAATAACATGAATTTCCAAAATTTTTTAAACCTTTAAAAGTATTATCTACATTTTGAAAATTATTAAATTTTTGTTTAGCTTTTTTTCCTTTTTTTTTCTTTTTTCCATCATCAATTTCATCAAACAATTCTTTTAAATTATTTGCTTTTTTATTTTCTTTTTTTTCCATTTTTTAAAAAATAATGAAAAAAAAGTAAAAAATAAAAACAAATATTTAATTAAGATATGAAATTATAAAGAAATTATTAAAATTATAAAGAAAAATATTTGAACTTTTCATCTAATTTAAATCATCAAATTTACTGAATATAAAAGTTCAATATTTATATCAAATATAAATCTAAAAAATAATTTTTGATTGATTTAAAAAATTTAAATTAAGAAATAATTAATTGAATTAATTGTAAAGAAAAATTAAATTTTGCAAAATTCTGAAAAAATAAGTAATAAAAATAAAAGAATAGATATTTAAACAATATAATAATAAATCAAACTAAAATCTAACATAATATTAATGGAATAAATTACAATATCCCTAAAAACTATTTAAATATATTTACTGTTTTAAAAAAGAGTATTTTTATATGAGAATTAATTTGCTATAAAAAAAAATTAAAAAAATTTTTTATAATATGTCCCAAGATACATATTCATTTAAAAACAAAAAACAATTAAATTCATTTCGTCAAGAGTAAAAAATTAGTTAATTTAAATTTAGTTACACAAATTCAAAATTTCAATCCAAAAATTTTTTCCCAGAAGATTTCTTTCAAAACACAGAAAAACAAAAAGAAATAATTCCAGTAATATCAAAGAATTTAGAAAAAAATTATAAATCACATCCAAAAATTATAACATATCCTCCAAATATAAATTTAGCATTTTCATTCAAAGAAATTAAAGAAGAAATTCAAGAAGAAAATAATTTAAATGAAGATTATCAACAAATAAAACCAAATGGTAAATTTTCAAATCAAAATTTAAATTTTGATTCAGATTTATTAGAAGATCCATCAACAAGTGGTTCTTCTCAAGCTCCTTTTAATAATTTAATTAAGAAATATAATAATTTTATTTCTGAAGATGATTTAAATCAAAATAATAATGAAGAATTAAAATTTAGTTTTTGTTGTAAAGACAGTAATAAAAGTTATAATGAAGATGATAATGAATTTTTATATAAACAAACTGCACATTTCTGTAATTTTGATAAAGAAGATAATTATCGAAATTTTAAATCCGATGAAATTCATAACCATGAAAATATTGATAATATCAATAATTATAATATTTATATTAAAGATAAAAGAATTAAAGGGAAAAGTGAAAAAAAAAAAATTAAACAACCTCCTTGTTCAACTAGAAATATTAATAAGAAATTTTCTTTTGAAAAAAATGATATAATTGAAAAAAGTAGCAGTAATAATAAATATATGAATAATAATTGTAATAATAATCATTTAAAGAATAGGAATAATAAAATTCAAACAAAAAGAAATTGTTCACAAAGATTATTAACTGCTCCAAATTCAAATAGAAATAAAACTCCAATTAAAAAGAAAAAAAGTTTTAAAAACGAAAAAGATAACATTAAAAATAATGACACTCAACAAAAAGTTGAAAATGAATTAAATAATTTAATGAATTTAATTCCTGATGAATTCTATAATGATCCTATTATTAAAAATAAATTTGAATCTATTATGAAAAATATTGATGATATTAAGCATTTCGTTAATCAGAAAGCAAAAAAGAAAAATAATTTTTTAAAAGATAATTATGTTAAAATTATTCCTAAAGAAAAAAATAAAAAAATGCCTTTGAATCAGCCAAAAAAAAATTATTAATTTAATTAAAATTGAGAGTAATTTAGAGATATTTATTTTTTCTTTTTTTAAAATCTTTTTCTAATTTTTAATTTAATTTAATACAAATAATTTTATTTATAAGAAAAAACGAATATATTAAATGTTATTATTATTAATTTGCATATTTAATTCCTCTTTTAATACCTAATTTAACACCAACAATAAATGATATAATTAAAGAAATAATATTCAAAATTTCAGTTATTTGGTAATTCTTAATTGAAGGTTTCATATATTTATAATAATTAATATCAATACATTTTTCATCAATATAAAAATCTTCAAAAATATCAGGTTTAAAATTAATAGTTGAGTATATTGTTACAATAATTATGAAGTTTATTATTGAAATAATCATTAAAAGAGGTTTAACATAATTTGGTAATGTTTCATATCTTCCCTTATATTTTATATAAGAAACAAATAATTTTTCAATAAAAATTAATATTAAAAATATTTCAACAATTAAACCTATGATTAACCAATTTTTTCCTTTATTTATGTTATTTAGTAAATCAGAATTCTCGTCAAATCTTTGTTTAAAACTTTTTTTATTTCTATTTCTACATGTTTTATATAATCCAATAAATAATTGCCCATATAAAGTAATAGTTTCATTTCCTGTATAATTTTCAGTAATATTGTTATTTTCTATAAAAGAAGATAATTTTATAGTCATAATTTCAAATTCATTTCCATCCTTAACATGAGACTCGTTTTTGCAATCATTATTTAATTTCAGTTTATTACATTTTGGATCTAAAAAAGGTTTATTTTTGCTTATAATATAAGAAGAAAAAAAATAAAATAAATTATTATCTTTTTGTTGAAATCTAAAACTATTGTTTGATGTTTTGATTATTTTATCACCAATATTGTTAACTGAATCAATATAAAATATGCTTGTTTCATTGGTAGAATCTAAAATTTTACAATTAAAATAATTGTCGTTTGATTGTAAATAAGGAACTCCAAAATATGTGGTATTAAATTTTATTATATTTGTATTATTCAATGAATAATTTTTTGATTTGACATCAAAGAAATTTTTGGTTTTTTTTTCATATTCCCATTTAATATTTTTCAATATATTTTCATTATTATCATCTTTTTCAATTAATATTTCTTTATATAATTTATTATCCCAATTTTGAAATAAATATTCAAAATAAAAAGTATCAATTGAATTTAAAAGATAATAATTTCCAATATTAACAAGAATAAGAATAATTAAAAAACTTAAATATATTACATCAATAATATATTTAGATTTTTTCATTTTTTATAAAAATAAATTCACCTAAAAAAAATTAAAAAAAAAATAAAAACAAATGTTAAATCTTATTCTTAATTTCTAAAATAAAACATCATAACAACAGTAAAATAAGTAACTTTAAACTAATTCCTTTTAAAAACTAATAAAAATATTGTCAAAAAAGTGAATTTAGCAACAACCTCCTTTTTTTTTCTCTCCAAGAGTAACCCCACTTCCTAATTTCATACCATTTTTCTTATTATCAGAAATAGCTTTTTCTTTATTCATATTAGCTTTAATAATTTCATCAGCTAAAAGTTCAAAAGCTTCACCAACTTTTTGATCTGTTTTAGCAGAAGTTTCAATAAATTTCATTCCATTACTATCAGCAAAATCTTTTCCTTCTTGATATTTAATTTTTCTATCACTTTCTAAATCACATTTATTTCCAACTAATAATTTAAATATATTTTTATTTGCATTTTTTTCAACTTCAATTAACCATGAATTTATATTTTCAAAAGATTCTCTATCTGTAATATCATAAACAACTAAAACTCCATGTCCCCCTTTATAATAACTTGCAGTTATATTTCTAAATCTTTCTTGTCCTGCTGTATCCCATATTTGAAGCTTTACTTTTTTACCTTTTATGTCAAGGGTTTTTAATTTCTAAATTTTTTTTTAATTATTAAATATTTTTATTCTTACAAAATCTACACCTATTGTTGGCACAAAATTGTCGTCCCATGTGTTGTCTACAAATCTTAGAAGGAGTGAAGATTTTCCTACACTACTGTTTCCTATTAAAAGAAGCTTAAATAGGTAGTCGTATTCTGTGTTTGACATTTTTGTTTTTTAAATGTTTTTTTTAAAATGGGCTTTTGAAGAAAATTTATATTTTTTTCTTTTCATATAATTAAAATACTTTCAGGAGGATAAAATATTAAATCTTATTTATTTGAATTTTTTAATTATAACTTTTTAAAATTATATTAACTTCCATTGATATAATATAATGGATAGTGGCAATCTTCAATATGATTTCTCTTAAATATCCAAAATGAAATATCTTATTCGATTAAAAATTAGATAAAACTCAAGATATGAATTTTTGAGCAATATAGAATTAAAGTATAAAGATTTAAGTTCGATAGAAACAATTTAATATCTTTAGAAAAACATTTAAAGAATTTATGGAAATTTTTAGAATAAAGATTATTAGAATTTAAAGAAAAAAACAACAATAGAATTAAAAAAAATAATTTGAAGAAGAATTATTTAAATTTTTAGATTTTATTGTTTTACCTACTGATAATTTAAATGATATTATTAATGAAGAGATTGATGAAATTTTTATTAATTGATAAATAATTTAGATAATTATTACAAATATGACGTTGATAACATTATTCAAAAATGTATTGAAAATGATAATTAATTAATTAAACAATAGGAGAAAATGATATAATTTTGTTAAATTTGAATAAGCAAAGTTAAAGAAAAATGAATAAAAAAATTTCTCAATTTTTCAATTCAAAATATAGAGATACATAAAATGTTGTTAAAAAAGATATCTATTCAAGTATAAAAGACCCTGAAAATTCCAAATTTACATAATCCAAAGTTTTCAATGAATTATTAAAGATATATATTTTTTATTGTTTTAATTAGATTATCTAAAAATGATAATTTATTAATGAATATTGTTAGTATTCAAAAATTAATGATTGAAATTATTATTATTACAAAAACTCTTATAAAATAAAAAAAACATAAATTAAATAAAATAATTTTTAACAGAAAAAAAATAAACAAAAATATAAAAGAAATATTAAAATCAATTTTTTGCAAATAAAAAAATAAGATAAAAAAACTAAAACTTAAATAAAAATCTTAATTTTCCTGGGGAGTTTGGTCTATTAATTGTTGTTTTTCAGAATTAGAATATTTTTCAATTCCATCATGATTATTTTGTGCTTTTTTATTATCAGTATTAATATCTTCATTTTCTTCATGATGATTAACTCCTTGATCATCATTTTCATCATTATTATTAATTTCTTCTTTTTTAAGTTCTCTAGCTCTTTTCCTTTTATTTTCTTCAATTAATTTTTGTTGATGCTCATTTTCTTCTTTTCTTTTCTTTTTTTCAATTTTTTTATTTCTTGCTGATATTAAAGTATGGGCTGCGAATATAACTACAATAATAAAGTGGACTACCCATACTATAATAAACACCCAAAAAGCTATTTGTTCATGAAATATATATGCCCAAAAAAATAATGCAAACCATGCACATCCCCAACACCATGTTAATAATATACATATTATATATAAAATACGAGATTTTATGTCAAATGATTCATCTTTATATACTACTTTTTCTAATAACATTCCTTCACGGAAATCATATTGACCTGACATTATTTTTTATTCTTGGATTTATTTTTATTTTTTTTTTATTTTTTTGATTTTTGGGATGAAAAATTATTAATTTTAATTTATAAAAAGGAAAAGTTTTTATATTTTTTTTATTCTTATTAATGATTTATTTAATTTATTTTTTTATTTATTTTTTTCTTTTTTTTTTATTTTTATCATTATATTAAAGAATATCCTTTTATCAATAAAATTTACTTAGGTTTATTTCATCAAAAGAAATAATTAAAAAGATTAATACTATAATCCTTTTTGAAATTCCATTTTATTTTCATTTTCAGAATTAGTCATTTTACCTCTCATTGGCATTCCTCTTCCTAACAATTGCATTACATATCCTCTTCCTCTTATTATTGGAATTCCTCCTCTTCCTCTCCCAGGAACATTTGAACTTGAGTTTGGTCTTATAATATTATTATTATTTTCATTAGGATTACTCATATTATTTATATTTAAATTTATATTCATTTTATTTTGTATTTGATTAGTATTATTTGAGTTATTTCTCTGAATATTATTATTGTTATCATTATTGATAGGTTGATTTATAAAATGAGGAGTTTGATAAAAGTTATTTTCTGTTTTATTTATGTTTTTAAAATTATTATTGTTATTATGATTGAAAGTATTTGTATTATTTAAGTTAATATTATTATTATTTCCCCTATTAAAATTATTGTTGTTGCTATTTTTATTCATATTATTATATCCTTTAAATTCTCTATAATCTTCATCTTCTTTTCTTTCATTATTATTAATTTTAATATTACCCCCTCTATTGAATCTCCTTATCCCTATTCCTCTATTATGACCTCTAAAATTATGATTAAAAGAATTATAATGATTATTTTTAAATCCACCTCTAAAACCTCTTCCTCTATTTCCTCTATTATAAAAAATACCTCTTCCTCTAAATCCAGGTCTAAAACCCCTATTCCCTCTATTAATAATTCTTTCTCTTCCTCTTCCCTTTCTATTATTATTATAATTATTATAATTATTATTGATATTATTATTAAAAGTATTATTATTACCTCTAATACTCCTAAAATCAGGTGGATTTTTTGGATCAATAAAATTAAATTCTAATTCTTCTATTTTTCTAGGAGGAATAAAACCTTCATTTTGATTTTTTTCTTTTAAAGTTAAAAATGCATCCATACATGGTAATTTTATTTCTTTATTAGGGTCTTTATTATTTATATATGATGTGGAATATGTTTGTTGTTTTACATATAAACCTAAGATTTTCCTTTGTAATATATCTATTATTGATATTAATTTTGGAGTTCCTTTTCCTCTTGATTTTAATGTTACTGAAGGATATTTTTTATATATTAGAAAAAATATTATTTTATCAATTAGATTTTTTATTTGATATCCTTTTAAATCACTTCTAACTCCTATTTCATTATATTTTAATTTTGGAATTGGTTCTATTGGTGTTAATGTTGGAACATTTTGGAAATTATTCATATCCATATATATTTTTTTATTTTATTAATTATTTAAAAAAATGTATTATCTTGAATCAACTTATTTAATACGTTAAAAATTAAATGAAAAAATATTAAATTTCATATAATATATATTTGTTAAATTTATAATTCATCAATTACATTTTGATCTTTTATTATTTAATTTTCTTTTTTTATTTTTGATAGTAATCCAAAACCATTTAAATAAATATTTTCCTTTAATAAAAAATAATTCTCCCATAAAAGCTTCTTTAACATAATTATTATCAGTAAATAAACATTTCGTTATAATTTTAATAATATCATAAAACTTTGGTTTCTTATTTTTTTTAATCACAAATTTCCAAAATTTAAAATAATGACTTAATTGATTATATTTAACTAATCTTTTAACTTTACTTGTTTTATCTTCATTTAATAAATATTCAGCAAAACTTTTGTGTTCGATTTTACTGCTATTTTCAGAATCATTACCTTTATTTCTATTAAAATTTTTGGGAATAATATTAAATTTATTTCCAGTAACATTATCATAAACTTTTTTAACAACTTTAATTTTTTTATATTTTTTTTGAGAACTACTTTTATTAGCAATATGTAAAGTTCTGTGTCTAATTCTTTCTTTTCTTTCTAATTCTTTTTTTAATTTACTTAATGATCTAGAAGCAGAATGACATTTAATTTTAAATATTTTTCTTGGTTTTGGAATATTGTCTAATTTATATTCTTTAATTGATTTTCTTTTTTTATGAAAAGAATTATTTAGACTTAAATTTGTATTTGATGTTGTATTATCCATATCAAAAAATGAATCACTATGAAAAGATAAATCAAATATATTTCTTTCTATTTCGAAAGTTATTTCTTTTGTGATTTTTAATTCATTTAATTTTTCTTTTTTTAATTTTTCATTATCTGTTAATTTCAGTACCTTATAATTATATTTATTGAAATATTTTCTTAAAATTTTATTTTCTTCTCTTTTCAAATTATCTTTTAATTTTTGTTCTTGTCTATTTAATAAAGATAAATTTTTCAAATTAATAAAAAATAATTTACAATTCTGTTTATAAATATATTCTTGTAATAAGTTTTTAATAGCAAAAGGGAATTGAACCCATAAATAAGGATTTTTTTTAATTCCTTTAATATGGATATTATTTACTTTTTTTTTCATTTCTAATTTTTTTTTAATTGCTTCATACATAAAATCTCCTTCTTCTGGAAAATCCATTTCAATTTCTTTAAAAGAAGAAATTTTAGAAGGTTGATATTGTATATTATTTACTTTTTTTCTTATATATAAAAATCCAAATTTTTTTCCTGCTTTTTTTAATTTATTTAAATTATCTTCTGCTTTTTCATATAATTGCTTATAATTTAAATCTTCATTTAAATCATTCATTGATATTCTATTTGGTTTTTTTATTCCTTTAAAACATAAAGAATTTTGTTCTGAATATTCTAAATTTATAAAACTTGAATGATTATTATTTATTTCATTTTTTGAAAGGTCAAAATTTTTGACTAATAAATTTTCTTTTAAAGATCGAAGAGAATCATTATCTGAATTTGTAGGAAGAAAATAATTACTTATTTGATTTAATGATGCTGCAGAATCTTCTTTTCTTTTTTGTTTTACTATTGGTTTATGATAATTTAAATTTCTTTTTATTGATTTTAATTGAAGATATTGTCTTTGAATTTTTAATTTATTTAATAAATATTGTTTTTCTTTTAAAAAAAAATTATTAATTTTTGGAGTAAATTCTTCAATTTTGGAAATGTTATAATATTCATTCTCTTCTTTTTTATTTTCTTCTTTATTAATCTTTAGATGTTTTCTAAAATATTTTTGAATAAATATAATTTTTTCTTCTTCTTTTATATATTCTCTTTCACCATATTTCTTTTTCATTTACAATAAAAAAAAAGTAAAGTTAAAATTTAAAAAAAAATAAATCTAAATATATATATAAAATATGTCAAATTACAAGGGTGAAATTGGACAATCATCTTCATTAATCCATGATACAATGAACAATCAATTTGCAAAAAAAAAAATATATTCATTAATAACAAAAATAGATGTTTATTATACAGAAACAGGAATAATAGGTGTATTTCCTTTATTTAAAGATAAAGCATTAAATAATGAAATATTTAAAGAATCATATTATCCAAAATTTTTAAAAGAATTAGATAAAATAAAACAAACATGTATAATAAAAGGAATAGAAATTAAACATGAAGAAACAAATTTTTATAAAGGAGAATCAATATCAAAAATGAAGGTAGTATATGATGAAAATAAACAACAAATTTTATCATTAAAAATATCAACTCAAAATAAAGTTTATTCATATGGAAATCATTCACTTTTTAATAAAAGAGAATTCACTACATTATCAAAGCCTAATAATTTTATTCCTGGTTTTAAATGTGGTTTTATTAAAGATGCTAATGAAATACCATATTTAACATATATAAGAACTCATTTTGCTTCCAATGATGATTTTCATAAATATTATTATGAACAAAGAGGAGATGAAATTGAAAGAGATTTTTCTTTTATTTCATCTATTTTTTCTTTTCCTTTTCAATTGATAGATAAAATTGGAAGATTTTCTTTAAAATTTTTGGATAAATTAATTAAATTCATGATAATATTAAGTTTATTTATTCTCCCAATTTTAACTTATTGTTATCATAGTCAAAATATATATAATGGAATAATAAAAGTAAATAATATAAATTCAAATTATCAACATTTAGATAAATTAGATAATATAAGTATATATACTGATAAATACGGTTTTACTCATATAAAAGGACATTCAATATATGATACATATTTTGCTTTAGGTTTTGAACATGCAAAAAGTCGTTTATGGCAAATTGATATTCAAAGAAGAACAGCAAGAGGAAAATTAAGTGAATTTTTTGGAACTTATTCTTTAAATATTGATAAAATGATTCGAAAATTAGGTTTAAATGAACTAGCAATTAATTTTGCTGACTATGTTAGAAAAAATTCTAAATATATTAATGAAATTAATGCCTATATTGATGGTATTAATTTTTATGCAAATAATTTTTTATTACCTATTGAATATGATATAACTTATACTAAATTTGAAGAATGGACTTTAGAAGATACTATTTCTTTATTAAATTTCCATTCTTTTGCTTTAGGACACGATTGGAATATGGAAATATGGTATAAAACTTTAGAAGAAGGAATGGGAAAAGAATTCGCTGATATTGTTTTTAATTACAGAGATCTTAATTATCCTTTCTGGAATGATACTATTGTTAATGATGATGAATTAATGGAATTAGGATTACATAAATTTAGAAAAAAAAGCGAAGAAATATTAAAAAAACAAAGAGATTTCGTTAAAAATTATCAAGAAGAAAATAAAGAAAAAAAAAAGAATTAGAGAAAAAGAAACTAGAAGAAAAAACAAAAAATGAAAAAAATAGAGAAGAAAAAATAAAAGAATCAGAAATAAAAAAAGAAGAGTCAAAAGAAAAAGAGGAGACAATAATAAAAGAGCAAAAATTAAAAACTGAAACTGGAAATGAAGAAAAAAAAGAAAAAGTAGAAAGCCAAAAATTAGAAAAAAATAAGATACCAGAAGAAAAAAAAAATGAAAATTTAGATAAAAAAGAAGAAGAAAAGAGAGAAAGAAAAAAAGAAACATTAAAAAAAGAAATAATAAAAGAGAAAGAAGAAAAGGAAAATATTTCTATAATATCTGGTCCACATCAATCAGAAGGAGCATCAAATTGTTGGTTACTTTCAGGGAATTACACAGAATCTGGAAAGCCATTATTAAGTAATGATCCACATCTTCCAAATAATATGCCATCATTATTTTTCGTTGTTAAATTATATTTAAAAGATGATATTATTTCAGGAGCTTCTTTACCAGGAACTCCTTTTATTGCAACTGGCTCTAATAAATTTATTTCTTGGGGTTTAACTACTGAAAATTCTGATAATACTGATTTATGTGAAGAAAGAATCGAAGATAATTTTTATATCTTTGATAATAAAAAATATAATATTAAAATAATTCATGATCAAATTAAAGTAAGATTTAATGAAGATGTGAATATTGATATTAAATACACAAGAAACGGACCTTTAATTGATGATGATATTCCAAAAGAATTTTTATTACTTAATCAAAAATTTCATATTGATTATCCTATATCTTTTAGAAGTGCATTTTATCAATTTAATTTTACTAATTTTGATTTTTATTTTGGAATTAATTTTGCAAAAAATAAAAATGATTTCCTTTCAGTAATAGAAAAAGCAGTTGCTCCAAATTATAATTTCCATTATATAACAAGAGAAGGTGAAATAGGTTGGATTCCTTTAGGAAAACAATCTGTTAAAAAGTATTATAATAGATTTTGTAGAGGATATACAAGTGAAGATAATATTATTAAATATATTCCAAGAAGTGAAATGTTAAAATTAGAAAATCCAAAAAAAGGTTTTATTGTTACTGCAAATAATAAACCTGCTTCTTTTAATTATACTTATGAATTAAGAGGTCATCATAATCATGTTAGAGCTCATAGAATAAATGAAATGATACAAAATTTTATTAATGATAATCATAAAATTACTATTAATGATACTATGAAAATGATAAATGATGTTCATGAAAGTTTAGCTGAATATATATTACCTAAAATTTTAGAAATAATTAAAAAAAATTCAAGATTTGATATAAATCAAAATAAATATTATTCAATGTTAAAAAAATGGAATTTTGAAATGAATAAAGATTCAAGAGAAGCAACAGTTTATGCAATATTTGAAAGAGATATAGGATATTATTTATTAGAAAATAAATATAGTGAATTAATGGCAAGAGGAGTAATGTCATATTTACATTATTGGAATTTTATCACAGGAATAATAGATAAATTATATAAAGGAGAAAGAATAGATATGAAACAATGTGCTTATAGAAGTGGAAATAGTAATTGTGAAATATATATTGTAAATATATTTAATAATTTAGAGTCTTCATTAAAAAAATATATGGATAAAAATGATATGATTAAAAAATGGGGAGAAATAAATTCTAATATTTTTCCACAAATTCCATTTGATAATATTCCTATATTAAATCAATTTTTTAGTCGAAGAATTTTTGGAGGAGGAAATAGAAATACAGTAAAAATTGCAAGAGGACCTTTTAATCATAAAACAAGTGAATTTATTGGAACTCAATCTGCAAGATTAAAATTTATTTGTGAAATGAATGATCCAACTAATCCTTATATTGTTATTCCTGGTGGAAATGGAGGAAGTCCATTTAATAAATATTATAATAATTTAGCAAAAGCTCATGAAGATGCTTTATTATATAAATTTGAAAATGTTGATTTTAATTTAATTAAAAATGATGATGATAGATTAATTATTTTAGAAAAGGAAAAATTATCTTAAATAAATTATATTAATTTAAAATGAATATAATTTTATTTAAATTTTAATGAATTTTCATAATATTTCATTTGAAAAAATTAAGTTTGGTGATATAAAAAAATATGAAATATCTTTAATAAAATATTTAATTTCATTTTTTCATTTTCCATTCACTTCTACACATAGGACAAGTTTCTTTAGGTCCATAAGAAGCTTGACTTTTAAACCATTCTTTAATACAAACTAAATGAAATTTCTTATGACAAGTATGACATTGTAAAGAAGGTAAACTTTTATCAGTAGTATTTAAATAGAAATAGCAAATTGGACAAGGTTCATTTCCTATTAAATAAAATTGCTTTAAATCTTCAATCCATATTATTAAATTATCACAAACATTATCAATTGAACTATTTAAAGTATGATTTAAATTTAGTTTTATATTTAATAATTTTCTTTCATCCAATGATATATTTGTATGTATATTTATATCTAATTTTTTTAAAGGAAAAATCGGTGGAATTTTAACTTCTACATAAAATTTTATTTCTTCATTTAATTCTACTTTAAATTCTAAATAATTTAAAGAAATAAAATTACCTAAAGTAATTTTATTTTCAGCTAATAATTTTTCATTTGATTTAATTCCTTTTCTTAAATCAACTAATAATTTTGGTAATATAAGAGTACAAATTAAATTTTTGAAAACGTTTTTTAATTTATTTTTAGATTCATCATAATAAAATTTAACTAAAGAAGGGAAAATTTTGACAAATTTAAATAAAATAGATAATATAAACATATAAGTATTATGATCAAAACTATTTGTCAAATTATTTTCATCAAAATCTTCAAAATTATTATTATTAATATCAGAATCATCAATATTATTTTCATAATCTTGTTGATCAATTAAATGAATCAGACTAACAACAATTAAAAGAAACATTTCATATAATTTACTATTTCTTTCAAAATAATTGATGACAAATTTGAGAAGAGTTTTATAATTTTCAATTAAAGTAACATGACTTTGATTAGTAGTATATAATTTAAATCCATTTTCAATTTTATTCATAATGTTTTTCCAAATATAAAAATAAGGAAAAATACTATTATAATATTCATTTTTTGAAGGAAGTAAATCATATCTTAAACCTTCATTGCAAGACATTAATAATTCAATAATTTCTTTTGGATTTTCTAAATATTTTATTGTTTCTTTATTAAATATTTCATAAACAACATCTTCTAAATAATCTTTTTCTTCATCTTTTGCTTTTTTAAGTAAAGATTCTATATTTTCTTGACATAATATTTTTGTTTTATATACTTCATTAAGTGAATCTGTTGTTTTTTTTAAAAATTTTCTATTATTGGATTGAAGTAAAAGATAAATTTCAGATTCTGGGAATAAATAAATTAATTGTGAAGAACATTTTTCTATTATTAAATTTGTTAAAGATTCTTCACATAAAGAAAATATATATATATTATTGATATAATATAATATTTTGTTTATATCATATTTTTTATATTCTGTGATTATATTATTTAAAATTGATTTATTATAATTGAAATATTCTTTGAATATTATATAAGATTTCATAAATGAAGTTAATAACTTTGTTGATGGTGCTAAATGAGAAAATAAATTATTGTTTAATAAAGTTTTATATATGAATTGTTCATATTCTGAAAATAATAAAATATTTTGAGTTAAATCTGAATTTAATTTTTCTAAATTATTTTCATTAATTTTTTCTTTTATTGAATTAAATTCTTTTAATTCAAATATTTCTGAAAAGATATATAGAATTATATCTAAATTAGCTTTTGATTTTTTCTTTTCAACTTTATCTTCTTCTTTTTTATCTTCTTCTTTTTTATCTTCTTCTTTTTTTTCTTCTTCTTCCTTCTCAATTTTATTGGTTAAAATATTAATTAAATTTTCTGCATTTTCATTAACAATTTTAACTTCTTTTTTAGTGTCTTCAATTTCAATATCTTCAATTGTATAATGCTCACTATCTTCTAAAATTATATTATCAATTTTTTTAATTTCAATTAAAATATTTACTAAATTATTTATTGAATTAATATAACCTTTTTCAAAGAATTTTTCATTTTTATCATTAGTTTCTTGAATTAATGTATCTAAATTTTTTTTATAAGGATAATTTTCTATAATTTTTTCATTCAATCCAATATCATTAATATATTTTATAACAAAAGCATCAACTAATTTATAATTGAGTTCATTTCTAATATCAATTAAATTTTCAACAGGAATATTAATATTACTTTTTTCTATTAATTTAAAATCCTCAATTGTCAATGATGTTTGATTTTCACTAATATGTTTAATAAATCGATTTATGATAAATTCATTTATTTTTGATTTATCTTTTTCTTCATATAATTTTATAATATCTGATAAATTTTGTAATTCTTCATTTATGTAATGATGAAGTAAAAATGATATTGCATTTTGATTAATAAAGCCTATTTTATCAAATGGAATTACATCAATGAATTTATCTATATTTTTATATTTTACATCAAAGAAACTTATTAAAAATAATAATATTATTTCATCTTCTATTAATTCTGAATTCATATTTTGAATAGCAGTTAAACATTCATCTTTAATTAAATCAAATTTTTTATAAAAAATAATTAAATCTTTTAATCCTCTCATTATTTTTATTTCTTTATCTTTTGAAATTTTATTTATTTTTCTTAAGATAATATTTAATATTCTTTTTGAAAGCTCTTGATTAATTTTTCCATTTAATTCTCTTTGTAAAAGAGTTAAATATTTTTCATTTAAATAACTTAATTTAATATCTAATACAAAATCTAAAACATTTGAAAAATAATCTACATATAAATCATAATTTAAATCATCTTTGTCAAATAATTTAAAAATTTTCATTAATATCATTAAATATTTTGATATTGAATCATCAGATGTTAAGCTTAAAATATTAAAATCAATATTTTTAATAAAATTATTTTTGTCTTTTTTTTGATTAATAAAAAGTTCATTTTCAGTAATAAACTTAAAAAGTTCAAATATATCATCATATAATTTATTATCAAATTCATAAAAGAAATCAAAGTTATATATATAATGAGAAAGAATTAAAGATATAATGTTATAATAACAACTAATGTTTTCTTTTAATATTTTTTCTTGAATGTTTGCCATATAATCAAAAAATAATTTTGTTGTTTTAATATTTAATGAATAAAAATCTGATTTTTTAATATCAAAAATATCTTTTAAATGTAATAAAAAGTTCAATGATGACAATTTTATATTAAATAAATCAAAATCTGTATCTTCTTTTTCGTTTGCTTTTTGTTTTATTAAATTATTATAATTATTAATAAGTTGTTTTGGTATTTCTAATTCTTTTAAATCTAATAAATAAAGGAGAATAAAATTAAAAAAAAGACTTTTAATTAAATTATTATTTGTTTTCAAATCAATATTTTGATTTTCTTTAATATCTTTTTCAAATAAATTTTTAGAAATATTATATATAATCTCTGTTTTTTCTTTCAAATCATTAAATTCATTAATTTTTTTGTTTTGAATTTTCATCAAAGCATAACATACATTTAATAACAAAGAAAATATATTATCATCATACATATTATTTATTTGATTATGAATTAAATCTAAACAATTTTTGACAAAAAAATTAATTAAGTTTTCATCGTTTTTATTATATATAATTTCTCCTAAAGAATCAATTAAAATTGAAAAATCTTTTATATTTTCTTTTTCATTTAAATTACTTTTGGAAATAATATTAAAAAGATTAATTAATATTTCATCTTCAATTGAATTGTTTTCTTCTCTTAATTTTAATCTATTTGAAGGATTTAAAGTAAATAAATATTTATATTGATTCAAAAAAATTAATTTAATATTTTCTTTTCCTTTTTCTTTTTCTATTTTTTCTTTTTTTGCTTTAATAGATTTAATAAAATCGTCTACTTTTTTATTACCTTCTTTATCATCTTTATCTTCTTTTTCATAAAATTCATTATCTTTATTTTTATTTTTATTTTTTTTTTTATTCCCTTTTTTATTATTTATATTTTGATGAATATTACTATCATTATTATCTTCTTCGTTTAAAACTTCATTTTCTTTTTCTAATTTACTTTCTAATTGTTTTAAATATTGAACTTGTTTTTCTTTCATTTGATTAATTTTTTGAATTTGCTTTTTTTTCTTTTTCTTTTTGTTTTTTATTTATTGGTTTATTTGAATAAATTCCATTTTTTGAATCTTGTTTTTCTAACCTTAATTCTTCTTCTTTTTTTCATTTTCTTCATTTTTTCTTTTTTTAGCATTTTTCTTTTGAATTTGTTTAGCTTCTTTTTTAGATATTTTATTATTTGATGAAATTATACTTTTTTCTTTTTTTTTTAAATTTTTTTCTTTTTCTATTTCTATTTCATTTTCTAATAATGTTGAAATTGCATTTGAAGTATCAAATATTCCTTTAAATATTTTATATTTATAATCAATTTTAAATAAATTTATGTATTGGAATCTTTCTTTTTTTTTGTCTTTTTAAATCCATCATTTTAAAAATATTGATTTTATTTTTTTTAATTGTATATTTAAAACTTTTAAATTCAATAATTTTATTGAATGAATCTTAAAAATAAATAAATAAAATAATATTAAATTAAAATCTTATAAACATCAACTTTTGCCTATTTAATTTAAATATATTTTAAAACACTGTCAAGAATTTCGAAATTTCTTATTAAATAATCTTATCAACCCAAAATCAAAACCTCATTTTATATCTTTAATGATTTCTTCAATAAATATAATTAAAAAGTATAATAATAATAATCAAGAAATTACATAATGTATTAATCCAATTGTAATTCAATATACATCTATTATTTGTAATTTAGGAGGTTAATCTCAATATTTTCAACGAAAAATTAATATTCTTTCATAAAACAATTTAGAATCGAAAATTTTCAAATATTTTTTATTTAATAAAAAAAATAATTTCCTTCTTAAAATTTATCTGTTGATAATATAATTCAAAATAGTTTTATTGACATTTACAATGAAATTATTCCAATAGATATTAATTCATATTTTCAAAATTTATCTTCTGAAAAAATTTTATTAGATAATCAAGATTATAGTAAAGTTTCTAGAAACTTGAGATTTATTTTTAACATAAAAAAAGAAAAGAAGATTTTCAAAAAAAATATAACCCTTTATCAAAAGATATATTCCTAAAAATAATTGATATTATTATGATAGAAATTATATTAATAATACTCCAAATTTGGAAGTTTAGTAAGAGCAAGTGAATTATTAAATAAATTCATAAAGAAAATATTATTAATGATAAAAGTTTTTCAACTGCAGCTTCCTGAAAAATAGATAAATTTAATTTATGTTGAAGATGTAAAATTTTTATTTTAAATTGTAAAAAAAATGATTATTTAATTTTAGGACTTGAAAAAATTGAGAAAGCAAGTAAATGTAAAAAATATTAAATGTTTAATTGATTCTTTTGTTTATAGAGTTTTTTTGGAGAAAATAAGTCACTCAATGTTCATATTAATGATTCAATAAATATTTGGGAATGCATTAATTATTCTTTGTTAAATAATAAAAATTTTTTTTAATTTAAATTATAAATAAATATTTATAATCATTTTATTTTTTCATATATCATATGATAAACTCAATCTAATTAAATTGAATTAATTCAATGAACATCATAATATTTTAATAATAATTGTTTAAAAATAGGAAATATTGATTTTAATGAAGAATGTTCAATAAGAAGTTTATCAAAAAA
>JAEEGI010006960.1_pt1 | contig 25446 bp, 20 predicted proteins | sample 8958751 | NCBI WGS metagenome assembly JAEEGI01 (sample SAMN16246545, study PRJNA631951) | gut metagenome | biome: gut microbiome; feature: rumen; material: KS-attached | host: Bos | place: Iran: Karaj | collected 2018-10
AAGATTATCTACACTGCCTGTCAAAATGAAATCATAAACTCCTGGAAGGATATATAATTCAAAACGCATAACAAAAAAGCAGGTCTTAACGACCTGCTTTTTTTATCGCTTAAAATTATTTTGCAGCCTTCTTGGAGTACTTCTTGAGATAGATAAATCTCATAAGTCTGGTCTCAATCGGGTTGATGGGCTTCGCAGTACCGAAGAGGTCCGCGCCGACCTGAGTCTTACAGCCCTTTTCCATAACCATATCGATTGCGGTTGCGTCATATTCGCTGCCCGCTACGCACAGAGCGCCGTTTCCGTCAAGCAATACGCCGTTTCTGCCCTTGAGAGCCTTAACAACCTTCTTAGCGCTCTTGAGAGTGTTGTTCGGGTTATAGCAGGCGTGCTTAACGGTAACACCTACGAGCTGGGCAAAGTCGTCAAGCAGAGGCTTCATAACCTTGCACTTGTTTGAGATTGCCATAACCTCGGGAGAGGTATTGTGAGTGATATAGTTAACGTCCGCGCGCTTCTTGTAAATAGCTCTGTGAAGCTCGGCGGAATTCGGATAGCTGTCGCCCGCTACGAGGTCGCCTGTCTTTATATCAATTCTCGAAATCTCACCGTTTCCGTTAACGGCCGTGATATTGAATACGCTGCCGTCACGCTCGGAATTGCAGGGATCAACCTTGGCGATTGAGTTAAGCTTTGCCGAAGCCATTACGTCACCGATATAGTCGGCAATCTCGCTGACAGTCTCGGCAACCTTGCCGGTAATATCGTTATACTTTCTCTTAAGGCAATCCTCGCAGATAACCTCAAGCTCCTCGGCAACCTTATGAGCTTCGTCATAGTCCTTACCCATGCAGAGCGCGCCGTGATGAGCCATAAGAACAGCCTTGGAATCCGTTCTTTGAATTGCCGCTACAACGCCCGCGCGAAGCTTGCCCGTGCCGGGAAGACCGTAGGAAGCAAGAGGCACGTCGTTGCCGACGATTTTCGCACTCTTCTCGGCAACATAGTTGATATCGAAGCCGAGAGCGCCGATAACCGAAGCCTGCATCTGATGCGTATGAATAACAAAATTAACCTCGGGACGAAGGCGGTAAGCCTCGGCATGTATACCCTTTTCCGACGAGGGCTTGATGTCGCCGTCATAGCTGCAGTCAGCAATGTTGACTATAACTATCTGATCGGGAGTCAGATCCTCGTAAGCAAGACCCGAAGGAGTAATTACGAACTGAGTATCGGAAATACGGCAGGAAATGTTACCCCATGTACGGACGATTATGCCCGCCTTGAGAAGTTCTTTACCGGCTCTGATGACCAGTTCTTTTGCTTCTAAAATATCCATATTTATACCTCAAAAATCGGGACGGACGGTTTTCCGCCCGTCCCATGTAAACTTCAATTAGTCAGCCTTGATTGAAACGTTCTCAAATACCTTGTCGAAGCAAGCAAGAGCGTTGTCGATCATCTTGGGAGTATAAGCAGCTGAAGTGTAAAGACGTGAGCCTGCGAGTGTTACGAGGCCTTCTGCCATGTAAGCAGCGCCCATGTGCTGCATCTCTTTCTTTCTGATCGAGGTCTCGTCGAGTACGCTCGGAATAGTCCACGGCTTCTTCCAGTTGATGGAGAAGTGAAGAGTACCGACTGTCTCAAGGTGGCAGATTGAGCCTTCGTTCCAGCATACGAACGGAAGACCGTGCTTGGCAACAAGCTCTTTAAGACCTGCTGTAAGTCTGTCGCCCATCTGACCTGCCTTCTGGCAAGCATTGATTCTGTCGATTTCTTCAAGAGTATAGTAACCTGCGCAGCATGAAAGCGGGTTAGCAGTCATTGTACCGCCTGTGAATGCCTTCTTAATCTTTTCGCCTGTAGCGTCGAGACCTGCACCGAGATACTTCATGTATTCCTTCTTGCCGCCTAAGCCGCCTGCGCCCGGATAACCGCCGGCGATAACCTTACCGAAGATTGTGAGGTCGGGTGATACGCCGAAGAAGCCCTGTGCGCCTGCCATGCCGATTCTGAAGCCGGTAACAACCTCATCGAATACGAGCAGAGCACCGTACTTGCGGCAAAGTCTCTCAACGCCCTTGTTGAAGTCGAAGTCAACGGGAGTAGAACCGCTCTCGGGACCTACGGGCTCAATGAATACTGCAGCAGTGCCGCCTCTGAACTGGTTCATCCAGAGCTTTCTCTCAAGGTCCTCAAGGTCGCCGGGGAAGAATTCCTGGGTGTGCTTGAAGATGTAAAGCGGAACGCCGCTTGCCTGAGTGAACTTAGAACCGGGAACACGGATACCGTAACCAAGCTGATCAGACCAGCCGTGATAAGCGCCGCCCATCTTGATGATGTTCTTCTTCTTGGTTGCAAGTCTTGCAACACGGACAGCTGTCATACAAGCCTCAGTACCCGAGCCCTGCATACGGAACATGTCAACGGTTTCAACAGAATCGGAAATCTTCTTTGCAAGCTTGTACTCAAACTCGTGGAAAAGACCGGTTGAAGGACCGCAGGTGTTGAGAAGGTCGATAACCTGCTCACGGACTACCTTAGGATTGGAGCCGAGAACTGTCGGGCCGCCTGCCTGAAGGAAGTCAAAATACTTGTTGCCGTCGATATCATAAAGATATGCGCCGTCAGCCTTCGTAAATACAAGCGGGAAGGGATAGTTGAAAGCAAGGTTGTGCTGAACGCCGCCGGGGATTATCGATCTTGCCTCGTCGATAATTTCCTTTGACTTAACGCACTTCTGGCCGTAATACTCATCCTCATACTTCTGGAGAGCATCGGGTCTGATAGTGTAAATCGGCTTCTTGATGAGCTCGTCGAGCTCTCTGTTGATAGCCTTCGCGTCATGGTATTCAGCGATTGCAAATCTGGTGTCCATTGATTTTTCCTCCGTTTTCAATAGATTTTTTGAAAAAGTGAATTTCCATTCACCCTCATTATACCATAATATAAACTAATGTCAAATAGAAAATTTCGGTGAATATATGTTCAAAATGCCGAAATAGATAAAAAACATCTATTAAAGGCGGTAAAATAGATAATTTTTGTCTATTATGTGCCCTCCTCTGTAATAATAACACTATATATGTGTTGAACTCGGTGGGAAACACTACATCTGTTAGCCTCACAATTTTTTCGGTGAATAGTTGGTAAAAATGACAACAATGTGCCTTTACTCAAGCAAAGTTAATTCTCAATGAAATCTGTCTTCTGTTTCGTTTTTCAATTTCTACTTTTATTCGATACTTTTTTATTTAAATGTTCTTGCATACTTTTTGGGCAGTTGATAAAATAATGTTGAAAGCATTATTGCAATCTTCTTTTTGACTACGGAGGGCGTTATGGATAAATATCAGTTTGGCAACAGATTGACCGAATTGAGAACACAAAAAGGTCTTACTCAGGATAAGCTAGGTGAAATACTCGGCGTGTCGAATAAAGCCGTTTCCAAATGGGAAAACGGCTCGGCAATGCCGCGACTTGATATGATGGTCAGAATTGCAGATTATTTTGAAATCGGAATTGACGAGTTTTTTGACGGTAATAATAACGGTTCTTCGTCGGCAGAACAGAATAAGCTTTTCGGTAGCTTTTACGATTCAAAGATAAAAGAATTTGAACAAGATAATAAAGGTATGTTCGTGTCGAGTATCGTTCTCAGCATAGCGATTATTGTATTTCGGTTTGCGCTTTCCTTTGTTAAATCAGACAGCGAACTGCTTTCTGTAACAAAAAAGGATTGGGTAATTTATATATTGTTTTCAACACTCGGCGTGGCACTGTCATTTCTATTCAGATGGGCTTCTGAAAGAATTGATATCAAGAGAATAATAATATGTTCTGCAGGCACTTTCACCTTCAGCCTTTTCTTGCTTGTTTTTGGGCAGTTAGGCAAGTTTTTTTATCCCGAAAGTGACGGTCGCACCGCTTTTTTCACTTCTTGTTTAGGTGTCATTTTTATAATTGTAAACGCTATCCTCACTGTAAGGCTCTTCGCTGCATTAAAGAGAGGATATATCGGTAAGCCAAATTTAAAATATACAACAATTGTACCTTCAGGGTGCGGGGTTGCTTTTGCTTTTCTGTGCAAACTGGCTTACTTCCCTATAATGATTCTTTGTGCGTTCCTTTTCTTAAATATTCTCTGCTTGATAAAGGAACGGGAATGGTTGGATTTGTTTGAGAATAAAAAGGATGAAAAAGAGAAAAACAAATCAAAGCTATCGGACGCTATCTTTTGGATAATTGTTTTGGCTGTCTGTCTTGCAGTTGGAGTGTTCGGGCCGACGTTGCTTGTTGAAATCACTTATCGGTCGCTTCCTGACTATATCAAGAGAACACCGACAGAATATACATACTATGACTGTTCATTTGCAGATGACGAATACTCAACCATTATTATCGGCAAGGCAAAAATAAGCATTCCGAAAGAATTTAAGGTGTATGAGTCCGATTCCGAAAACGGAAAGCTGTTCTCAATTGACGGTAATGAACCCGACGAAAATGACAAAGCAAGAATCAATACTTTCTATGATACAAACGAAGACTTCAAGAGTGATTTGCTGAAGTTTTCAGAATTGTTTGATGAAGAATATGAAGGCGATTTCAATACCGTATTTGATATGGAAAGATTTACCCATACTTACGATTTTCGTAACGTCAAATTTGGCGAATGGGGAAAAGCTATCGGGGCTTTTGCACTGCTGATGGTTGGTAGATACGGAATACCCGAATACGATAAAGCTATGGAATACAAATACGGTAACAAAGAAGGATATATTTACACTATGCCACATCCGGAAGAAAAGAATCATATAGTATATTTCATTGAGGTTGACAATGATAATGATGAATCAGTACTTATTTCTTTGATAGATAATCCTCAGGATGATGAATACGATTTTGAAACGTTTTGTAAAATGTTGAATTCAGTAGAATTCAATTAAAAAGCTTATAGGTATAAAGAAAAGCAGGCAGTAAATTACTACCTGCTTTTTGTTGTTTATGATATTACATCTTTTCGGGGACGGTGATTTTGAACGAGGTCAGGATGTTAGCCATAACGCTCTTAACGCATTTGCAGAGCTCTACCCTCGCCTGCATAAGACTTTCATCCTCGACGCCTATACGGCATGCATTATAATACTTATGGAAAAGGGTTGCCAGAGTTACCGCATAGCGCGTAATTCTCGCAGGATCGTAATTCTTCGCCGCAAGTATAATCTCGTCGGTGAGCATCGACAGATGTCTGATAAGCTCCTTTTCCTCGGGCTCGGTAAGTTTCATAAGCTCAGCCTTTTGAGCATCTCTTACCGTCACGCCGTCCTCATCAAGCTTGCGAAGGATTGAGCAGATTCTCGCATTTGCGTACTGACAGTAATAAACGGGATTCTGCGACGACTGCTCAACCGCAAGGTCAAGGTCAAAGTCCATCTGTGAGCCGGGCTCACGCATATTGAAAAGGAAACGAACCGCGTCAATCGGAATTTCCTCAAGCAGATCGACAAGCGTGATTGCCTTACCCGTACGCTTTGACATCTTGACAACCTCGCCGTCCTTTTTAAGGTTAACGAGCTGCATAAGCACAACGTCAAGACGCTCGGGGTCAAGTCCTATCGCCGCAAGCGCGCCCTTAAGACGGGCAACGTGGCCGTGATGGTCGGCTCCCCAGATATCAATAGCCTTATCAAAGCCGCGGGTTACAAGCTTGTTTCTGTGGTAGGCTATATCGGCAGCAAAGTAGGTCGGGTTACCGTTCTGACGGATAAGCACGTCATCCTTTAATTCGAGCTTTTCTATTTCCTCGTCGCTCTTGCCTGCAGCCCTCAGAAGTTCGGTCTGCACCTCAGCGTTCTTATACCATACGGCGCCGTCCTTTTCATAAGTTCTGCCTTTGTCGGAAAGTATCTTTATAACCTCGTCGATTGCGCCCTTGTGAAGCTCGCTTTCGTGGAACCAGGTATCGTATTCAATGCGGTATTTCGTAAGATTTTCACGCATCTTTTCAATGTTTTTCGGCATGGCGTAAGCAACGAGAGCCGCACGTCTTTCTTCCTCGCTCTTATCAAGATAGCTGTCGCCGTTGATTGCGGCAAATTCCTTCGCACGCTCGATAATATCCTCGCCGTGATAGCTGTCCTCGGGAAGCTCGACGGCATCCTCGCCCTTGTAAAGCTGCTGATAGCGAATGTCAAGTGAGAGACCGAATTTTTCAATCTGATTGCCCGCGTCATTGATATAGAATTCCCTTGAAACATCATAGCCCGCCATATCAAGCACGCTCGCAAGGCAGTCGCCCAGCGCGCCGCCTCTGGCGTTTCCCATGTGCATCGGGCCCGTCGGGTTTGCGGAAACGAATTCAACATTGATTTTCTTACCCTTGCCGTAATCGCTTCTGCCGTATTCGTCGCCCTTTTTCTTTATATCAAGAAGGATGTCTGCGTAGAATTCGTCGGACAGAATAAAGTTGAGGAAGCCCGCTCCCGCAACAGAACACGTCGAAAAGTACGAGCCGGTAAGCTCAATATGTTTCTCAATTATCTCGGCAATCTGTCTGGGCGCTTTTCTGAAAGCTCTTGCGCAGACGAATGCCGCGTTGGTTGAATAGTCGCCGTTAAGCCTGTCCTGCGGTATTTCAACAATGAAATCCGGAATCGGTTCGCCGGGAAGCTCACCCGCGGCAATAGCTCTGCCGAGTGCGTCAAGCACAAGAGTCTTAAGTTCTTTTTCGGTTTTCTTAACTAATAAGGACATTGTTTGTCTCCTTGTCTGTCTGTGTATATTCAGCCTTGATATCCAATTTATTCACTGCGGCAAAGCCGTAATTGAAGTCGATATTGTATTCAAGCTTTATCTTTGCACCTTTTTTATCAGCTCTGATACTAAGCTTATTCGTATAGATGCCTATCTCAAAATTGCCGTAGGGAGTCTGATAGTCGCAGTTGGTGCGCATACCCTCCTTGAAAAGCATCTCGGTATTTATCTCGCCGAGCTTGGTCATAATAAGGGTATCCTCATTAAACGAAATCACCGTACGGTTATCGTCAACCGAGGCGTAGTCGGTGTACTCGATTAAATAACCCCTGTCGGTCTTTTCAAGTCGGCCGACAACGTTGAGCTCGGTAACCTCCGTCTCACCGTCGGCGGTCTGCGTACCCTTGATGGCAAGGGTTGCGTTGGTTTCAATCATCTCTGTTTCCTTTCGACAGCGAGTGTGAAAAGTCGGTCGATAAGCTCAGCATAAGGAATACCGCTGTGCTCGCAGAGCTTCGGGTACATACTGATTGACGTGAAGCCCGGCATGGTGTTTATTTCGTTAAAATAAACCTTGCCGTCCGTCTTGGTGACGAAGAAGTCAACCCTCGAAAGTCCCGAACAGCCGAGCGCATTGTAAACGCGTACAGCCGCGTCCTTAACCGCCTGCTGCTGAGCGTCGGTGATTCTTGCGGGTATGTAAAGCTCGCTTGCATCGTTTTCGTATTTTGCTTCGTAATCGTAGAACTCGTTGGCGGGCTTTATCTGGCCGACGGTCATAGGCTTCGCATCATAATTGCCGAGCACCGCGCACTCAACCTCGTAGCCGTCTATGAATTCCTCAAGTACAACCTTTCGGTCCTCCCTGAAGGCAACACCCATGGCCTTTTCAAGCGAAGCTCTGTCGGCAGCCTTTGAGATACCTACTGACGAGCCTGCGTTGGCGGGCTTTACGAAAATCGGATATTTAAGATAATCCTCCGCCTTTTTCAGAAAGGCATCCTTCGTTTTTACATAGTCCTCTTTGATAATTGACAGCCACTTTGCCTGGGCGATGTTCGCGTTGTCCGCAAGTGTATTCGTAACCGCCTTATCCATACTGCACGCAGAGCTCAGCGTATCGCAGCCGACGTACGGGATACCACTTAATTCAAGCAGACCCTGCATCGTGCCGTCCTCGCCGTTTTTACCATGAAGCACGGGGAACACAACATCAATCTTAATCTTCTCAACGCCGCTCTCACGCATAACGATAAGTCCCGAGTCGTTGGCGTCGGGAGAAATAACCGCCTTGGTAATCTTACCGCTTTCAAGCCACTTATCCTCGGGCAGCAGCTCGACGGGTCCCTCGTAGAGATACCACTCGCCGCCGAGAGTGATACCGACGGTGCAGACCTCATATCTGTCGCGGGGAATATTATTTATAACGTAACTCGCCGAAACGCACGAGACCATATGCTCGCTCGATACGCCGCCGAAAAGTACAAGTGCTTTCTTCAAAACTACCACTCCAAAATTTGTATTCAATATATAATATCATATACTTTTATATTAATCAATTATTAATTTGCTTGATATTTTGTCGGGCTTATGGTATATTATTAAGCGACATTTTTCAAAAGGCGGTTTTGATATGCAATTAAACGAAGCTTTTGCTGCCATAATTTCAGGCACTAAGGATATTATGGGCGAAAACGGCTTTGCCGTTGTAAACGCAAACGATCCCGTAGTTACCGACGGCGAGCATTCGTACGTTGATTTCGCGGGTGACAAAGGTAAAATCAGAGTTGATATCTTCGGCAATCAGGCGATACTCTACTATACCGACGTAAATGCCGACGAGGCTACCGACGATGACTTCAAGAAGGCAAGCGCCAACTACTTCAACCTCGACGAGTTTGACCAGAGAGACCTCAAATCCCTCTGCAATGAGTTCAACGATACCGTCGAGTCGAAGTTCGGTTCGTCCAAAGCTTCCGCTCAGGGCGGCTCAAAGAAGCCTGCCACGGTTTCAAAGGCCGCGGTCAAGTCGGGCGCTCAGTTCTATGATCCGAACACGCTTGCCAGCCGTATCTCGGCTATCTACCCCGAGCTCAAGCCCTATTATCAGGAGAATTACGACAAATACGGCGAGCTTCTGGCGGAGGAATTCTTTGAGAATTACGGTGCGGCTCCTATTATTAACACTATCAGATACGGCAGCGACTCCGAAATGAAGAAGGTTTTCAAGGCGCTTAACGAGTGCTTCGAGGACGGCACCTCGGACGTTCAGGGCGTTATCGCAGTTACAATCCTCGGCAAAATGAACAACGAGGAAAGACTTATCTCGAGAGCCAAGGAATACATGTGCGACGATATGAACGAGCTGGTTGTGCTTATTAATCAGTATCTCGCTTCGGGAAAGGGCGAAAAGATTAAGGAAAAGCTTAAGAATCCTCCCCCCTACAAGCCCAAAAAGCAGAAGAAGCCCGGTTTCTTCTCGCAGATGATGGCGGCGGGTAACGCTCAGGGCGGCATGCCTCCTCAGATGTAAGACTGCCGAAAAGAAGCCATAACCACGCCGGTTGATTTTTCAGAACGGTTTAACGAACAGGTCACTGTTCCCTTAAACCGAAAATATTGCTTATAAAATGATTTTTCAGAAACTCCTCAGTAACATCGAGTTACCGAGGAGTTTCGGCGTTTTGCACTTTCGGAAACTCTGCGGTACCTTTGTACAGCTACGAATTTCCGAAAGCGCAATTCTGTCACCTTTTGGGCAGTCTGGAAAATCCGCTGTGTTTTGTTGCTTTTTTGCACAATTTAGGCTCTCCCGCTTTATGCAAAACGACAAATATCTGCTTAAATTGTTACATTACCCTTCAAAATATGATAGAATAGACAGGATGTTTAATATATAGCTTTAAGGAGGCTTATATATGGAATTAACAGTTCACGAATACAGCTTCAAATCGTCCTCCGGACTTTGCGACATCTACGCCACAAGCGCGGTTCCCGCAAGCTTTTCGGATGTCAAGGGCGTTGTTCAGATTGCTCACGGTATGGCTGAGCATTCCGCACGCTACGCTGAGTTTGCCAAGGCACTCGCCGAGCGCGGCTACGCCGTATTCATCAACGACCATCTCGGCCACGGCAAGTCCGTTGCATCCAAGGAGGATTTAGGCTTCTTCGGACCTATGGGCTATGATGCTCTCGTAAAGGATATGAAGCAGCTGACGGAAATCGCCAAGAAGGAATACCCCGAACTTCCCTTCATCATTTTCGGTCACTCGATGGGCTCGTTCCTCGCACGTGAATATACTGCCAGATACGGTCACGAAATCGACGGAGCAATCTTCTGCGGCACTGCCGGTCCGAATCCCGCGGCAGGTATCGGAATTACACTTGCAAAGCATTTTGAGAAGTCAAAGGGAGACCACGTACGTTCAAGCTTCTTAAATTCAATGGCTTTCGGTTCATATAACAAAAAGACCGAGCAGAGAACGGAATTTGACTGGCTGACCAAGGATACGGCAATCGTTGACAAATATATTGCCGACGAATACTGCGGCTATTGCTTCACGGCAAACGGCTTCGTAGGTCTGTTCTCCGTGCTTAAGCAGGTTTCCTCAAAGCTCTGGTTCAACACCGTTCCCAAGGAGCTGCCGATGCTTCTTATCGCGGGCGCTGACGATCCCGTAGGCGCATATGGCAAGGGCGTTAAGCAGGTGTTCGATCAGCTTAAGGAAACGGGACACACAAATACGCTTATGAAGCTTTATGCGGGCGACCGTCACGAAATACTCAACGAGCTTGATAAAGAGCAGGTTATCTCGGACGTAATCGACTGGATTGATAAGACAGCGGTTAAATAAACGGGTTTACGGACTTTCAGCCCTTCGCATTTTGCGAAGGGCTTTTGAATTAATTGTTAAAATATTGTAAAAATAGTTCCAAAATATTTTACTTTTAATTATTTTATATTATAATGAATCTGTATTCACCAAGACTTTTTCAGGAGGAAAGTAATGGCTAAAAAAGAAAAGAGGAAAATTCTTAAAACCGAGCATTTCGGAATTCAGCGTAAAATCGTAGCTAATATGACGACTGAATCCTGGCAGAATATCCCCCACGTTACATATACCTATGAGCCTGACGTCACCGAGTTTATGATTGAGTATAAACGACTCAACGAGGGTGTTGAAAAGGAAAACAAAATCACCGTCAATACCCTTATGCTCAAGGTTATCTGCGAAGGACTCAAGGCGTGCCCCGCGATGAACGCACATATCGACTTTGACCGTAAATTCGTAAGAGGCGTTATCAACACCTTGAGTGAAATCAATATTTCAATGCCTATGGTACTTCCCACGGGCGAAATGATGACGATTAATCTTCACAATTTTGAGTCGAAGAACTTAAACCAGATGGTTGACTATATCAAGGACGTCAACCGCAGAATGAAGAACACCGACTTAAACGAGGTTATGTTCGACGTTTCGCTTGACAACACGCTGACGGGACTTCGTCAGGGCAAAATCAAGCAGACGCTTCAGCGCCTTATCGGCTCAAAGACGGGCAAGCACAAGGTTAAGACGCTAAAAGGCAAGGAAAAGAAGGCTTACGAGGCAATACCCGAGTCGGACCGTCTTACCAAGCACGACATTGAGCAGGGTTCGATTACCATTTCGAACATCGGCTCGGTTTACCGTGAGCAGAGGGGCGCGGCGGCGCTTATTGAAATCATCCCGCCGCAGGTTACCGCGATAGCGGTCGGCGCGGTTCAGGATAAACCCGTTGTAATTGTAAACGAGAACGACGAGAAGGAAATCGCAATCCGTCAGGTACTCCCCTTCACTATCGTATTTGACCACCGCGCACTTGATTTCGGCGATATCGTTCCGTTTATAAAGAAGCTTGACGAAATATTCGAGGCTCCCGAGATTATACACACCTGGCGCGACGGCGGCACGGACAATCTCGATATGGAAGAGATCAAGCACGAGCGTGAGCAGAGAGAGGAAAAGTATCAGCAGTCCAAGGACAGAGAAAAGGCTCGCAAGGAAGCCGAGGAAATAGCCAGAAAGGCTCAGCGTGACGCGGAGAAGGCAGCCAGGGATGCCGAAAGAGCAGCTAAGGAAGCTGAGGAAAAGGCGGAAAAGGCACGCAAGGAAGCTGAGAAAGCGCAGAAGGAAGCTGAGGAAAAGGCTGAGAAGGCTCAGAAGGAAGCCGAAGAGAAGGCGCGTAAGGAGGCCGAAAGAGCAGCTAAGGAAGCTGAGAAAGCGGCTAAGGAGGCTGAGGAAAAAGCGGCACGCGAGGCCAAGAAGGAAGCCGAAAGAGCCCTGAAGGCCGAAAAGGAAGCCGCCGAAAAGGCACGCAAGGAAGCCGAGCGCGAGGAAAAGATTAAGCGCGACATTGAAAAGGCTCAGCAGGAAGCCGAGGAAAAGGCAAGAAAGGCTGAGGAGGCAAGACTCAAGGCTGAGGAAGCGCTCAAGAACGTTGAGCAGATTGCTTCCGACACCGATGCAGAATAAGAATTATATTACGGGTGCTTAAATGCACCCGTTTTTTTTATAAATCGGAGTTTGTCGACATCTCCGATGTCGACAATGAATTGCAACGCAATTCAATTCATGGAGCGAAGCGAGAATTCATACCGAAGGTAATTCATGGCGAAGCTAATTCATAAAAAATGAAATCTCGCAAAGCTCGAATGAATTGCACACAGTGCATGAATTGCCTGCGGCAATGAATTGCAACCTGCGGTTGCATTGAAAAAAGCCTTCCTCACGGAAGGCTTTTTCTTTTATCAGATTATATATTCTTTGCCAACTCTTTTATGTACGCCCTGAAGTCCTCGCCGATTTCGGGATGGTTCAATGCGACCTCGCAGTTAGCCTTCATTATGCCGAGTTTGTTACCCATGTCATAGCGAATGCCGTCAAAGTCAACCGCGTTGAGCTTGCCCTTCGCGGCGAGCTTGAGCATACAGTCGGTGAAATAAACCTCACCGCTCTTTTTGTCGGGCGGAGTTTCCTTAATGAAATCAAAGATTTCGGGCGGCATAACAACTCTGCCGAGTATCGAATAGCAGGACATAATCTCCTCGGGAGTAGGCTTCTCGATAATGTTATGCACCTGCATTATTCTGTCCTCAAGCGGAGTTATATCGAGTGAACAGTACTTCGGCACGTCCTCTCTCGGTACCTCCTGAACACCTACGCAGCCCGCGTCGTACTTTTCATAAGCCTTCATAAGCTGACCGATAACGGGATTGCCCTCGGGAGATACGATAACGTCGTCGCCGTAAAGGATTGCAAACGGCTCGTCGCCGATAAATTTCTCCGCCTGAAGTATTGCGTGAGCAAGTCCCTTAGTCTCCTTCTGACGGATGAAATAGATATTCGCGAGGTTTGCGGGATAAAGAACGTCCTCGTAAATCTTCTGCTTCGAAGGATTATTTCTGAGATTGGCTTCAAGCTCAAAGGAATGGTCGAAATGGTCCTCCATAACGCCCTTTCCCCTGTTTGTGATAATCAGAATATCCGTGATGCCCGCCGCAACGGCCTCCTCGACGATATACTGAATAGCCGGCTTGTCAACAATGTTGAGCATTTCCTTGGGCACGGACTTGGAAGCGGGTAAAACTCTGGTTCCGAGACCTGCCGCGGGAATAATAGCCTTCGTAATTTTCTTCATTTTATATTCCTCCCCCCTGAATCTTAAGAAGAACCATACTAATAATCTGCTCAAGGCAGTAAATACCGACAACCGAAAGCACAACCATAGTCAACGAAACGCCGCCGCGCTTGAACAGCAGAATTCTGTACTGTTCGGGTGAGTTTGCGCTTTCCTTAACCCAGCTGATGTCCTTTTTAACCTTCTGCTTGTAATAAAAATTGCCGAAAATTCCAGCCGCCAGATGAAGCAAAAAGTTTGCAATTGAGGAAATCATCATTTCGGGCATTGTCAGGTAATTCATAAGCAGGTCGTTAAGCTGCTGCTGTGTTATTGATTCGTTGCCCGAAATAAACTGCTGATAGGCGTTATTGAACTGCTCCATTGCCGCAATCACTCCCGGAGTGGTGCAGATAACCGAAACGGCGAGCGAAACAATCATAAACGCCGCGCCGATCAGATTCATTTTGCGGTAGAAGAACCAGTACGGGCTGAAGAAAAACGCCGCCCAGTTAAACGAAAGCTTCTTACCCGTTCTCTCCATTTTATAAAACTTAGGAATATATTTTTCCGCGTTTCTCTGAACAAATTCCGCCGTGTCGGCTACGGTGTGCCCGCCTATGATGTCGTTCGGCTGAATCTGAACAACATTCGGATTGCCGTAATTGGGAACCTGAGTAAACGGAACGTTGTTTTCGGGCGCGTTGCCGTAAAGTCTGGCGCCGCAGGAAACGCAGACGGGCTCGCCTACGTCGTTCGCCCTGCCGCAGTAGGGGCAGACGATTTTATCGTTTTCGTGCGCGCCGGCGTTAAAGCTGTGCTCAATGTTCGGCAGCTGAGGCTCGTCGGACGGTGTCCACTCAAAGCCTTCGGCGTGCTTTGCCGTGTTGGCGCATTCCTTGCGCTCAAGATAGCACTCTCTGTGATGCGGAGTTCCGCAGACGGGGCATACCGCTATGTCATCGTTTTCCGTAAACTGCTTGCCGCAGACGGGACAGTTTTCCTTAGTGTAATTCATAATTATACCACTTTTCGGTTATGGATTTTTATTCCTTTTCTTTTCCGTAAAAACGTTTAGACAAATTTCGTCTATTTGCTTAAACGTTAATTTCTACACTGATACCGAGTTCATCCTTATAGCGCTCGATTATCGGCTTGACCTCGTTTTCAACGAATTCCTCAACCTGCTTAGGCGCTCTGCCGACGAAATTCTCAGGCTTCATATGAGCGAGAATTTCCTCCTTCGTCATACCGAAGGCAGGGTCGGCGGCAATTCTGTCAATAAGGTCGTTTTCCTTGCCCTCGACCTTGACAACCTTGCCCGCATCCATCGAATGAACTCTGATTTTCTCGTGAAGTTCCTGACGGTCGCCGCCCTTCTTAACGGCTGCCATCATGATGTTTTCGGTCGCCATAAACGGAAGCTCGGCGAGAAGATGCTTTTCAATCATCTTCGGGTAAACGACAAGACCGCTGACAACGTTTATGTACAGTTCAAGTATCGCATCGGTTGCGAGGAATGCCTCGGGTACGCTGATTCTCTTGTTCGCCGAGTCGTCGAGCGTTCTTTCAAACCACTGGGTTGAAGCGGTAATTGCGGGATTGATTGCGTCCGCAATTACGTAGCGCGCAAGCGAGCCGATTCTCTCGCTTCTCATCGGGTTTCTCTTGTATGCCATTGCCGACGAGCCTATCTGATTCTTTTCAAAGGGCTCCTCGACCTCTTTTTCGTGCTGTAAAAGTCTTAAATCGTTTGAGAATTTATATGCCGACTGAGCGATTGACGAAAGCACCGAAAGTACGTTGTAGTCAACCTTTCTCGAATAGGTTTGTCCCGAAACGGCATAGCAGCGCTCAAAGCCCATTTTCTCGGCAATCTTCTTGTCAAGCGCCTTGATTTTTTCGTCATCGCCGTCAAAGAGTTCGACGAACGACGCCTGAGTGCCCGTCGTGCCCTTTGAGCCTAAAAGCTTCATTCTCGAAATCTGAAACTCGAGCAGCTCCATATCAAGCACAAGATCGTTAAGCCACAGCGAAGCTCTTTTTCCGAGCGTTGTCGGCTGAGCGGGCTGATAATGAGTATATGCAAGACAGGGAAGGTCCTTGTATTCAAGCGCGAATTTCGAAAGCGAGTTAATAAGATTAACGAGTTTCTTGCGTGTGAGCTTAAGAGCCTCGGTCATTATAATAACGTCCGTATTGTCGCCAACATAGCAGGACGTTGCGCCGAGATGAATTATACCCTTTGCCGTCGGACACTGAACGCCGTAAGCGTAAACGTGGCTCATAACGTCGTGTCTGACCTTCTTTTCACGCTCCTCGGCAACCTCGTAATTGATATCGTCGGCGTGAGCCTTCAGTTCGGCAATCTGCTCGTCGGTAATATCAAGTCCGAGTTCCTTCTCGCTCTCTGCAAGCGCAATCCAGAGCCTTCTCCAGGTTCGGAATTTGAAATCGGGCGAGAAAATGTATTTCATTTCCTTGCTCGAATATCTTGAATTGAGCGGACTCTCATAAATATCCTTCATCTTGCTTCTCCTTTTGCATATTCTTTTAATGCGTTATATTCAATATAGTTCCAGCAGTTTTCAAATTCACGTTGATTTCTGATTACTCTGTCGTAATAACCTCTCTGCCAAACCTTTCCATCGCTTTTGTTTGCGAGATGTATTTCCTTACTGATATTCATTTTTAACCAACCTGTGACCCTTGACAGCAAACTCCGTAGGGGCGATTCACGAATCGCCCGTATAGGTTCCCCGTCGAACATCAGAAGTAAATGGATGTGATTGGGCATAATAATATAGTTGATTACTTCAACATCGGGAAATCTGTGTGAAATATTTTTGATATAGCGTTCACAAATTTTTCCGTTCTCATTAAGAATTATACACTTATCCTTCGTTAAGCGCACGGGCGATTCGTGAATCGCCCCTACATTATATCTGCCAAACAACCAACTTTTACGGTCAGCACTTATTGTTATAAAGTAGCAACCGTTTTGTGAATAATCATAATCGGGCAGCCTTAACGCTTTCCTTTTTGGATACTTGTTTTCCGGCATTATTTCGAAAAATAATTCTTAATTCTCTCGACTGCCTTCTGTGTGTTTTCCGTTGAGCCGAAGGCGGTCAGGCGGAAGTAACCCTCGCCTGCGGGGCCGAAGCCCTCGCCGGGAGTGCCTACGACCTGAAGCTCGTTCAACAGCAAATCAAAGAATTCCCAGCTGCCCATACCGTCGGGAGTTTTAAGCCAGATGTAGGGCGAATTCTTTGCGCCGTAAACCTTAAAGCCGCAGGACGCAAGTCCGTCGTAAATTATTTTCGCATTGTTCTGATAATAGGCGAGAATTTCCTTAATCTGCTTCTTTCCCTCGTCGGAATAAACCGCTTCGGCAGCTCTCTGGGTGATATATGAAACGCCGTTGAACTTTGTCGCCTGACGTCTTGCCCAGAATTTGTTAAGCTCAACTCCGTCAAACTGCAGGTCGTGCGGAACTACCGTGTAGCCGCAACGTACGCCCGTGAAGCCCGCGGTCTTTGAAAAGCTGCGGAATTCGATAGCGCAGGTCTTTGCACCCTCGATTTCATAAATCGAACGCGGAACGCTGTCCTCGGTAACGAAAGCCTCATAAGCCGAGTCGTAAAGGATTACGGCCTTGTTTGCGTTTGCATAGTCAACCCACTTTTTGAGATAATCCTTCGTAATCGCCATGCCCGTCGGATTGTTCGGGAAGCAAAGGTAGATAATATCAACCTTTTCGGAAGGAATTTCGGGAAGGAAATCATTCTCCGCAAGGCAGGGCATATAGTAAATGTTCGACCATTTGCCGTCAACCTTGTCGCCCGAGCGGCCCGACATAACGTTTGTGTCAACGTAAACGGGATAAACGGGGTCGCAGATTGCAACTCTGTTGTCGAGCGAGAAAATATCGCCTATATTGCCCGTGTCGCTCTTAGCACCGTCGGATACAAAAATCTCGGAAATATCAAAGTCGATTCCCCTCGCCTTGTAGTCGTTGTCGTTAATGGCGTTGAGCAGAAAATCGTAACCGTACTCGGGCGGGTAACCGCGGAAGGTCTCAGCCTTTGACATCTCGTCAACCGCCTTATGCATAGCCTCGATGCAGGCGGGCGCAAGCGGAAGCGTAACGTCACCGATGCCGAGTCTTATAATATTCTTTGCCTTTTCGGGATTTGCCGCGGTGTACTCGCGTACTCTTTTTGCGATGTTCGAGAAAAGGTAACTCGATTCGATTTTCAGAAAGTTTTCATTGATTTTCATATTAATATCCTCCCGTTATTCGTCAATTTCGCCGGTGCAAACCGTTTCGGCAGGGCCCGTCATATAAACGTCGCCGCCGTCGGTCCAGTTGACCGTAAGCGTACCGCCGATAAGATTGACCTTTATATCGGTATTTCTCTTGCAGTAACCGTTCAGGACCGAAGCAACCGTCGCCGCGCACGCTCCCGTGCCGCAGGCAAGTGTTTCGCCCGAGCCTCTTTCCCAGACTCTCATATCAAACTCGGTGTCGCTGATAATGTGAATAAACTCGGTGTTTATTCTGTCGGGGAACATTTCGTGATTCTCAAAATCGGGACCGATTTTCTCAAGGTCGAGCGTTTTTACGTCGTCAACGTATAAAATGCAGTGCGGATTTCCCATTGAAACGCAGGTGACGTCATAGTCCTTTTCGCCGATAGACAGTTTTTGACTAACAACCGTTTCACCCTCGAATTTCGTCGGGATTTCGTCCGCCTTGAGTATGGGCTTGCCCATATTTACCCTTGCGGCGACAACCTTACCGTCCTTGACGGTGACCTTGATATACTTTATACCGCTTAAGGTTTCAATCGCTATGTCCTCTTTGTTGACTATGCCGTTGTCATAGACGAATTTCGCCACGCAGCGCACGCCGTTGCCGCACATTTTTCCCTGCGAGCCGTCGGCGTTGTACATATCCATTTTGCAGTCGGCAACCTTGCTCGGGTCAACGACTATAAGTCCGTCCGAGCCTATGCCGAAATGCCTGTTGCTGACCTTTATTGAAAAGGCGTTTCTGTCCTTAATCGTTTCCTCAAAGCCGTTGACGTAGATATAGTCGTTACCGGCTCCGTGCATTTTCGTGAACTTCATTCAATCATCTCCGAAAAACGGTTATTTATAAATCGGATACTTTTTGCAGATTTCGGTGACGCCCGCTCTGATATAATCCTGCTTTGCGTCGTAATCGGTTGCGGCAAGATAGATAAACTCGGCAACCTTTTCCATATCCTCGGTAACAAAGCCTCTGGTCGTAACTGCGGCCGTGCCGAGTCTTACGCCGCTTGTAACAAACGGCTTTTCGGGGTCGTTGGGAATAGCATTCTTGTTGGCGGTGATATATACGCTGTCAAGTCTCTTTTCAAGCTCCTTGCCCGTAACGCCGATATTGCGAAGGTCAACGAGCATAAGATGATTGTCCGTGCCGCCCGAAACGAGCTTCATGCCTCTTGAAACGAGACCGTTTGCAAGCACCTGACAGTTATCGATAACTCTCTGCTGATAGGCCTTGAACTCGGGCTTAAGCGCTTCGCCGAAGCAAACCGCCTTGCCGGCAATAACGTGGAGCAGCGGACCGCCCTGCGTGCCGGGGAAAATAGCCTTGTCAATCTTTTTTGCAATTTCCTCGTCGTTTGAAAGTATAAGGCCGCCTCTCGGACCTCTTAAAGTTTTGTGCGTGGTAGTGGTAACGATATCGGCTACGCCTATCGGCGAGGGATGAAGTCCCGCCGCAACAAGGCCTGCGATATGCGCCATATCAACCATAAGAAGCGCGCCGACTTCCTTTGCGATAGCGGCAAACTTCTCAAAATCTATAATTCTCGGATATGCAGATGCGCCCGCTACGATAAGCTTCGGCTTGTTTTCAACGGCAAGACGTCTTACCTCGTCGTAGTCGATAAAGCCGTCCTCGTTTACGCCGTAGGGAACGAAGTTGAAATACTTGCCCGAAAGGTTAACGGGACTGCCGTGGGTCAGGTGTCCGCCCTCGGCAAGATTCATACCCATAACGGTATCGCCCACCTCGAGCACCGCAAAGTACGCGGCAATATTAGCCTGAGCGCCCGAGTGGGGCTGAACGTTTGCAAAGTTGCAGCCGAAGAGCTGTTTTGCGCGGTCTCTGGCGATGTCCTCAACGACATCAACCTCCTCGCAGCCGCCGTAATAACGGTGAGCGGGATAACCCTCGGCATACTTGTTTGTAAGTATGCTGCCCATTGCTGCAAGAACTGCGGGTGAAACAACGTTTTCGCTGGCGATAAGCTCGATATTACGCTGCTGACGGGCAAGCTCCTTTTTCATAGCTTCGCCTATTGCGCTGTCGCACGATGCAACGTAATCAAGGCTTTCCAAGACAAAATTTTCCATCTGCTTTTTCTCCAATCCATTTATTTGAAACTATATATTTTCACGCTTAAAATTATACCATTTATATGTATATCAATTCAATAGATAAAAAAGATAAAACACCTGCAAATATACAGGTGTTTTTAGTGTTTTTGCTATTTTTCGAGAGCGTCGATAATGCCCTCAAATATTTTGGTGTCGGCAAGCTCAACCGCACCCTTATCGACGAGCGAAGCGGTCTTCGGATCGATAGGCAGCTTTGCGAGTACGGGAACCTCAAGCTCCTTTGCAATCTCGTCAATTTTGCTCTCGCCGAAAATTTCATGCTTCTTATGACAGTCGGGGCACTCGAAATAGCTCATATTCTCAACAATTCCGAGAACTGGAATATTCATAAGCTTCGCCATATTATAGGCTTTTTTGACTATGAGCGTAACGAGATCCTGCGGTGTGGTGACGATAATGATTCCGTCAAGCGGTAATCCCTGGAAAACCGTCAGCGGAACGTCGCCCGTACCGGGAGGCATATCGACGAACATATAGTCAACGTCGCCCCACATAACCTCCTGCCAGAACTGATTGATAACGCCCGAAATAACGGGACCTCTCCAGACAACGGGTGCGTCCTCCTGATCAAGCAGCAGATTAACGCTCATAATTCTTACGCCGAGCTTTGTGTCCGACGGGAAAAGTCCCTGCTCCGAACCCTCTGCTCTGTCGTGAATTCCGAACGCCTTCGGGATTGACGGACCGGTTACGTCGGCGTCAAGCACTGCCGCCTGAAAGCCCTTTACCTGAGCGGCAACCGCCAGCATCGAGGTAACGGTGCTTTTTCCTACGCCGCCCTTACCGCTGACAACGCCGATAACCTTTTTAACATTTGAATACTCGTTCTGCGGTAAACGCAGGTCCTTTTTTTCCTCGCTGCATTTCTGCGAGCAGGTCGAGCAATCGTGTGTACATCCTTCGCTCATAACAAACTCCTCTTTATTTATTATCTCTCAATTTTTTGAAAAATTCCGAAAGTATTGCGGCGCATTCGTTTTCCATAACGCCGCCCTCAGATTCAGGCTTGTGCGTAAAGGGAAAACCAAACATCTGCATAACAGACACAACCGCGCCGTTCTTATCGTCCCTGGCGCCGAAATAAACCTTTCTGATTCTTGAATTCACTATCGCGCCCGCGCACATCGGACACGGCTCAAGAGTAACGTACATTTCGCACTCCCACAGCCTCCAGCCGCCGAGCTTTTTGCACGCTTCGTCAATGGCCTCGATTTCGGCGTGATAAAGCGCATTTTTACCGTATTCGCGTCGGTTGCGCCCGACGGAAACGACCTCGCCGTTTCGCGTAACTACCGCGCCAACGGGGACCTCGCCTTCATCAAACGACAGCCTCGCCTGCTCAAGCGCAAGACGCATAAAATCCTCTTTATTCATACTTAACTCTTGCTGATAAACATTGATGTCTCGATGCAGAGAATGATAATCGCAACTATCATTACCGGATTGATGATAAAGCGCGAGGTCTTGTTGCCCGTCGTAAGACATCTGCACTCGCCCTTTGAAAGTTCAAGCATACGGGGATTGCGCTTTGAAAACGCGATAAGACAGACTATGCCGATTAAAAATACAACCGCGTAAAGTATGCCGGTGAACACGGAAAAGCCGGTCTCCGACAGACCGTTATAGGCAACCATGCTGAAAACGGCAATAGCGTTGTTAATAAAGTGAATAATGATTCCCGTCCACATTGTACCGGTCTTGATAACCGCATAGCCTATGCCGATTCCCGCGATAAACGCGAAGGGAATCTGAATCATATTGCCGTGCATAAGCGCAAACACAAGTGAAGACATAATTATCGCAAACCAGTCGCCGTAACGGCGAAGAGATTGCATAACCACGCCTCTTATCGCAAATTCCTCGACAAACGCGGGTATAACCGCCGTAGACAGCAGTGAAATAAGCACTCCGCTGACGCTGCCGTAATCGGAAACGTCTTCGGGCATTTCGAACTCAATGCCGAACAACCATAAAAAGAACTCGGAAAAATAGCTTGTGGCTATGCTTCCGATAATGCAAACCATAATCGCAATCGGAATAAGCAGCCGGAAGTTCTTTTTATCATACGGTGTTCCGAGTACGAGCTCCCCTGCCGAATTCTTCTTTCTGAGTATAAGATACGCAATCAGAAACGGCACGAAAATCAGTACCGCCGAGGAAACCATATTCAGCGCCTCGTTGAATAACGAATCGTTAAGTAACAACTGCTCGAAAGTCGGTAAAGATACCTGCAGCACTCCGCTTAATAAAAAGCTCAGACCGAGAAACGCGAGTATCGCTGCCGCGCAGAGACCGGAAATCAGAGAAATTCTTTTTCTTTCCCTCCTGATTTCTTCGAAACGCGGGTCGGGGGCATAATATCCGTAGGGCGGCTGCTGCCAACCGCCCTGCGGGTACTGATTCTGATTATACTGTTGGGGGTTCTGATATTGATATTGCATAATTCAATCCTTTTTTTCGGGGTTTTTCTAAAGAATAGAACCAACAGATTAATAAACTGTTAAGAAAACTGTAATTTTTCAAGAATTATTCGTCAGCCGACGGCTCAGCCTCGTTTGAATTTCCCTCGGCATCGGGAGCCTCAACAGTAGCGAGTTCCTCTTCCTCATCGTGGTCAGCCAGCGAGAACGCAACAACCTTTTCACCCTCGGAAACTCTCATAACGCGAACGCCCTTTGAGGTTCTTGAGAAGGTCGAAATGTCGGTTGCCCTTATTCTTATAATAATTCCGTCGGAAGCGATAATGATGATATCCTGATCGTCGTCAATCATCGAAACCTCGGCAACGTCGCCGTAGAGCGCGGTCTTGTAGTTCGTGATACCCTTACCGCCTCTGTTCTGGATGCGGTACTGGGAAATCTCGCTTCTTCTGCCGTAGCCGGTTTCGGAAATCGTAAGAACCTTCTTGCCCTCCTCGAGTATGCACATACCTGTTACCTCGTCCTCGGGACGAAGTGAGATGGCCTTGACGCCTCTTGCGGTTCTGCCGATAACTCTCGCATCCGACTCGTTGAAGGTAATCGCGAAGCCCTTCTTGGTTGCAACCATAACCTTCTTCGTACCGTCGGTCAGCGCAACCCAGTTGAGCTCGTCGCCCTCGTCAAGATTGATGGCGAGAATGCCGTTCTTACGTATATTCTTATAAGCGTTGAGCGGAGTTCTCTTGATAACGCCGCGTCTTGTGAGCATGCAGAGATAGAAGTTCTCCTCCTCGTTGAAGTCGGGAACTCTTATCATAGCGGTAACCTTCTCCTCGCTTGTTACGGGAAGAATGTTAACTATGTTCATACCCTTCGAGTTACGGCTGCCCTCGGGGATTTCGTAGCCCTTGAGTCTGTAAACCTTGCCCATTGAGGTAAAGAACATAATGTAGTCGTGAGACGAGCAGGTGAACATGGTCTGAGCATAATCCTCTTCACGTCTGGTCATACCCTTGACGCCCTTGCCGCCTCTGTGCTGACTCTGATAGGTCGCAACGGGCTGGCGCTTGATATAGCCCATATTTGTGAGGGTGTAAACGCAGTCCTCCTCGGGAATGAGGTCCTCAATATCAACCTCGCCGCTGACGTTGACGATTTCGGTACGTCTCTCGTCGGAATACTTGTCGCCGATAGCGGTAAGCTCTTCCTTGACAATTTCCTTGATTCTGTGCTCGGAGCCGAGAATTTCAAGGTATTCCTCGATTTTCTTCATCAACTCGTCGCGCTCGGAAATTATCTTGTTGATTTCAAGACCTGCCAACTGACCTAACTGGAAGTTGACGATAGCCGTTGCCTGCGGGTCGTCGAAATCAAACTTATCCATAATCGCCTGCTTGGCTTCGGGCTTGCCGCCCTTGCAGGCGCGGATTGTGGCGATGATGTCGTCAACTATATCAATAGCTCTTGCGAGACCTTCGAGTATATGCTCTCTCGCCTGAGCCTTATTGAGATCAAACTGTGTGCGCCTTCTGATAACCTCGCACTGGAAGGAAATGTACTGTTCGAGTATTTCCTTGAGAGTAAGGATTTTCGGCTCGCCGTTGACAAGGGCAAGCTGAATTATACCGTAGGAAATCTGCAGCTGAGTCATCTGATAAAGCTGATTGAGTATAACCTGCGGGTTGGCGTCGCGCTTGAGGTCGATAACAATTCTGATACCGCCGCCGCGCTGTGAGGAGTAGTCGTTGATATCCGACATGCCCTCAATCTTCTTATCCTTGTGCAGGTCGGCGATTGACTCGATAAGTCTTGCCTTGTTGACCTGATAGGGAAGCTCGGTGATAACTATCTGGAATCTGCCCGTTTTCTCGTTTTCAACGATTTCCGCTCTGCCTCGCAGGGTAATCTTTCCCCTGCCCGTTGCATAAGCGGCGCGGATTCCCGCGCGTCCCATAATAATTCCCTGAGTCGGGAAATCGGGGCCCTTGATGTGCTCCATAATCTCTTCGAGCTCAGCATCGGGATTGTCGATAAGCGTGCAGATGCCGTCAATTACCTCGCCCATATTGTGAGGCGGAATATTCGTAGCCATACCGACTGCGATACCCGTTGAGCCGTTTACAAGCAGGTTCGGATATCTTGACGGAAGGACGGTCGGCTCCTTGAGACGGTCGTCGTAGTTGGTCATGAAGTCAACCGTGTCCTTGTCAATGTTTGTGAGCATTTCAAGGGCAATCTTCGACATTCTTGACTCTGTGTATCTGTAAGCCGCAGGCGGGTCGCCGTCGATTGAACCGAAGTTTCCGTGACCGTCAACAAGCACGTATCTCATCGAGAAGGTCTGCGCGAGTCTGACCATAGCGTCATAAACGGAAGCGTCACCGTGGGGGTGATAGCTACCGAGCACGGCACCGACGGTATCGGCGCACTTACGGTAGGCCTTGTCGGGATAAAGGCCCTTCTCATACATAGTATAGAGTATTCTTCTGTGAACGGGTTTGAGTCCGTCCCTTACGTCGGGAAGCGCACGTGAGGTTATAACGGACATCGAATAGTCAAGGAATGAGCCTCTCATTTCCTTGTTGATTTCAACGTTGACTATGTGCTGCTGTTCAAGCGGCACATAGTTTCCTAAATTGTGATTGTGATTGTTCTTATCTGCCATCGTTTTACCTCACTGTCATATATCAAGGTTCTTTACGTACTTGGCGTTCTTCTCAATGAATTCACGTCTGGGCTCAACCTTGTCGCCCATAAGTATCGAAAACGTTTCGTCCGCCTCCATTGCGTCCTCAAGCGTAACACGAAGCATAATTCTCGTTGCAGGATCCATTGTTGTTTCCCAGAGCTGTTCGGGATCCATTTCACCGAGACCCTTATAGCGCTGAACGTCGCAGCTGCCGCCCATTTCCTCTATGAGCTTATCTCTCTCCTCATCGGAATAGGCGTATTCGTGACGCTTGCCCTTTGAAAGCTTGAAAAGCGGCGGCTGAGCTATGTAAACATAGCCCTCATCTATAAGCGGACGCATATACCTGAAGAAGAAGGTCAGAAGCAGTGTTCTGATATGCTGACCGTCAACGTCGGCATCCGCCATAATAACTATCTTGAGATAACGGATTTTTTCAATGTCGAATTCGTCGCCGATGCCCGTACCCAG
>JAEEGI010006963.1_pt1 | contig 25439 bp, 18 predicted proteins | sample 8958751 | NCBI WGS metagenome assembly JAEEGI01 (sample SAMN16246545, study PRJNA631951) | gut metagenome | biome: gut microbiome; feature: rumen; material: KS-attached | host: Bos | place: Iran: Karaj | collected 2018-10
AAAGCTGAGTCCTTGAAAAGGCTATTAGGGTCATTCTCCAACATATCTTCTAGATAATGGAATCCATAATTTGCATATTCTTCCATCTTTTTTTTCAGAGAATTTGCTACGTCATTAACACTCACTTCTCCCTTTTCTAGCGAAATAAAATCAATATCAGTCTTTGCGATAAGAGCTGCAAACATGTACTCTTGAATCTTTTTGTAGGATGTTCGACCTAATTTAAGTTTACCCTCTTGACTACCCCAAAACATTATTGGATGTCCAAAATCCTTACGTTTAGATTTGTCATCAGGCAATTTCTTTGTCTTGTCAAAATACAATCCAATAAAAAAGCCAATAATAAACATTTCATATCCTGCGCCAAAGATTTTTCCTCTTGACACCGTATACTGGCTAGTTCCTCTTCCATAGTCAGTAAAAGGCTCCATTAGCAACTCTGCGTATTTCTTTTCCCATTCTGGGTTCTTTTTACCCCAAGCATCAAATAAAGATTCCATACTTAGCCCTCCGATTTAATTTCTTTTACTAATGTTCTTACAGTTGACAAATCTGAGTTATTAAATCCATTTGCTTTCTGTATTCGATAAACACGGCATGTAAGTTTATCAACATCGTTCATTCTGACTTTTCCTCCAGAGATAAAGTCTTTAGTAATTACAATACATTGCTTTTTTACATCATTGATAATATTATAGAAATCTTCTTCTTTCGCATCACCAAATGAGGAAGTAGCAGCATCAAATATGAGAGGATATTCTTCATCTGTTTTTTTATATGCGAAATCAGAGACAGCAAATAATATAGAAATATACATTACTGTTTTCTGAGAATCTGATGGTTTTTTGATATATGTTCCATTAGAACTTTTCAACCTTATACCAGCCTCCTCTTTGTCTTTCTTATAGAAAAGACTTACTTCTCCATGGAAGTCCTTAGTACTCAAACGATCCATGTATTTATTAGCACCATCTTTTAGGGCGTCAAGGAAATTAGTAAGGTTCTTTTCTTTTGCTCTCATTGAAGCCTGCGCGATTTGGTCAAATGCAAAATGTACTTTCTGGTACAATCTTGACAAAGAATTTCCAGGCTGGAGATTATCCATTTTCTCTTTAACCTCAGCTTGGCGAGCCATTTTTTCTTTTAGTTCAAACTCAAGATCTTTAATTTCCAATTCGGCTTCGCCTTTCTTTCTGAACATGTTATTTGCGTCAGAATTACTTTTCTTCATCATTTCCTCGGATATATTACCCGCCTGTATTAATAGACGCGAAATATCCTCTTCTATTTCTTCTATTTCCTTTTTGACTTGTGATAATTCTTCCGACTTTCGACTTACCACCTCAAGTCTATCATTAATATCATTTGCAATTCCCGAAATAAAAGCCTCTTCCGGTCCTGACAGTCTATTTGCCAAAACGTTGATTTCGTCTATGTATTCTTCGGTGAAGAGTTGTTTCTTGCTTAACTTAACTTGTTCTTCTTTAATTCTTGCTCTTTCATTGATGTGCTTCTTATATTCTTCAAGCTTATTGACCATGAAACGATATGCCTCTGAACCTTCTGGAGCAGGAGTGTTGCATACTTTGCATCTATGCACCTTTATCATCTCCTTCATATAGTTATCATCAGGAATATACCAAGGCAAATTTGCATCGTCGTTTAACAGTGCTTCATTCTCTTTTTTCAGTGCATCAAGTTCACCTTGTTCTTTACCTCTTTCTAATAAAAATTCATCGTGTAGTCTTTCCTTCTCTCGTCTCAACTGGGCACATTTGTCCTTGAAAGCAGAAAGAATATCAGGAAAAGCACACATTATCCAATACTGGTCAAGAAGACTTGTGTTTAAGTTTACCTTGTCTATGCTTGCTTTTAAACTTGTTGCATTAGCTTTTTTACCTGCTAAAGCTTGCGATAATTCATTATATCTGTCTCGTGTATCTTGATTCTGCTCCAAATCTTTTAGCATGTTTTCGTACGATTCAACAGTCGAAGACAACTCACTAATATCTTTACGAATATCCTGTATCTCACCGCTCAGTTTTGTCAATTCATTATCGAATTTCATCGCTTCGCTTTTTGTCTTTTCATCGTTTCTACTCTCCTTACGGAAAGCCTTATCTGAAGAACTTTCAAAGTTTGAAGTCAAGTTTACAAGTTCGTTAAAATACTTGATATCAGAGTATTTATCAACAAGCATTTTCAATGCTTTCGGGCCATCAAGCACGTCAAGTCTGGACTCGCCTTTGAACATTGAGAAATGTTGCATTTCTGCATCAAAGCAACGGGCTATCAATCTTCTTCCGTCAGAAGAAAGTCTTCCTTCGGCTGTGTCTTCTTTGCCTTTAAACTTTATGTCACTTACACTAAAAAAGTCCTCACCCTTTTTGTTAATGACAAACATTTTCTCCACAGACTTGCTTCCATCATGTTCAAAGTCCATCTTCACTCTAAGGTTGGCTGATTCGCCTATTTCCAGTTTCGACTTTCTCATCTCAGAAAAGTTGTCTAAAACATGACTTTTCTGAACTTCGTCCGTGCTAGAGATGTCAAGTAGCCACTGAAGAGCCTCGAAAAATGTTGATTTACCATCGCCATTGTCACCAAGGATCAAGGTAAGTCCATTACCGAATTCAAAAACGTTTTCGTTACCATAATAGCTACGAAAATTTTCTATTTCAATTCTACGTATTATCATATTTTCTTTTTTAGTAAGTCGTTTACTGTATTATATATCTCTCTTTCTGACCTCTCTTCGCTTAGTCCTTCAACGATAGTCGCCACAGCGCTAACAATTGCATTTTTAGAGTCAAGAGCATATTCGAGAGATGTAATCTCAGAAGGTTCATATTGGGCGTACTCCATTAATTTTTCATCAAGGAGAACTGCCTCCAGAATCTTGTTATAACTTTCGTTAAGTCTTTTGTTTTTAGCCATAGTAATAAATATGTATTAATCTAAAAGTGGAACATTATAGAAGTTTAGAACCTCTTCTAATTCTTTGTAAGAATAGTCTAGGTTTCTTGATAATGAGGCAAAATCTCTTACTCTCTTAAGTTCAGAAAGAATGAGCTTTCGTTCCATATCATAATCTACGCAATCTGCTCCAATGTCAGGAACAACCACTAGATCATGGATATAAGCGTATTTCTTTTCTTTATGTGTTCTTAAAATACGTCCTCTACGTTGTATAAACTGGCGTGGATTTCCTGTACTTGCACAGAATATGGCCAATTCACTTCTTGGCACATCCACGCCTTCATCGAGACATTTCATAGATGTCAGAACTTCAAGGTCACCATTTTCAAAATCTTCAAGTATTGCTTCTCGATTCTTCTGACCAGAAACAAATTTCCTCACAGTTGTTGTATTGCTGACATTCATTACTATCTGTGTATATTCATCAATTAGTTTGTCTGCTTCCATATCGTCTTCAACAACATCTGAATTATCGTAGACATCAGCAATAGAGTCAGGCTTTAGGCCTTCTGGAACATAAACCAAGGTATATTTGAGATTCCCTTTTTCCTTGTATCGTTCCTCAATAATGTTTTTGAACGCATCTTGTTTGTTTCGTGCCTTATGAATTATCCTCCTTCTCTTTAATAGGAGAGCTCTGACTATCTCATCATCTAAGTCAAGATATCCACCGTTATACCTGTATATCTTACCTAGCTTTTCTGAAATATTCATGTATTCATACATCTCGTCATCGCAAAGACGTACAACATGGGGGAAATAGTAATATTCACACAGGAACTTATTCTTAATTGCTTCCTCCATTGAAAAAACAAAAGTATACTTATCTTCTGAGTTAAAGAAACGGCGGAGCTCTTTATTTCCTTTTTCATCAAATTGACGCTCTGGAGTTGCAGACAAACCTATGCGCCGTTTGAATCTCTCACCTACGCTGTCAATTCTATCAAGAATTCGTTTTGATCCCATATTGTGTGCTTCGTCTGCAATAAGCAAACATTTCTTAGAAAGCGACATTAGATCATGAAATACATTATCTCTGGCAAATGACGCATATGTTGAAATGACAACATAGTTGACAGGTGAATTTGTTGGGTTGAAATTCTCTTTCATCGTGAGCCTATCTATCTCTCCTTTCCAATCCTTGTTTTTTGAACATACCTTTACAACATGTTGAAAATCGAATTTTCTACATTCTTTCTCCCATTGCTCAAACAAAGTGACAGAAGGAACAATAATTATTGCCTTGTAATAGCCAAATTGTTTGTAAATTTGCAACAGGCAGTTGAGAGATGTCAGCGTCTTACCTGTACCAGTAGCCATGTTGAATAAGCCACATTGACTTTTTTTCCAACTATCAAACGCTTTCTTCTGATATTCGCGAGGACCTGTTGGATAAGGGAAGTGTGGTTCAATTTCAGTTCTTTCTTCTGCAGCCATCCATTGGTTTTGTAAGTTATCCGCTTTCTTCCCTCTTTTGTATTCTTTCAGTTTTTCTTCCACGTCAAGCAACTCTTCAATATCAGAATCACCATAATTCGTGCTTATTGCTTCCACCAAATCTTTGGGAGAAAGGTATTCTATTCCCTTCTTCTCACCAGACATAATGGCATCGAAATCTTTCCTTTGCTTGGCAATCCTTTTCTGCACCATTACGTCTACAGAATCACTTCTGTCTATCGATATGTTCTCAATATTATTAAACAGACCACTGATAGTAAAATTTGCAGAACCTGTGAATGCTGTTATACTATCTCCATCCCTAAATTGTCCTGTTTTTGTATGAGCAATTCCTTTCTGTCCCCTTGGTTTAATAATTCTGATATCTATGCGCTTTTTTGATATCATATATGCCAGACAACGGAAGAATTGTTCCTGATACTCATCAAATGTCGATTTGAGATATTGGAAATTAGAAAGGTCTGCACAGTCTATGACATTACCCATTACGCCATCATTGATTGTCTCTTTATCTTTTTTAGAAACAATATGATTAATGATGAGGCGCATATATCCGCCTTTCGAGATAAACGTAGCAAATCCTTCGGCCAAAACACTAATAGCTGCGGAACTGAAATAGCCAAGTTTTAAGTCAAACTCTGTACTATTTTTCAGTCCATCATTAAAGAAACGTTCTGGTGAAAATTCCTCACCTGGTACATACGTTCCATCTTCTGCCCAATCAACTTCGTACAACATAGGCTACCTTATTTTATATAAAGCAGTTTGTACACATGATATCATCGCCAAGGATTTCAGCAAGGGTGGTTCCCTTGTTGTTGGCCCGACTTTCTTTCTGGCGACGGATGATATCGAGCTTTATCTGACGGACACGCTCTGGCCTGATGAGGTCTGCAAGACTCTCATTCTGATTCCAGGTATATCCGTCTTTCTCGAACTCCATCGCCTTAGCATAGAGGTCTGGATGCTGCTCACAGAGCCAAATCCATTCTATCTTCTGCTGGAAGAAGCAGAAGTAACAACCAGAACGACTGCGACAATAGGTGCCTGTCTCTCCATCCACCTCGAAGGGGATCTCTTCATAATAGGCAGGCACACCAACGCCGCTTTCTCTCAGTAATCTGAAAATGTCGTCCTTTACTAGTATATCGGTATTGTCAAGTAGTGGGAATTCGTCAAGTTTCCCCACAGGATAGTCTGTCGTTTTCAGGAACTCAAATACTGCATGATTGAAAAGCTTGATGTCGTAGTCAAGCAGCGCATTCATCTTCTTCGAGTAATAGAATTGCTTGGTAATAGGCTTTTTAACCATCTCGATAATCTCATCCCGGAATAATCCTTCTGGAGTGAGCCTTTCGTAGATATCGACTATCTGATCCAAATTCTCGTTATGCAGGAACTTGTTGATAACATCAATACTCCAGATATTCTTGCGGAATGGGAAGATGGCCTGAATATTAGGTTTTGACGAGATATATCCGTCTCTATCCTCGTCACCACGAATGCCAACATATGACACAGCATAGTCATCACCTACATACTCCTCAAACTTATCCAACTTCATCTTCTTTGTACACCAACGAGCTTGAGGCGAAGGAAGAAAACCACCCATCGCTTTCAAGAAGTGATGGAATGGTGTTGGCTCTGGGCTACCTTCTGCTGCCCTCAGTCTTTCTATCTTACCCAAATAAGCCTCTAAGCGATTAATCAGCGTTTCAGTCTCTGCCAGTTCACAACCAGTATCTGAATTGTAGTACTCAATCTTCAACGATGGGTACGTTTTCTTCAGATAGATGGCGAGCGCTGCACTATCCTTACCGCCTGATATGCCTAATATATGTCTTACCTTCGTCATTTCTTCATCTTCTTATTCAGTATCGACAGCAGCGTGCAAACATCAACGTTGTTGTCGCCAGACAAAAGCTGGCTAATCTTCTTCTCCAGCTCGTCTGCTTTCGATTTGTCTTTTTCAGGAAGTACGTAGGTTTGTGTCCTGATGTTGGTTCCTTTGTTAGTCACCATGTCGAAAGAATAAGCTTCGTTTTTATCAGAGTCACCCACCTTATGTGAAATGTCCGCATACTTCTCGCACTCACGGAACAGATAGACAAGGTCATCTACGAGTTTATCCTCCTGTTCATCTCTAAGAGCATCCAAGCGCTGCTCCAGAATAGTGTAGCAGATGGACTGGTACCATTGCTTACGATTATCGTATTCCGTCATCACATGGTGGTAGAACTCACGTTGCTTATCAGTCAGCAGGTAGGCTTTGACATTGGCCAGTCTTTCCCGAACTTCAAGTATGTACTCGCCATATTCGTAACTTTGAAGGCCAAACTCACCAACAAGTCTTTCCTCAATACGATCAATCAACTGCGTATAGCAAGAACGCAGTTCCTTGATGGCTCGTTGGATGATATTGCCATATTCACGAATGAATTCTTCCTGTTTAAGTTTCGCTTGGTCGAATCCCAATACTTCTGGCAGATCCTCAAAGAATGCTTTCTCTGGGTCTTTTGCTTTGGCCAGCACATCACGGAACTTCATGGTTGACTCATGGTCAAACTTGCGAGTATGCTTGGTGTAGTCATCCAGTCGGACATAGAAACTGAGGAATGGCTTGATGGTCTCAATAAAGCTGGAGTTGGTAATCGAGAACTCCTCACCAAGATTGATGAAGCGTCGATACTGATTGAAAAATCCTAACTTCACACCATCAACAGCAAACTTCTTGACCTTAAAATCACCAGGATGTTTCTGTAACAAGTCAAAGAATTCCATGTTCACGTTTGGCATGAAAGCTCCCTTGGAGGCATCATACAGAGCATAGTCTTGACGCTTGATAAAGAGATAGGTAGGTATCCAGTATTCAAGGAACCCCTGCTTTAGTTTATAAGGCTGAGCAGAGAGCAATTTGATAAGTTCTGACACCTTCCTTGCCTTGTTCTCTGTGCTCTGCAAGAAATCATCGCAGGCTTCCCACAACGGCATAAAGCCTTTGTTGGTAGGTGCATCTGCGAAATCACCATTCTGATGAAGGCCCGTATTCAAGAGCAATGATGAATAGATGGTCTTTTCTGGTGGGAACTTGTCTTCAGGAAAGCCCATTCCGTTTTCAGAATAGTGCTCCGTCAAATAAGTCAGATAACTCTTTCTTGCTTGGCTGATCGTTCCGCTGAGTTTATGCTTGTTGAACAATTCGTTGACCATTACAGGAGTCTTACTGTAAATTTCGTTGCAGACCCTTGAAAGTAACTGGTTGAAGTCACGATGTGACTCTACTTTCTGTTCCTTGCCTCCAAAAATCCAGACAACGCGATTCTTATAGGAGAAAAGATTATCGCTAATTGCCTTATTAAGCAAAGTCTCTTCGTACTCCTTCAACTTCTGGATTTCATTTACAGCCACCCTGTCGTTCTTATCTAATACACGCTCTAAGAGATACATGTACTTCTTGATGTTATAGAGGTGGTCGATGATATCTTCTGTATTGGTGAAATAGGCAAAGATGAGTGCATGGTCCGTTTCAGAACTGAACTTCTTGATCTCTGCCAAAGCATTCTTGTGAGTAGAGAATATCAGTTCGATGAAACCATCTGTATCGCCAGTAGGCACTACATCCAGAGGCTCCTCACGAATCATGTAGTCAAAGAATCGTGGCGTACCCTTCTGGTAGAAGTGGGCCTTGACAGGAGAAATACGCTTATTGAAGAACACATTCAGTTCATCAACGAAGGCCACAGGGCGAGAAACCATCAAACCGGCTTCACGTATCTCTGCTTCAAGGTCTACATCAGTACCCTCAAATAGCATCAAACGTTCCTTGTATGCTGCATAACGAATAATCTTCTTGGCTGACAGCTTCTGAATAATCTCTTTGGCATTGTCTATAGCCATCGCCTCACGAGCGTAATCCGTTAAGTTTCTTTCGGTGAGCTTAAATCCAGCCATTCCAAATAAATTCAACAGTCCTATGGCTTTGACAAGCTTAACGGCCTGTAACATTTCCTCGTTATCACTCCAATCCTGGCCTTCAACGCGCTCTATAGAAACCTGAATAGTACTCCAGCTCATGGAGTCGGCATTCGCATCTTTCAGATAGGAGTAGAAATTGTAGAGCACATAATCGTAAACCTTCTGGAGATTATACGTCAAGTGATCAGCTGGCTCGAATTCTGAAATGGAATTACTTCCCTTTGCCGCCAAGAAAGTGAAAAGCGAACGCTCATTCTGGCCATATCGTTGAATGGCTGTTGTGATGGTATAGGCAGAGAATAAATCCAAAGGATATAGCTGTTTGGCAGTTTCTAGAGGGAAATCGCTGGAAACATATCTTGTTTCTTTTGCCAACTCGAAAAGCGCTTCAACATTCTCTCCATTGTAAGCCTTTCTCTCTTCCTTCAGCTGAGCTGATGCCAGATGCAGCAACTGCTCGACTGGCTCTACAAAGGTGATTTCCTTGAAGCGGCCTTTTACTTTTGTCCACTCGTTGGTCTGTGCCTCTGTTAGTCCTTTGGCATAAGCGCCAAAGTTCTGATGGAGCGTTGTTAGGAGCATCATCTGACGAGTAGGAACATTCACCAGCTCAGATAGTTTCTGCAAGAAATACAGTTCTTTCTCAGGGTTGTTCTTGGCAGCGTGTTCCAGCACTTTGCCAAATTCATCAACCACTATCAGCAGGAACTTTCCCTTCTTTTGGCATTTGTTATAATAATCCTTTAGACTATCGAGGATGCTGCTCGTATTGCCCTCCACATTCAGAGCCTTACTCAGAAGTGTTGACATCTCGGCATAATCGCCCACGATGTTCATTATCTCAAATGACTTGGCATTTGATAGATTCTTGGCATCCAGAAGATACTTTTGCTTACCAGTCTTCATCAAATCTGCCTCCAATGCCAGCAAGAAGCTCGATTTGCCAGTACCGTATGAACCTATGATAGTAAAAGAATGAATACCAGATTTGAAGTCATTCACAATGTTGTGAATGGCATTCTGAGCATTGGGCGTTACCAGGTATTGCATCCCTTCGGCAAAGCCGTTCTCTATGTTTGCTGATAAGCTAAATGTCTTTGCCATAATAATTGTCTAATACCTGTTTAACATCCAAATCCTTAGTGAACTGAACCTGCTTGATACCAGCCACATCGCTATAGGCGAAGCACTCGCTATACTCATCAGCCAACTGCTTAAGCATCTCTATCGTCTCAAAGTCCTGCATACAGAACACCAATCCAACTCTTTCCTGAATGGTATCGAAAGGAATAGTGTTATCACCTTCCTGTTCTTTCAGTTTTAGTAGTCCATAGAGGAAGATCTCCTTCGTCACCTTGCGCTTGCCATCCACATTGAAGTAGTAGCCCTTACTCTCAGTATTCTGACGAATCAAATCTAAATCAATCAGCAGAGATGAGAAGTCCTCATTAGATTGAGGTTTGCGGGGCAGCGAATAATTTTGCAGTAGCACAGCAACGTCTTTTTTTACGGTGTTGGGATTGAAAAGCGTCATTTTACCAGCTTCTACCATCCTCAGTTTCACGAATGTCACTACCTGCTCCCTCTCAAAATGGGTGCGCTCTCGCTGAACACCACAAAAAAACATCTTGTATAGAGTGGCATCTTCTGAGAAAACGAGATTGAAGTGGAGCAACCACAAAGTGGCAATATCTTCGAGATACTTGTCCTTACCGTTCTGATCATTGAACAAATAATCTGCCAACTCTGTTGGCTTATCATTTTCTGTAATGCCAAAGGCTCTTAGCCAGTAACGTATAGAAGCAACCATATTCTTACCAACTCCTAATCCAATAACAGCCTCGGGACTATTGAAGTTGTTTCCTGCTACAACAAAGTCATATCCCTTCTTCAGCCAAAGCGTCTTACAAGGGAATGATTCATGGCCAGAAAACGTGTATCTTGCGCCTTTTGTCTTGTTCTTATTATTCATAGTTCTAAGTTCCGTAATAGGCAAAAGAAAAACGTACCCTATTCCTATGGTATCTCTGCTACAGCTGTCGTGGAAATTAGCCAGAAACGAAATACGAAGAAAGGGTACGCCTAATACGGCGTACCTAACTTCCTCCGAGGCTCGTTTCTAAAGTTTTTCCACGACTTTGTAGCCAGAACCCCAGTGGATAGTTGATACTATCAACTTTGCCAATAAGTTCTTGCACCACATCATTTTATACCGCCCGTTCGTCACTACGACATGGGCAGCGGATGCAATGCATCTGCAAAGATATGAAAAATATTTGGTAATCCAACGGCTTTCGGCTGAAAAATTTCAGAAACAGGAAAAGGCGGAGTGTTTTCTTTGATTATTCAGAATTTATTCTTAATTCAAGTTTCGTTTGTTATTGGGACATGCCCATCAGTCCGTTGAAAATTCTCACACCTAAAGGCTACGCTATGCGCTTTGCACCTTTAGGTCAAAGAATGAGCGAGCAAAGCTCGTAGCCAAGGAGGGGAGACTGAGCGCGGTGGAATCAACCACCCCTAACCCCTCCTTTCCAAGGAGGGGGAATGGATTGGTGGATATGTCCCAACAAACCAACGAAACTTGAAAAAATTACGCAATTACGCTTACGTTTGTACGTTAAGCGATTTTGCAAGTGCAAATACGACGCTCGAAACGATACTAAGTCAATATATTAGGGACTATCGCAAATATTTAAGAAAGTTTATAACCAATTGATTTGTAATGTGATAGAAATTTTGTACCTTTGTGGGTGATAATGAAAATCCCCCCGACCACCGTAGGAAAGTGCGAATCGGGGGAATTGCAAATCAATTGCGATGGCAAAAGTACAACATATTTCTGGAATAACCAAGAGATTACCCTTCGATGATCTCGATTTTTATGATCTTTTTCGAGTTACGTTCGAAAACAGTGAACTTGGACGCATGAAACGTCTTCTTCCCCTGCATGAGATGGCTGTGAACTTCGGTCTGGTGAGTAAGCGTCATAAACGCAAGCGTGGTCCCAAACCATTCTTCAGTCCTGAAGGCAAGGTTGCGCTGATGTTCCTGAAGCACTATACTCAGCTGAGTGCCCCGAAGTTGTTGGAACAACTGAACGGCAACATCCATTATCAGATATTCTGCGACATCTCGATTAACCCGCTACGCCCGCTGAGGAACTACAAGCTGATAGACGATATAGCCTCTGAACTTGCAGACAGGCTTAGGATCCAGCAACAGCAAGATATACTTGCAGAAGCATGGAAGCCGTACATGAAAGACTTGGACACCTTTTACACTGATGCGACGTGCTATGAGAGCGAGATGCGCTATCCGACAGACCAGAAGCTGCTATGGGAATGCTGTGAGAAGTCCTATTCAATAATGTGTGCATTGTGTCAGCGTCTTGGAATCCATCGTCCGAGAACGAAGTACCTTGACGTGGAGAAGGCGAATCTGACATATGTGAAGCAGCGCAAGCACAGCAAGTCGCAGCAGCGGAAGATTACCCGCCGTCTGATAAAGCTGTTAGGAAAGATGCTTGCCGAGATCCGGAAAATCTGTCGCGAGCGTGACGATACGGAGGATATGCTGACTTTCAAGGAGAAGAACGTCACGGAAATCATCACGAAAGTATATCGCCAGCAGAAGAATCACTTTGAGAATGACAATCCCAGGGAGAGCATACCGGACAGAATAGTGAGTTTGGTCAAGCCATATGTCAGGCCGATTGTCCGTGGCAAGGAGGTGAAGCCCGTGGAATTTGGGGCCAAGTGCAACAATATCCAGGTGGATGGGATATCGTTCATTGAGAAACTGTCCTTCAATGCCTTCAACGAAGGTACACGTCTTGAACACTCGATCAAGATGCACAAGCGTCTGTTCAAGGTGGATGTGGAGAAGATAGGCGGTGATACAGGCTATGCAGGCACGACCAACCGCGACCTTTGTAAGGAGATGGGCATCCAGACTTCATTCGTCAAGCGTGGTCGTCCGACTGCTGAGAAGACGGAGAAGGACTACGTCATGCAGGAACTGGCCAGAGTCAGAGCCACTCAGATGGAAGGCTCGTTTGGAACACAGAAGGAACACTACGCCATGCGAAGGATCAAGGCAAGGAAGAAGAAAACGGAGATCCTGTACATCTTCTTCGGCATCCATACCGCGAACGTAGTACATTTGGCAGAGCGGCTGGCTGAACAAGAACAAGCAAAGGCAGCATAGAAATAACTCAGACAATCAAGAAATGGAGTCCTCCCGAGAGAACTCCTCATCAATGGTCGCTCAAAATGACAAAAACATCACCAAAATGATGGTAAGACACTAGAAAACGCAATGACGGCAAGGCTGGAGCCAAAACCAATCAAGGGCAAAGCCTCATGCCGACCTATACAAGAAGAATTAAACGACAAACCCTATATTAACTCAAGTTTCTGCCGTTAAATTTATGAATTATGGTTCAGACTCCGTTTTACAGTATCTTGGAAAAATGTCATTTTTATGCTATTATTAACTTGGAAAAGTGTAAGAAAACGTATTTAATCACCTTGGAAAAGTGTAATTTGTTTGCTATTTATGCTTGTCTTTAAGCGAAATGTTGTACCTTTGAGCATTGCTCGAGCTCGTTCACGCTCGGAAGTGTGAGCGAGCTCACACTTCGCTCACTTAATCACGACCTTGGTGCCTTGGTGAAGATCCGTCACGCCGCTGTCGTCGCCGTAGACATAGCTGATGCCGCCGGATGTTCGCCAGCAGAATTCTGATGCTCATTAGGAAAATTCTGATGGTCAGAATTCCAGAAATCAGCATCAAAATTTTTGTAATCAGCATCATCTTGGATGGCACGGTCGGAATATCGTTTCTTGCATAAAAAACCGTATGGATAGCTAAACGCTTTTTTATCCCACACTTCCCGCACTTCTTACACTGACCGTCAGTGTGGGAAGTGTAAGAAGTGTGGGTTGTTTTTTTGTTTCACAAATAGCTGATTAAACCGAGTTTTTTACGGCATTCCGGCTCAAAGACACCGAGCCCGGAGCTGGACACTGCTCAGCCCGGAGCTAAAGGACGTTCAGCCCGGAGCCAGACACCACTCAGCCCGGAGCCCTCCAAACAAGGCCTCAAAAGCCCAGCCCGTGCAGTTGAAATTCATGAGAAATTCATGAAAAATACATAAATAATTCATGGTCAATTGAACATAAATTATTCATAAATAATATTGGTTTCTTATTGAAAGACACTGTTCTCGGCAATCACCTGCTGGGCAGGGATACGCTGGATGTTATTGTTTTTGTCGCAGACGATAACGCTCTCACCTCGCAATGCCTTTTCTTGAAGCATGCGCTTTTCGGCCAACAAGAGACCCTTGTCAATTTTCTTGGATAGTTCCTTATACTCTTTATCTGACATACTCCTTTATAGATTTATATAATTCTTCATTGAATACATCAACACCTTTCATTTTACTGCCACTTGCAATCTTAATGCGTGGCTGCTCAGAATTATCGTATATACCCCAGTAATACAGCCACTGATGATATAGAGATTCTTACTCATTTCGTAGGCAAAGATACTGTTTATTTCTTAAACGACCAAGCAAAAACGATGAAAAATGATGGTGTCAATCGCCCTGCATAAATTATTGTGGTAGGCTGCACCTCGGAAATGAAAGAAAAAAACTTTTTTTCTTTGCATTTCACTCGGTTTGCACTACCTTTGCAGCCGAAAAGGATTTAGAGTGATGAAGAAGCTATATATTGAGACCTACGGCTGCCAGATGAATGTGGCCGATTCGGAGGTGGTGGCCAGCATCATGCAGATGGCAGGCTACGAAACTACAGCGTTGTTGGACGAGGCAGATGCCGTCTTCCTGAATACCTGTTCGGTGCGCGATAATGCCGAACAGAAAATCATTCACCGCCTGGAAGCGCTGAATGCCCTGCGTAACACAAAACTCAAAACACAAAACTCAAAACTGATCATCGGTGTATTAGGATGCATGGCAGAGCGTGTCAAGGAAGACCTGCTGGAGCATCACCACTGTGACTTGGTGGTGGGACCTGATGCCTACTTGTCGCTGCCAGACCTGACGGCACAAGCCGAGACGGGCCATAAGGCCATCAACATAGAACTCAGCACCACGGAAACCTATCGCGACGTGGTACCCCAACGCCTGCACACCGCCCGCATCGGCGGCTTCGTTAGCATCATGCGCGGCTGCAACAATTTCTGCCACTACTGCATCGTACCCTATACACGTGGCCGTGAACGCAGCCGCGACATAGAAAGCATCTTGAGAGAGGTACGCGACCTGCGTGACCGTGGCTTCAAGGAAGTGACACTGTTGGGACAGAACGTGAATAGCTATCGGATTGGCAATCCGGAAAGTCCGGAAAGTCCGGAATCTCTGGACTTTCCGGCCTTGCTGCGCCGTGTGGCCGAGGAAGCTCCGAACATGCGCATACGCTTCACCACGTCACACCCCAAGGACATGAGCGACGAGACGCTGCGCGTCATTGCCGAGATGCCCAATGTCTGCAAACACATCCACCTGCCCGTACAAAGCGGCAGTGACAGAATCCTCAAGCTGATGAACCGCAAATACACCCGCGAGTGGTATCTGGACCGGGTGGCAGCCATCCGCCGCATCATCCCTGACTGCGGCCTCTCGACGGACATCTTCGTGGGCTATCATAGCGAGACGGAAGAGGATCACCAGCTGTCGCTCAGTCTGATGCGCGAGGTGCAGTACGATTCGGCCTTTATGTTCAAATACTCGGAGCGCCCAGGAACATACGCCTCAAAGCACCTGCCCGACGATGTTCCCGAAGAGGTGAAAATACGACGACTGAACGAGCTCATCGCCCTACAGACGGACATCTCAGCCCAACAGAACAAGAAGGACGAGGGCAAGACGTTTGACGTACTGATAGAGGGCTTCTCCAAACGCAGCCGTGAACAACTGATGGGGCGCACGGAGCAAAACAAGGCCGTAGTCATTCCCAAGGGCAGTCACCACATCGGCGAGACAGTCAGCGTCCTCATCACCGGCAGCACCAGCGCGACGCTACTTGGCGTTTGAATAGGACATAGCCACAAGCTATTACAATATAGATCAGAAACACCTGTAGAGCAGAAAGGCTGATGTTGTCAATGCTGCAATATGGCAACATGGCGATGAGTTGCAGAAGACGGTTCATCGTGACGACAAGCGCAGACAATATCGCTACCAATACGCCCTGTAAGGCTGTCCACCACCAGGTGGCTACGCTGCACAATGCCGTATAGAGGATGAGCGTAGCCAAAGGAATGACCACATAGTTGCTCAGCAGGAAATAGGTAGGGAAACGGCCGAAATAGTAGGCGACAAGCGGTGCCGTCCCTAACTGTGCCGACAATGACACGGTTGTCATACCCCAGAAAAACTTCAGCCACCAGTGGCGCTGCAGGAGATGTGGTGCCACAAGCTGGTCAAAGAGAGGCGTGAACAGCAGGATAGCCAGAACTGCGGCAAACGACAGTTGGAAGCCGACATCGTAGAGTGTATAGGGATAGACGACGAGCATGACGATGGCTACAAAAGCCAAGGTGTTGACCGACATGCGTTCGCGATAGCCGATGGAAAGGAGGGCATAGACGGTAATCATGGTGGCGGCACGCACCACACTGGGCGGGAGACCGACCAGAAAGGCGTAGACCCAAATGGCAAGGACGATAAGCACCTGCGACAGGATGCGCCTGCGCGGCCAACTCGCAAAGAGCGAGATGACGGTAAAGATAATCATGAGATGCAGGCCACTGAGTGCCAGTATATGCGAGGCCCCCACTTGCGAATAAGTCTCTTTTAGCGACGCATCGAGCTGGGTTTTCTCGCCCAGCGTCATGGCTGCCAGAATGCCGTATGCTTCGTCAGTAACCGACCACTGACGGTAATGCTCCAGTAAAGCGTGCCGCCACAGCAGAAACCGCAGTCGTGAGCGTTGTAGGACGGACAAGGTTGACAGCGACAGCTGTTGCCGCTGCCAGCCACCACGGGCAACGTATGTTTCGCCCACAAAACTGTGACTGGCCATATAGCGCTGGTAGTCGAAGTTTCCATTGTGCCACGCATGTACCTCCTGAATACGCGAACGGACGACCAAACAGTCGCCAAGGCGCAAGCGCTCACTGTCTTCGTTCCTGAAGAAACGTCCCTTCAGCTTCCATTGCCCTTGTAGCGTCATCAAGTCTGCCACAACGACCTTCTCCTTGATGACGGGTTCACTGACGATGACCACTTCCGTCACCGTCGGCCTTTCGTCCCATGACTTATGAAGCTGCTGGCGGCACCGTGAACCCAAGATGGCTCCCGTCAGCAGCACACAGCACGCAATACCTAACGTCTGTAGACGGGGCCAGCGATAGAGGAAAGCCGTGACTACCAGACAGGGCAGCAGCACAAGCAGTGCCGTAGGCCAAAAGGTCATGTAGTCGCCCACGGCGATACCCGCCATCAGACAGGCCGCCATCGGCAGTAGGGGTGCGTGCAACTTTGTTCTTGTCATGAAATAGGTGAGGTGGCCTCGCGCAGCCATGCTTTGTCGGCTTCGTCAAGGTGTGGAGCCAGCCGCTCATAGACCATTTGATGGTAGTCGTTGAGCCACTGCACTTCCTCGGCAGTCAGCAACGCCGGTAAAATGGGTGCCTTGTCGATGGGACAGAGCGTCAGCGTCTCAAATTGCAGGAAACGACCAAAGTCGGTCTCACGGTAGGGCTGAACAAGTAACAAGTTCTCAATGCGAACACCGAAGCGTCCATCAACGTAGATGCCTGGTTCGTCGGTGACGGTCATACCGGCGTGGAGAGGTGCCGGACGGTGTTCCATGCGAATCTGGTGAGGACCTTCGTGGACGTTGAGGTAGGAACCGACACCGTGGCCGGTGCCGTGCAGGTAGTTAAGGCCTGCCGCCCAGAGGTCGCGGCGGGCGACGGCATCAAGTTGGGTACCGGTAGCACCGTCGGGGAACTTCAACAGCTGCAATTGGATGTGGCCTTTCAGCACGAGGGTGTAGGTGCGCCGCTCTTCGTCGCTGACGGGACCAAGGGCGATGGTGCGCGTGATGTCGGTGGTACCGTTCTGGTAGTGGGCACCGCTGTCAAGCAGCAACAATCCCTCTGGTCTCAGGGGGACGTCCGTCTCGGGTGTAGCCTCGTAGTGGACAATGGCACCATGAGCCTCATAGCCGGCAATGGTGTCGAAAGAGAGACCTCGGTAGAGCGGCTGTTCTGCCCGCAGGCTTTCCAGCTTCTGGCTGATGGTCAGTTCCGTCTGGCCACCAGCGGGCACGGCAGACTCTAACCAATGCAGGAAACGAACCAGAGCTATGCCGTCGTACACCATGGCATCACGAAATCCCTGTTGTTCGACTTCAGTCTTGACGGCTTTCAGCCCCGAAACAGGAGAGGTTTCCTTGATAATCTCTGGAGCCTTGATAGCTGTCATCAGCGTATAGTTCACCTCGTCGGGGTCGGCAAGGATGTTGTATTCGGGATAGCGGGCAAGGGCATCCTTGACAGCAGCGTAGGGAGCGATAGCACAGCCACAGCTTTTCAGACTCTGGACAGCCTCGGGTGTCAGCTTCTCTTCGTGGACGAAGAGTGTGGTCGTACGGGTAGTGATGAGGAGATAGGCTATGAAGACGGGATTGCAATGGACGTCAGCGCCCCGGAGGTTCAGCGTCCAAGCAATGTCGTCGAGCGAGGCCATCAGCATACCGTCGGCATGTTGCTCACGCAGGGCATAACGGATACGGCTGAGTTTGGAGACAGTGTTCTCACCTGTAAACTCCAGGGGCTGAGGAATGATGGGAGCCATCGGCAGAGGCGGGCGCTCCGTCCAGATGCGCTGCAAGGGGTCGAAGTTGGTGCGCAGGGTGATGCCACCGTTCTGGCGGAGCTCTTTCTTCAATGTTTCTACCGTATTGTAGGACGATGTCATGCCGTCAATGCCTACCTCGGTGGAGCCTCCCCCTGCAACTTCCTTGCTGATCCACTCGGCAATGGTAGGGGTACCGTCCATCTTCAACTTCATCAACTGGTATTCTGTCTCCTTCAGCTGTTGTTCGGCAGACAGGAAATAACGGGAGTCTGTCCACAGTGCGGCGGCATTCAGCGTCACTACAGCAGTTCCGGCAGAACCGTTGAAGCCGCTGATCCACTCTCGTGCTTTCCAACAGTCGGCGGTGTACTCCGACTGGTGCGGGTCGGATGTGGGGAAAATGAAGGCACCTAAATGCTCACGCTGCAATTCCTCACGTAGTAAAGCAAGGCGGTCATTGATGGTCGTCATGAATAATATAAAAATTAAAAAATACAATCATTAAAAATCGGTATTCGGATGCGAAGTTACGAAAAAAATGCAATAATCGTGCAGGGCTTGCGTTATTTTATACGTGTTCGAACGCAAATTATTAATAATAGGTGTGATGTTACTGGTTTTTAAGACGGTTTCAGCACAGCAGGACGTATCCTTCTCCCACTATTGGGCGATGGAGCCGTCGTTTAATCCTGCTGCTGCCGGCAAGTCGTCGGTCGTTAACGTCGCAGGAGCCTACGCCATGTCGATGGCGGGCTTTGAACACAATCCCAAGACGATGTATGTGGGTGCTGACCTGCCCTTCTACTTCATCAACAACTACCACGGTGTAGGCGTACAGCTGCTGAACGACGACATCGGACTCTTCAAGCACCAGCGGCTGGCACTCCAATATGCTTACCAGTTTAAACTCATGGGCGGCGTTTTCAGCATCGGCTTACAGGGTGGTATGCTCAGCGAGAAATTCAAGGGTTCGGAACTCGATGTGGAAGTGAGTGACGACAAAGCTTTCTCGCAGAGCGACGTCAACGGCACGGCACTCGATTTGGCAGCAGGCGTGTACTACAGGCACGGCAACTGGTATGCGGGAGCCTCCATCCAACATGCTACTGCTCCTTCCGTGGAACTGGGTGACCGTTCTATTATTGACATCAGCAGAACTTATTATTTGACAGGCGGATACAATATTCGGCTTCATAATCCGTTCTTAACAATACACCCCTCTGTGTTGGCGCGTACTGATGGCACGGGTTACAGAGTGGATGTGACAGCACGTGTGAAGTACCAATACGAGCAGCGCATGTTCTATGCCGGTGTGGCCTACAGCCCCACCAATAGCGTGACGGCGCTCGTCGGCGGCAACTTCCACGGCATTAGCCTCGGCTATAGCTTCGAGATGTACACGTCAGGCATTAGCTTCAAGAATGGCAGCCATGAGCTGTTTGTGGGCTATCAGACGGAACTGAACCTCTACAAGAAAGGGCGCAACCGTCATCAGAGCGTCAGAATACTGTAAAGGTCAAAAAGTAAAAAGGTCAAAAAGTAAAAAAGAAATATTATAGAATATGGAAGAAAAAGTAAATATGAAAAAGCAAAAAGGAGATATGGTTAAGAGGTTTTTACCTTTTTACCTTTTTACCTTTTTACTTTTCACGTTGACGGGTTGCTTAGGCAGCAAGATGTCATCGGCTGCCGGTGGAGAAGTGACAGGCGCAAGCGGCAGAACCTTTACAGAACCTACCCCACACGGGATGACGCTCATCAAGCGCGGACACCTGAAGATGGGTATTGACAAACAGGACTCGCTGTGGGGTAAGCAAACGCCCGTCAGGGACATCTCCGTGGAAGGATTCTGGATGGACGAGAACGAGGTGACCAACTCAATGTATCGCCAGTTTGTCAACTATGTGCGCGACAGCATCCTGCGCGAGCGTCTGGCAGACCCTGCATACGGTGGCGACGAGAGCTACAAGATAGAGGAAGACAAGAACGGCGACCCGGTGAAGCCGCATCTGAACTGGAAGAAGTCGCTGCCCCGCAAGCCCAACGAGGATGAGCAGCGGGCTTTCGAAAGTCTCTATGTCACCAATGCCGTGACAGGTGAGAAGATGCTCGACTGGCGACAGATGAACTACCGCTACGAAATCTACGACTATGTGGAGGCCGCCAAGCGCAAGTATCGTCCCAACCACGAGGAGCGCGTGCTAAACACCGACATCCGTCCCAACCCCAACGAGGAAATATGGATATCAAAAGATACGGCATACATTGACGATGAGGGCAATATTATCCGCGAGACCATCAACCGTCAGTACACGGGTGAATGGGATTTCCTGAACACCTACATCGTGAACATCTATCCTGATACGACGTGTTGGGTCAACGACTTCCCCAATGCAGAGAACGAGACTTATATGCGCTATTACTTCACAAATGCCGCCTACAACGACTATCCCGTGGTAGGCGTGACGTGGGAACAAGCCAACGCCTTCTGTGCCTGGCGCACGGAGTACCTGTTGCGCGGATTGGGTCCTGCCGCCCGCTTCGTACAGCGCTACCGTCTGCCGACAGAGGCTGAGTGGGAGTATGCCGCCCGTGGCAAGGACCAGAACGAATTTCCTTGGGAGAACGAAGCTGTGATGTCGGGAAATGGCTGTTTCTATGCCAACTTCAAGCCCGACAACGGTAACTATACCAAGGACGGCAACCTGATTACTAGCCGCGTAGGTATCTATGGAGCCAACTCTAACGGACTTTATGACATGGCGGGCAATGTGGCCGAGTGGTGCAGCACCATCTATACCGAAGCTGGTGTCGATGCCATGAACGACATCAATCCGCAGTTGCGATACAACGCTGCCAAAGAAGACCCCTACCGGTTGAAGAAGAAGAGCGTACGCGGCGGCTCATGGAAAGACCCCGAGAGCTACATCCGTTCGGCCTGGCGTTCGTATGAGTACCAGAACCAGCCACGCTCGTATGTCGGCTTCCGCTGCGTGCGCAGCCTGGCAAATACGACCAGCGACAAAATTAAGATGAAGAAGAAGTAGAATTGAAGAGTTGAAGTGTTGAAAAATTGAAGAATTAAAATATGACAACATATAGCAAACTGAACATCGTCTACCGCTTGCAGAAGTGGATGGACAGCGTACCGGGACAGACGTTCCTGAACTATGCCTACAGCTGGGGTGCCTCTATCGTGATTCTGGGTACGCTATTTAAGCTGACCCACCTGCCTGGAGCCAACTTCTTCCTGTTCTTAGGTATGGGTACCGAGGTCTTTGTGTTCTTTATCTCGGCCTTCGACCGTCCTTTCGACAAGACGACGGACGGCATGAACCTCGACCTGCATGTGGGTGAGGAGAACGAAGAAACTGCTACAGCTGCTGCCGTAGCCGGTGGCGGTGGCGGTACAGTCATCATCAATGGCGGTGGCGGAATGGTAGGCGGTGTCGTTGGCAATGGCCAGGAGGCTGCCCGCTGGGAAGGTGAGTCTACCGACCGCGCTGAAGGCGGTGCCATCAGCTTTACCGGTGGTGGCGGTGCTATCGGCGGTGGTATCGGCGGAGGCATCGTTGGCGGCACTGTTGGTGTTCAGCAGCCTGAGACGCAGCCGATGGGCGAGGAGCTGAAGGAAGCAACCTCTAACTACATCGACGAGCTGAACCGCCTGACGGAGATGCTGACGCAGGTGTCTGAACAGAGCCAGCGTCTGACACGCGACTCCGAGGAGATGGAGAACCTGAACCGTACGCTGACAGGTATCAGCCGTGTCTACGAAATGCAGCTGAAGAGTGCTTCGGCACAGATCAGTACCATTGACGAAATCAATGAGCAGACCAAGCACATGGCAGAGCAGATACAGGAGTTGAACAAGATCTATGCCCGTATGATTGAGGCTATGCAGGTGAGGGCTAATATTTAATCAACGGAATAACGAAATAACGGAATATCGTAATAACGTCATAACAATAAAATTATGGCAATCAAGAAAAGACCTGTTTCTCCTCGCCAGAAGATGATTAATCTGATGTACGTTGTACTGATGGCGATGCTGGCGCTGAACGTCTCTACCGAGGTGCTCAACGGCTTCTCCATCGTGGAGGATAGTCTGAAGCGTACCACCATCAACGCCACCAATCAGAATCTGGCTATCTACGACGATTTTGCCGTACAGATGAAGAAGAACCCGCAGAAGGTGAAGCAGTGGTACGACAAGTCGCAGAAGGTGAAACAAATGAGCGACTCACTATACAATCTGGTGGCTGAACTGAAGTTGGCCATTGTCAAGGAGGCCGACGGCAAGGACGGTGATCCGCAGGATATTCGCAACAAAGAAGACTTGGAAGCAGCCAATCAGGTGATGTTGGCTCCTGGACGCGGACGCGGCAAGGAACTTTATGATGCCGTCAATAAGTATCGTACGCAGATGCTTTCGATGGTCACCAGCTATCGTCAGAAGAAGATGATAGCCTCGAACTTGACCACTGACATCCCTAAAGACGCCATGTCCATGGGCAAAAACTGGCAGGAGTACATGTTTGAGTCGATGCCCGCTGCCGCTGCCGTCACTTTGCTCTCCAAACTGCAGAACGATGTGCGCTATGCTGAGGGCGAGGTGTTGCACACACTTGTCAGCAACATCGACGTCAAGGATATTCGCGTTAACGCCATCAATGCTTTCGTCATCCCTAACTCGCAGACCATCGTCCGCGGCGACAAGTTCTCTGCCCATATCGTGATGGCGGCTATTGACACGACCCAAGTGCCGCAGATATTCATTGGCGGCAAGGAAGTGAACCTGCCTAACGGCATCTACGAGACAGTCACAGGGCGGACGGGAGACTTCACACTCTCTGGCTTCATCCAGATGGAGAATGGTAATGGCGAACTCATCAAGCGCGACTTTGAACAGAAATATACTGTGGTAGACCCTTCGGCTACCGTTTCGGCAGACCTGATGAACGTGCTCTATGCAGGCTACAACAACCCGCTGAGCGTCTCAGTACCAGGCGTTCCCTTGAGCAAGGTACAAGCCACCATGTCGGGAGGTACGCTGCAGCCCGTAGGCCCTGGCCGCTATATTGCCCGTCCGACAGCTGTGGGACAGAACGTTACCATTACCGTCACTTCCACCAACACGGGTCGTGCACAGCAGATGGGACAGTTTACGTTCCGCGTGCGCCGTCTGCCCGACCCCACCCCATACATCGCTATGAAAGACGATTCTGGCAGTCCTGTACGCTATAAGGGTGGTGGCTTGTCGAAAGCCCAGCTCATGGCCGTTGACGGCATCGGTGCCGCCATTGACGATGGTATCCTCGACATTGCCTTCAAGGTGCAGTCGTTTGAAACCGTCTTCTTCGACAATATGGGTAATGCCGTCCCGATGATCTCTGAAGGTGCTGCCTTCTCGGCCCGCCAAAAGGACACCTTCCGCAAGCTGCAGCGCAACAAGCGCTTCTACATCACCCGTGTGACGGCCATTGGTCCTGACGGTATCTCGCGTAAGCTGAACACTTCTATGGAGGTTATTGTGAAATAGCGGGCTTCGCCCTAAATAAAATATAAGAAATAATAAATAATAATGAAGATATGATGTATATGGGAACAAATATTTTTCGGATAAGGAATCGAATGACGATCGCTTTATGCTTTATTCTTTGTTCTTTATTCTTTAGCCCCGAAGGGGCGCAGGCGCAGCCCAAGGCCCGTCGCCAGCAGGCTCAGCAGCAGCAACACCAAAAGACGCAAAATCAAGGCATGACGATGCGTGCGCGTCTGATGTTCCCAACGGCTACCGAGATGCCAGAGAATGTGGTGTGGCGCCGCGACATCTACCGCGAGATAGACCTCAACCAAGATGCCAATGCCGGACTCTACTATCCTGTGGAGCCTATTGACAAGCAGCTGAACCTGTTCACCTACGTCTTCAAGCTGGCACTCAACGGCTACATCCCGGTCTATGAGTACCGTCTTGACGGTAACGAAGTTTTCACCGACTCTGCCAAGGTGGAAATGAAGACGGTACTCGACAACTATCACATCTTCTATGAGGAAAACGAGGGCAAACTGCGTGTCGACAACAGCGACATCCCCTCTGCTGAGGTTAAGATGTACTATCTGAAAGAGAGTGCCTACTACGATGATGCCAATGCCACGTTCCACCGCAAGGTGCAGAGCCTGTGTCCTGTCATGCTGCGCGAGGACGACTTTGGCGGCGAGGCTTCCAAGTATCCTTTGTTCTGGGTGAAATACAGTGACCTGGAGCCTTTCCTTAGCCGTCAGACGGTGATGACCTCTAACCTGAACAATGCCGCCACGATGTCGATGGAAGACTACTTTACGCTGAACCGCTACGAAGGTAAGATTTATAAAACGAATAATATGCTGGGCAAGACGCTGGCGCAGTATTGTCCCAACGACTCAGCACTGGCAGCTGAACAGCAGAAGATAGAGGCAGAACTCAAGGCTTTTGAGCAGAACATCTTTGGCGACCAGCAGAAGAAGGACTCTTTGGACTCCATCGCCAAACTTGACCCCAAACAGCTGAAAGCCACCAAGAAATCATCGAAGCGCTCAGGGCGCAGCAGTGAGACAAAAGTCAAAAGCAGCAAGTCCAAGAGCAACAGTAGCAGCTCGTCGTCAGGAACAGCACGTATCAGCGTACGACGCCAACGTCATTAACATCGTCAGATAATATGTGCCATAAATGACGGAAACGATACTCCTACAAGACCTCAGCATAGGCTATCACACCAAGCAACAGCAACGGGTTGTAGCCAGTCATCTGAATGCCACCCTGAACAAAGGTGAGCTGACATGTCTGCTGGGGCGAAACGGTATCGGAAAAAGCACATTGCTTCGCACATTGTCTGCCTTCCAGCCTGCTTTAGAAGGCGAGATTATGATGGCTACGCCTGCGCTGGTGCCCCTGTCTACTCTCTCTGACAAGGCACTGAGCCGACTCATCGGTGTCGTATTGACGGAGAAGCTGGATGTACGTAACATGAGGGTTTACGAACTGGCAGGCATGGGACGGTCACCTTATACTGGTTTCTGGGGAATACTGAGTGAAGAAGACCACCGACTGGTGGATGAGGCCATCTGCATGGTAGGAATCGAAGCCCTCAAGGAGCGCATGATACACACGCTCAGCGACGGTGAACGGCAGAAGGTCATGATAGCT
>JAEEGI010006965.1_pt1 | contig 25439 bp, 34 predicted proteins | sample 8958751 | NCBI WGS metagenome assembly JAEEGI01 (sample SAMN16246545, study PRJNA631951) | gut metagenome | biome: gut microbiome; feature: rumen; material: KS-attached | host: Bos | place: Iran: Karaj | collected 2018-10
GGCTCAGTTCGGCGGCCAGCGCTTCGGCGAAATGGAAGTTTGGGCCCTTCAGGGCTACGGCGCCTCGCACGTGCTTCAGGAAATGCTCACCGTCAAGTCGGACGATATCCGCGGCCGTCTCAAGACCTACGAGCGCATCGTCAAGGGCGAGAACCTCACGCAGCCCGGCGTCCCCGAGAGCTTCAAGGTGCTCGTCAAGGAACTGGAAGGCCTCGGCCTGACCGTCGAGATCGATTACAGCGACGGCACCTCCGGCCCCCTGCAGATCGACGACGATGACGACGGTCCGCGCCGTCCCAGCGACATCGACAGGATCTCCGCGAGCGACCTCAACGACGGCGAACGCCGCGGCGGTCTGTCGGAGTTCGCCGATGAAGCGGACGAGACGGACGGAGAAGGCGAGTCCGTGAGCGGCGAATTCAGCGAAGTCTACGATCCCGCCGAAGCCGAGGAAGAGAACCTGTCCGAAGACGGCGTGCCCGCGGCGGAAGCCGGGGAAGATGCGTAGTCCGTTTCTGCAACGGCACGAACGCCGCGTTTTCTGCATCACATCCGTCGCGAACGATTCGTTTTCGCTTTTGTGCAAAGAAATGGAGTGATTCTCCTTATGAATAAAGAAACTGCCGGAGTCCGCCAGCGCAAGGAAATCATCGGGATCCGCCTGCGTCTTGCCACCCCCGACCAGATCAGGGCCCTGTCGCGCGGCGAAGTCAAGAAGCCCGAGACGATCAACTACCGCACCCTTCGTCCCGAGCGCGACGGCCTGTTCTGCGAGCGCATCTTCGGACCCACGAAGAGCTTTGAGTGCGCCTGCGGCAAATATAAGAAGAGCGGTCCCAAGTTCAAGGGCGTCATCTGCGACCGCTGCGGCGTCGAAGTCACCGACAACCGCGTGCGCCGCGAGCGCATGGGCCACATCGAGCTGGCCGCGCCCGTCGTGCACATCTGGTACCTGCGCGGCATCCCCAGCCGCCTCAGCCTGCTGCTCGGCACGCAGACGAAGATGCTCGAGCGCGTCGTCTACTTTGCGCCGATGCGCAAGCGCGAGGCCGCGTACAAGGTCGTCATCGAGGGAACGCATCCCGAGCTGGCCGCCAAGGACGACATCATTTCCGAGTCGGAAGTGAACGTCCACAAGCATTACGATCCCACGTTCAAGGCCGAAGAGGCCTACCGCATCCTCTCCACCGACGACGTGCCGCTGCGCGTGGGCGATGTGATCAGCACTACGCAGATGGGCAAGTATCAGGCGGAGTGGGGCGAGGAGTCGTTCTCCGCCGAGCCTGCCTGGCAGATCACATCTCTCAACGGCGTCAAGGCCGACGAGATCCCCGTGCTGACCGCTGCCGACGCAGCGCCCGCCGAAAACGCGGAGAACGCACCGAAATGGAAGCCGGGCGACACGCTGTCCGAGACCGATCTGGCCGCTCTGCGCGCCGGCGGCGACACGGTCGAGGCCGAACGCCGCAAAAACGGCACGCAGGACTGCTTCATCGTCACCTCCGTGACCCGTCTGCCGTACGCCAAGGGACAGATCCTGTCCCAGTCGGAGCACGCTCTGTTCCAGGAAAAGTATCCGCACCGCTTCACCTCGCAGCTTGAAAGTGTCGTCATCGAAGATCCCTGCTACCTCATCATCAACGAGGGCGCTTCGCCGTTCTCCGACTGCGACATCGTCATCGAGCGCGAGCAGAGGCTCTGCGCCGCCTACGACCCCAAGTTCAAGGCCGGCATCGGCGCCGAGGGCGTGCATGAAAAGCTCAGCTCCATGGACCTGCCGCATCTCGTCCAGGAGCTTCGCGAAGAGCTCTCGCAGACGACGGGGCAGAAGCGCCGCAAGATCGTCAAGCGCCTCCAGGTCGTCGAGGACTTCCGCAAGGGCGACTGCGCGCCTCAGTCGATGGTGCTGCAGGTGCTGCCCGTCATCCCGCCCGATCTGCGTCCCATGGTCCAGCTCGACGGCGGCCGTTTCGCCACCTCCGACCTCAACGACCTCTACCGCCGCGTCATCAACCGCAACAACCGCCTCAGCAAGCTCAAAGAGCTGAAAGCGCCCGAGATCATCATCCGCAACGAAAAGAGGATGCTTCAGGAGTCGGTGGACGCGCTGATCGACAACGGCCGCATGGGCAAGGCCGTCATCGGCGCCGGCAATCGCCCGCTGAAGAGCCTTTCCGACCTGCTCCGCGGCAAGAAGGGCCGCTTCCGTCAGAATCTGCTCGGCAAGCGCGTCGATTATTCCGGCCGTTCCGTTATCGCCATCGGCCCCTTCCTGCGCCTCTATCAGTGCGGTCTGCCCAAGCGCATGGCGCTCGAGCTCTTCAAGCCGTTCGTCATTCAGAAGATGGTCGACACCGGCATTGCCACGAACGTCAAAAACGGCAAGCGCATGATCGAGCGCGGCGACGACAGAGTGTGGGACATCCTTGAGGAGATCATCAAGGATCATCCCGTCATGCTCAACCGTGCGCCGACGCTGCACCGCCTCGGCATCCAGGCCTTCGAGCCCATCCTCATGGAAGGCAAGGCCATCCGTCTGCATCCCATGGTCTGCACAGCGTTCAACGCCGACTTCGACGGCGACCAGATGGCCGTCCACGTGCCGCTGTCCATCGAAGCGCAGACCGAGGCCCGTATGCTCATGCTGGCTGCCAACAACCTGCTTTCGCCGGCCAGCGGCAAGCCCATCGTCTCGCCCACGCAGGATATCCTGCTCGGCATCTACTACATCACCAACATGGTCGATGGCAAGCCGGGCGAAGGTACTTACTACGACAGCCTCGAAGACGTAATGACCGCGCTCGATCACGGCGCCGTGCACGTCAACACGAGGATCTACCTGAAGTGGAACCCCGAATGGAAGCCGCTCACCAATAAGGGCATCGAGGACAAGGACTTCCTCGACCCGGCAACGCGACGCTGGCTCATCACCACCCCGGGACGCGTGCTCTTCAACCTGCACATCAATCCCAGACTGCGCTTCGTCAACTTCCAGCTGGGCAAGAAAGACCTCAGCTCGATGCTTGACCGCGCCTACGACTACCTCAGCCACATCGAGATGGTCGACGTCCTCGACTCGATCAAGAACCTCGGCTATCACTGGGCGTGCGTGTCCGGCCTCAGCTTCCAGATGCAGGCCATCGTCATCCCGCCCGAGAAGCAGCAGCTCGTTTCCGAGTCGCTTGAGGTCGACGGCCGCATTCGCGAGCAGTACGAGATGGGCATCCTCACCGAAGACGAATACCTGCGCCAGAAGGAAGACCTGTGGTCCAAGGCGGCCGGTACGATCGGAAAGTCGATCCTCAGCCACATGGACGTGAACAACCCGCTGCGCATGATGGTCGATTCCGGTGCCCGAGGCAGCCAGGGCCAGCTGGCCCAGATGGCCGGCATTCGCGGTCTGATGGCCGACCCCACCGGACGCATCATCGACTACCCGATCACCACCAACTTCCGCGAAGGCATGAACATGCTCGAGTACTTCATCTCGACGCACGGCGCCCGTAAGGGACTGGCCGACACGGCTCTGAGAACGGCGAAGTCGGGGTATCTGACGCGCCGCCTTGTCGATGTCGCGCAGGACATCATGGTCCTTGAAGAGGACTGCCACACCGAAAAGGGCATCAAGATCGAGCCCATGAAGAGCGACAACAAGATCGTCATCCCTCTGAGCGAACGCATCAGCGGCCGCACCAGCCTCGAAGAGATCGTCGATCCCGAAAGCGGCGAGGTCCTCGTCGAAAAGAACGGCCTGATCACGCCCGAGATCGCCGCGAAGATCGATAAAGTGCGCGAGTACATCTGGGTGCGCAGCCCGCTCAGCTGCGAATCGAAGCACGGCATCTGCCGCAAGTGCTACGGCGTCGATCTGTCCAGCCGTAAGATGGTCAACATCGGCGAAGCCGTCGGCGTCGTCGCCGCGCAGTCGATCGGCGAGCCCGGCACGCAGCTGACCATGCGCACCTTCCACACCGGCGGCGTGCGCATCTCCGGAGAAGACATCACTCAGGGTCTGCCGCGCATCGAGCAGCTGTTCGAAGCCCGCCGTCCCAAGAAGGTCGCCTACCTGGCCGGCCTCAACGGCAAGGTGGCCGAAGTGCGCGAGCTCGAAGGCAAGCGCAAGGTCATCATCGAGGGCACGCCCAACGACAGCGATGTCGTGCAGAAAGTTACTTATAATATCCCCGGCTCGCAGAACCTTCTCGTCGAAGAAGGCCAGGAAGTCACCGCGGGGCAGCGCATCACCGACGGCAACATCGACCCGCAGCAGCTCCTCGAAGTCGAAGGCCAGGAGGCCGTGCAGAAGTACCTGGTGGACAGCATCCAGGAAGTCTACCGCTCGCAGGGCGTGAGCATCAACAACAAGCACATCGAAGTCATCCTTCGTAAAGTCGCGCCGATCAACCGTCTGCGCGTCATGGACGAGGGCGACACCTCGCTCGTCGCCGGCGATCTCGTCTGGGCGGCCGACGTGGAGAAGGAGATCGCGGCTCTGAACGCCGAGAACGAGCGCAACCTCGAAGAGGCCGTTTCCACTCTTTCCGGCATGAAGTTCCTCGGTCAGGACGGGACGCACCCCACGCCCGAGATCACCGAACGCCTGAAGACGATCATCGACCGCGACCTTGTCGAACTGCTGCTCAAACCCGGCACGCCGACGACCCGCCTGCGCGTGGACGACGGCCAGGGACCGCTGACGGTCATCGTCGGCGAGGCCACGTTCCGCGCTGCGCTCAAGGGCTTCCGCCCCGTCGAGCCGATCGTCTGCGCCGACGGCACGGTCATCCCCGAGACGTGCGACCTGACACTGACCGAGCTGACGAAGATCACGGACAGCCCCTCCGAGCCGCATCTGTACCGTGACGTCGAGCGGCTGAACAAGCTCATCGGCGCCGCCTTCCTGGCGAAAAACGTGACCGCTCCCGACGGCACGCTGCTGGCTCCCGCCGACAGCGAGGTCGACGCGGAACTGGCGGAAAAACTTGCTGCGGCTCCGGTCGAAAGCATCCGCATCTGGAAGAACGTGCAGCAGATCGACGTGACCGACTACCTTGAAAGCCGCCTTGTCAGCACCCTCTGGGGCAAGATCATCGTCGCTGCGTTCGACGGCGACGGCAATCCCATCCCCGACGCGGCGAAGTTCGTCGATGCGATGGTCGTCCGCGGCATCCTCGAGGGGCGGATCAAGTCGCTCTCGCTCGCCGACAGCGAGAAGGAAGTGAAGCTCGACGACCTTCTTGCTCAGGAGCTGCTCAACGCTGTGGTTGGCAAGGTCACGCTGCGCGAGATCCCGCTGGGGGAGGGCAAGGCCCCGATCCGTGCCGGCACGACGCTGACGGAGGAACTCGTTTCCCGGATCATCGAGGCCCGTGTGCCGCATCTGACCCTCCGCGCCGCTTCGCCGCAGAGCGAAGAAGTGCCGCTGCTCACGCGCGTCAGCTACGTGCGCAAGCTGCGCGTCGCGCCCGTCTGCAAGAAATTCATCCACGGCATCACCAAGGCCGCCCTTGCGACGGAGAGTTTCCTCAGCGCCGCATCGTTCCAGCAGACCGCTCAGATCCTTGCCGGCGCGGCCGTCCGCAGCCAGGTCGATCACCTCATGGGCCTGAAGGAGAACGTCATCATCGGACACCTCATTCCCGCCGGAACGGGTATCGAACGATTCCAGAGGATCGAGATCGTCAGCAAAATGAACACGCCCGAGGAAGAATCGCCCGAAGGCGAGCAAAGCGCCGAACCGGCTCCCGAACCTGTATCGGAACCGACCGAGGCATAATGAAAAAAGAAAAATCGCAAAAATACTTTAAATAACGTCGAAAAAACTCAATAAATTACGCGAAACGGGGCGTGCTAAATGCTTGACATTAGCGCGCCCCGTTTGGTATTATTCGTCGAGGTCTTTCGTGCGAGGGTGAACTGTGTCCTTTTATCGGGAACCGCTGTGATTCCAAGGCGCGTTCTTTCCCTCTCGGAAAGGTTATTACGTCTGGACACAGGATGGTTCGACTGGCGCACTTCATTCGCGCGCTTCGCGAACTTGCGGACGAAGTGCGGCGATACTCTCGAAAGAGGCTGGTTTCTCGCTCGTGCGAAAAGTTCCAGACAATCCCGGACCGGTGACATCGAACGAAAGACAGCCGAAAGGATTTCGGCAGATTTTATACACTCAAAGTTTTGAGAAGGAGGAAACAGCGTGCCAACTATCAATCAGCTTGTGCGCAAAGGCCGCACCGCTCCGGTCACGAAATCGGCGTCTCCCGCTCTGCAGAACTCGCCCGTGCGCCGCGGCGTGTGCACCCGTGTTTACACGGTTACTCCCAAGAAGCCCAACTCGGCTCTTCGTAAGGTCGCCCGTGTCCGTCTGACCAACGGGATCGAGGTTACATCCTACATCCCCGGCGTCGGTCATAACCTTCAGGAGCACTCTGTCGTGCTCGTGCGCGGCGGCCGTGTCAAGGACCTTCCCGGCGTCCGCTACCACATCGTCCGCGGGACTCTCGACTGCGGCGGCGTTGCCGATCGCAAGCGCAGCCGTTCCAAGTACGGCGCCCGCCGTCCGAAGAACTAGTTTTTAAGGGGGAAATCAAATGCCGCGCAAAGGGCATATCAAAAGACGTGAGACGCTTGCCGACGCAACCTACGGCAGCACTGTTATCACGAAGTTCATCAACACTCTGATGCTTGACGGCAAGAAGAGCACCGCCGAAGGCATCATGTACGGCGCGCTGGAGCGCGCTTCCGAAAAGCTCAAGGTCGAGCCCATGGCCCTCTTCGAGAAGGCGATGGAGAACGTCAAGCCCGCGGTCGAGGTCCGTTCCCGCCGCGTCGGCGGCGCCACCTACCAGGTGCCCGTCGAGGTCGCGCCCGCGCGCGCTCAGGCTCTGGCGATCCGCTGGATCATCTCCTATGCCCGCGGCAAGAAGGGCATGCCCATGGCCGAGCGCCTTGCCCGCGAGCTGATGGACGCCTACAACAACGAAGGCAGCTCCGTCAAGAAGCGTGAAGATACGCATAAGATGGCCGAGGCCAACCGCGCCTTCGCTCACTACCGCTGGTAATTTTCAGCAGTCTGGTGAATTCTTATGCTGACGAAAGATCTTTCCAAGATCCGTAACATTGGCATCGCGGCCCACATCGACGCCGGCAAGACGACGACCTCCGAGCGAATCCTGTTCTTCACGGGCGTGAACTACAAGATCGGTGAGGTTCACGACGGCGCTGCGACGATGGACTGGATGGCTCAGGAGCGTGAGCGCGGCATCACGATCACCTCGGCGGCCATCACCTGCCAGTGGAAGGATTGCTACATCAACCTGATTGACACTCCCGGCCACGTAGATTTTACCGTTGAAGTCGAGCGCTCCCTGCGCGTCCTTGACGGAGCCGTGTCCGTGTTCTGCGCCGTCGGCGGCGTCGAGCCGCAGTCCGAGACGGTGTGGCGTCAGGCTGACAAGTACAAGGTTCCCCGCGTCGCCTTCATCAACAAGATGGACCGCGTCGGCGCGAACTTCCTGAACGTCGTCGAGCAGATCCACGACCGCCTTGGCGCCCGCGCCGTGCCGGTCGTTCTGCCCATCGGAGCCGAAGAGTCGTTCCAGGGCATCGTCGACCTGATCCAGATGAAGGAAGTCGTTTACCTCGACGAGACGGGCGCGCATCCCGAGCTTCGCGACGTTCCCGCCGACATGGCCGAGGAAGCGAAGATGTACCGCGATCACCTGATCGAGCAGCTCGGCGACGTCGATGACGAGATCATGACGCTGGTCCTTGAGGACAAGGAGCCCACGGTCGAGCAGATCAAGGCGGCCATCCGCCGTCAGACGATCGCGCTCAACTTCGTTCCCTGCTTCTGCGGCAGCGCTTTCAAGAACAAGGGCATCCAGCCCCTGCTTGACGCCGTTGTGGATTACCTGCCCAGCCCGCTTGACGTTCCCGCGGTCGAAGGCACGTCGCCCGACGACGAGACGAAGACCGTCGAGCGTCATGCCAGTCTCGACGAGCCCGTTTCGGCTCTGGCGTTCAAGATCGCCGTCGATCCGTTCGTCGGCCGCCTGACGTTCTGCCGCATCTACTCCGGTATGCTCCGCGCCGGCGACACGCTGTACAACCCCTCCAGCCGCAAGCGCGAGCGCATCGGCCGCATCCTTCTGATGCACTCCAACAAGCGCATCGACATCGAGGACGCCAGCGCCGGCATGATCGTGGCGCTGCCCAGCCTCAAGAACACCCGCACGGGCGACACGCTCTGCGACGAGAACAACCCCGTCGTGCTCGAGAGCCTGACCTTCCCCGCGCCGGTCATCACGCTGGCCGTTGAGCCTGCCACGACCGACGACAAGGCCAAGCTGGCCAAGGGCCTGATCGCCCTGGCCGACGAGGATCCCACGTTCGTCGTCAAGGACAACGAGGAGACCGGTCAGACCACCATCTCCGGCATGGGCGAGCTTCACCTCGACATCATCGTCGATCGTCTGCGCCGCGAGTTCGGCGTGCACGTCAACGTCGGCGCGCCTCAGGTCGCCTACCGCGAAGCCATTCTCAACAGAGTGGAGCGCGTGCAGGGCAAGTTCGTCCGCCAGAGCGGCGGTCACGGACAGTACGGCGACTGCGTCATCAACATGGAGCCGCTTCCCGATGGTCAGGAAGGCTTCGTGTTCGAGGACGACATCGTCGGCGGCGTGATCCCGCGCGAGTTCATCCCCGCCTGCCAGAAGGGCTTCGAAGAGGCCATGGGCAGCGGCGTGCTCGGCGGCTTCCCCGTCATCGGCGTGAAGGTCGAACTGGTCTACGGAAGCTACCACGAAGTCGACTCCTCGGAAATGGCGTTCAAGATCGCCGCTTCGATGGCTTTCAAGGAGGCCATGAAGAAGGCCAGCCCCACGCTGATGGAGCCGATCATGTCGGTCGAAGTCGTGACCCCCGAGGATTACGTCGGCGACGTCATGGGCGACCTTTCCTCGCGCCGCGGCCGCGTGGACGGCATGGAAATGCGTGCCAACGCCCGCGCCATCAAGGCCTTCGTGCCGCTCGGCGAGATGTTCGGTTACGCCACCGACCTGAGAAGCAAGACTTCCGGCCGTGCGAACTACACGATGCAGTTTGACCACTACGAGCCCGTTCCCAGAAACGTTGCCGATACGATCCTCGGCAATACGGACGGCAAGAAATAAGACTTCATAGGAACAACCTAGGGAGGAAAATAAAATGGCAAAAGAGAAATTTGAACGCAGCAAGCCCCATCTTAATATCGGCACGATCGGCCACATCGATCACGGCAAGACCACGCTGACGGCGGCCATCAGCCACGTGCTGAGCAAGTCCGGCTACGCCGAGGAGACCAAGTTCGACCAGATCGACAAGGCCCCCGAAGAGAAAGAGCGCGGCATCACCATCAACATCGCCCACATCGAGTACACCACCGACAAGCGCCACTACGCGCACATCGACTGCCCCGGCCACGCCGACTACATCAAGAACATGATCACCGGCGCAGCGCAGATGGACGGCGCCATCCTCGTCGTCGCTGCCACCGACGGCCCCATGCCCCAGACCCGCGAGCACGTCCTGCTTGCCCGCCAGGTCAACGTCCCCGCGCTGATCGTGTTCATGAACAAGATCGACCTCGTCGACGACGAAGAACTGTGCGACCTCGTCGAGATGGAAGTCCGCGAACTCCTCAGCAAGTACGGCTTCCCCGGCGACGACATCCCCATCATCCGCGGCAGCGCCCTCAAGGCCCTCGAAGCCGAAGACGTCTCCCGCGAAGGCGAGTGGAGCAAGTCCATTTGGGAACTCCTTGACGCGTGCGACAGCTACTTCCCCGAGCCCGCCCGCGAAATGGACAAACCCTTCCTGATGCCCATCGAAGACGTGTTCACCATCACCGGCCGCGGCACCGTCGTGACCGGCCGCGTCGAGCGCGGCGTCATCCATCCCGGCGACGAAGCCGAGATCGTCGGCATCAAGGACACCCGCAAAGTCGTCATCACCAGCCTTGAAATGTTCCGCAAGATGCTGGACGACGCCGAAGCCGGCGACAACGTCGGCGCGCTGCTCCGCGGCATCGACAAGAACGAAGTCGAGCGCGGCCAGGTCCTTGCGAAGCCCGGTTCGATCAAGCCGCACAAGAAGTTCAAGGCCGAGGTTTACGTCCTGAAGAAGGAAGAAGGCGGCCGCCACACCCCGTTCTTCAACGGCTACAAGCCCCAGTTCTACATCCGCACCACCGACGTGACCGGCTCCATCAAACTGCCCGAAGGCGTCGAGATGGTCATGCCCGGCGACAACAGCACCTTTGAAGTCGACCTGATCGCGCCCGTCGCCATGAACGAGCAGCTCCGCTTCGCCATCCGCGAGGGCGGCCACACCGTCGGCGCCGGCGTCGTTTCCGAGATCCTTGACTAAGCGGAGGAATCAACGTGTCTAAAAAGATCAGAATCCGCCTCAAGGCGTTTGACCATCGTGTGCTTGATACTTCGGCGTCTCAGATCGCCGAGACAGCGAAGCGCAGCGGCGCGACCGTTGCCGGTCCTATCCCGCTGCCCACTGAGATCAACAAGTTCTGCATCCTTACCTCGCCCCACGTCAACAAGGACGCCCGCGAGCATTATGAGATGAGAACGCACAAGCGTCTGATCGACATCGTCAATCCGACGCAGAAAACGATGGAAGCATTGATGCAGCTTAATCTTCCCTCTGGTGTTGACATCCAGATCAAGCTCTAAACGAGCGGGAAGCTCTTAAAGCCATAAAAGCTGAATCTCCCCCGCGGGGGAGCTCTGAGCAAAGGAGAGTGTATTGTAATATGAGTCTTGGTATTCTTGGACAGAAGCTGGGCATGACCCGCATCTTCAATGAGGCCGGTCAGTCTGTCCCGGTGACTGTCGTTGCCGCTGGTCCCTGCCCCGTGGTTGAAGTCCGCACCCCTGAGAAGAACGGTTACAGCGCCGTTCTGCTGGGATTCGGCGAGCGCAAGGCCCACAAGGTCACGAAGCCCATGAAGGGTCAGTTCGAGCGCGCCGGCGTGGCTCCCTGCCGCTGGCTTCGCGAGTTCCGCATCGACAACGCCGCCGACTACAAGGTCGGTTCGACGATCGACGTGACGGTCTTTGCCGAAGGCGAAGCCGTGAGCGTGACCGGCACCAGCAAGGGTAAGGGATTCGCGGGCGTCATGAAGCGCTACAACTTCGGCGGCCTCCAGGCCACCCACGGCGTGTCCGTTTCGCACCGTAAGCCCGCTTCCAGCGGCGCCAGCAGCTATCCCAGCCACGTCTTCAAGGGCAAAACGATGCCCGGACAGATGGGCAACGAGCGCGTGACCATTAAAAATCTGACCGTCGTCGCAGTTGACAAGGAGAACAACCTCCTTCTCATCAAGGGTGCGGTTCCCGGCGCCAAAAACGGTCTCGTCCTGGTTCGTAAGCAGGGCTAGACTGAAGGAGGATCAACGAAATGCCTGTTATCAAGATGCTGAATATCAGCGGAGAAGTTGTCGGGGAGAAGACCCTCTCTGACGAAGTCTTCGGCGCTCCTGTTCATGTCTCTGCGATGCACCAGGTCGTCGTCGCCCAGCTGGCCAACGCCAGACAGGGAACGGCCAGTGCGAAGATGCGCGGAGAGGTGCGCGGCGGCGGCAAAAAACCCTGGAAGCAGAAGCACACCGGCCGTGCCCGCGCGGGCAGCAGCCGTTCGCCTCTGTGGGTCGGCGGCGGTGTCGTTCATGGCCCCAAGCCCCGCTCGTACTTCCTGAAAGTCAATAAGAAAGTTCGCGCTCTGGCCATGCGCAGCGCTCTTTCCATGAGAGTCCTTGAGCAGTCGCTCTGCGGCGTTGAGAACTTCGGTCTGGAAGCGCCTTCGACGAAGAAGATGAAAGCCTTCATCGACACGCTGAACGCCAAGAAGGTCCTCTTCCTGCTCGACGCCAGAGACGAAAACGTCGTCAAATCCGCCAGCAACATCCCCGGTGCGAAGGTTTTGCACGTTGACAGCATCAACGTTCTTGATCTGGTTCATCACGATCACGTGGTGGCGACGCCCGCGGTGCTTCAGAAACTTGAGGAGGTGTACGCCCGATGAATCTCGTTGCACATGACATCATCATTCGTCCTGTGGTGACTGAAAAGAGCAGCCGCATGATGGAACTGAACAAGTACACCTTTGAAGTTCATCCCATGGCGAACAAGATCGAGATCCGCAAGGCTGTCGAAGTGGTCTTCAAGGTGAAAGTGAAGAGCGTTCACACGATCAAGGTCCATTCCAAGCCCAAGCGCATGGGCGCCTTTCTTGGCAAAAGCCGCTCGTGGAAGAAAGCCATCATCACGCTGGCCGAGGGAGAACACATCCAGTTCTTCGAAGGCGCCGGCGCGTAGTGATTGGAGGAAATAGAAAATGGCAATCAAACAATTCAATCCCTACACCGCCAGCCGCCGTCATATGACGGTCCTCAGCCGTGACGAGATCACCAAGCAGAAGCCCGAGCGTTCGCTCCTTGCCGGCCGCAAGAAGAGAACCGGCGGCCGCAACAACTACGGCCGCAGAACGATGCGCTTCATCGGCGGCGGTCACGTTCGCCTGCTCCGCATCGTCGACTTCAAGCGCGACAAGATCGGCATCCCCGGCCGCGTCGCCGCGATCGAGTACGATCCCAACCGCAGCGCCCGCCTTGCGCTGATCTTCTACGTCGACGGCGAAAAGCGCTACATCATCTGCCCCGATCAGCTCCATGTCGGCGACACGATCATGGCCGGTCCCGAGGCCGATATCCGCCCCGGCAACGCCAAGAAGTTCAAGGACATGCCCGACGGCACGCTCGTTCACAACATCGAGCTCGAGCCCGGCCGCGGTGCGAAACTTGTCCGTTCCGCCGGTGTGAGCGCTCAGCTGATGGCCCGCGAAGGCAAGTTCGCTTTCGTGCGTATGCCCAGCGGCGAACTTCGCAAGTTCCTGCTCGAGTGCATGGCCACGATCGGCGTCGTCGGCAACGGCGAGCACGAGAACGTTTCCCTCGGCAAGGCCGGCAAGACCCGCTGGCTGGGCCGCAAGGGCCGTGTCCGCGCGATGATCCAGAATCCTGTCGATCACCCCATGGGCGGCGGCGAAGGCACGACCAAGTCGCACCATCACCCCTGCTCGCCTTGGGGCACCCCGGCGAAGGGTTATCGTACTCGTAAGCGCAAGCCCTCTGACAAGTTCATCGTCAGACGCCGCTATGCGAAGTAGTAGGGTAAGGGAGGACAAAAGAAATGGCACGTTCTGCTAAAAAAGGACCCTACGTCGAGGCGAGACTCCTCAAGAGGGTCGAGGAACTCAACGAAAGCGGCGCCAAGAAGGTTCTGAAGACCTGGTCGCGCGCTTCCATGATCGTTCCTCCGATGGTTGGACATACGATCGCGGTCCACAACGGCCGCACCCATGTTCCTGTTTACGTCAGCGAGAACATGATCGGACACAAGCTTGGAGAGTTCTCTCTGACCAGACGCTTTACCGGCCACGCCGGCCAGGAGCGCTCTGTTCCGACGGCTCCCAAGGCTGGTAAGTAAAGGGGGACATTGACGTGCAGGCTTATGCAGTTGCCAAGGCGGTTCGTATTTCGCCTTTCAAAGTTCGTCAGGTGCTGCCTCTGATTCGCGGCAAGAAAGTCGGAGATGCCATGATGGCTCTTCGCTACACCCCGAAGAAAGCGGCCCGCCTTGTTGAAAAAGTGCTCAAGAGCGCCGTCGCCAACGCCGAGTTCAACTACGGCATGGATGTCGAGAAGCTCAAAGTCGTCGAAGCCAAGGCCGACCAGGGCCCCAGCATGAAGCGCTTCCGTCCCGTTTCGATGGGCCGCGCTCACGCCTATGTTCACCGTACCAGTCACATCACTGTGACGGTTGCCGAGTAAGGAGGAATGACTGATGGGTCAGAAAGTTCATCCGATCGGTTACCGTATCGGTGTCATCCGCGACTGGGAGTCCAAGTGGTACGCCAGCGGCAAGAACTACGTGAAGAACCTTCACGAGGACATCAAGCTGCGCAGCTGGATCAAGAACCGCTGGAAGGGCGCGGGCATTTCCCGCGTTGAGATCGAGCGCGTCGGCAAGGTCGTGCGCTTTTCCATCTGGACCGCGCGTCCCGGCGTTGTGATCGGCAAAGCCGGCGCCGAGCTCGATAAGGTCAAGGCCGAGCTTCAGGCTCTGACCGGTTCGCGCGTCATGCTCAACGTTCAGGAGATCAAGAATCCCGACGTTGACGCGCAGCTCGTCGCCGAGGGCATCGCTTCCGCGCTGGAGAACCGCGTCAGCTTCCGCCGCGCGATGAAGCAGGCCATGTTCCGCACGATGAAAGCCGGCGGACTCGGCATCAAGATTTCGTGCTCCGGCCGTCTTGGCGGCGCCGAAATTGCCCGCACGGAGTGGTATAACGACGGCCGCCTGCCTCTTTCCACTCTGCGCGCCGATGTTGACTACAGCTGCGTCAAGGCAGTTACGATGTACGGTGCGATCGGCGTCAAGTGCTGGATCTACCGTGATGAAAAAGCTCTCAACACTGCGGCTCCCCGTCCTGTGCGCAGCAGAGCGAACAAGCGTGAAGGAGGCCGGGCCTAAATGTTGATGCCGAAGAGAACAAAGTACCGCAAGCCCCATCGCGAGTGCCTCAAGGGCGAAGCGAAGGGCGGTACTTACGTGGCTTTTGGTGAGTTTGGCATTCAGGCGCTTGAGTGCGCCTACATCACTGCCCGCCAGATCGAGGCCACCCGTGTTGCCATGAACCGTAAGATGCGCAAGGGCGGCAAGATGTGGATCCGCATCTTCCCCGATGTGCCTTACACGAAGAAGCCCCTTGAGACCCGAATGGGAAAAGGAAAGGGCGCTCCCGAGTTCTGGGTGTCGGCCGTCCGTAAGGGCAGAGTCATGTTCGAGCTTGGCGGGATCCCCCGCGAAGTCGCGGAAGAAGCATTCCGCACGGCTTCTCACAAGCTTCCTATCAAAGTGCGGCTTGTGACCCGCGACAGTTTGGATGGTGAATAGCAATGGACGCCAAGAGTCTGCGTGATTTGAGCGTTGAAGAGCTGATGAGCAAGCACGATCAGTTCAAGGAAGAGCTCTTCAACCTGCGCTTCCAGAACGCTGTTGGTCAGTTGAAGAACACCAGCAGGATCAAAGAGGTCAAGAAGACCATCGCGAGAGTCCTTACCATTGTTCACGAAAAGGAACAGGGACTGAACGCCGCGAAAGGAGGTAAGGCATAATGGAAGCGAAGACCCCTCACCGCAAGGTGAAAGTCGGCATCGTCGTCAGCGACAAGATGGAGAAGTCGATCTCCGTGAGAGTGACCAGACATGCCATGCACCCCGTTTACGGCAAACGCATCATCAAGTCCAAGAAGTTCCTCGTGCATGACGCTGAAAATGCCTGCCGCGTCGGCGACAAAGTTCAGTTTGCCGAAACACGTCCTCTCAGCAAGAACAAGTGCTGGACGCTTGTGAAGATCATTGAGAGAGCCCCCGTCCTGGGCGGATCTGTCGAGGAGGAAGCTTAACCGATGATTCAGCTCAATACAGTCCTTAATGTTGCTGACAACACTGGCGCCAAGCGCGTCAAGTGCATTCAGGTCCTGGGCGGCAGCCGCCGCCGTTTCGGTTCGCTGGGCGACGTGATCGTCTGCGCTGTGAAGGAAGCCATTCCCAACAGCAACGTTGCCAAGGGCAGCGTCGTCAAGGCCGTTATCGTTCGCGTCAAGAAGGAACGCCGCCGCATCGACGGTTCCTACGTTCGTTTTGACGACAACGCCGCGGTCCTCATCGACGGCAACGGCGATCCGAAGGGAACCCGTATCTTTGGCCCTGTCGCCCGTGAGCTCCGCGCGAAGAAGTACATGCGCATCATCTCGCTGGCGCCTGAAGTTGTGTAGGAGGCCTGCGTTATGAACAAAATGCGTTTGAAAAAAGGTGACCGCGTTCGCGTCATCTCTGGAAAGGATAAGGGCAAGGAAGGCAAGATCCTTGTCGCTTTCCCCGCGGAGAACAAGGTGATCGTCGAGGGCGTCAGCGTGGCTTCGCGTCACAGCAAGCCCACGCAGGCCAATCCACAGGGCGGCATCGTCAAGAAGGAGACGCCGATCTACGCCTCCAAGGTCATGCTCGTCTGCCCCAACACCGGCAAGCCCACCCGTATCGGTCATGCCTTCCTGGAAGACGGCCGCAAGGTTCGCGTGGCCAAAGTCTCCGGCGAAGTTGTCGATCTCGACAAGAAGTAATAGAGGAGGCAAACAATGACCTTACCCGTTCGTGTGCTTGAAAAATACAAGGCCGAAGTTGTGCCTGCCATGCAGTCGCAGTTCGGCTACAAGAACCCGATGATGATGCCCAAGATCGTCAAGGTCGTCATCAACATCGGCGTGGGCGATGCCAAAGCCGACAGCAAGTTCATCGACGCCGCTGTGGCCGAGCTTGCCACGATCAGCGGCCAGAAGCCGATGGTCAAGAAGGCCAAGAAGTCGATCGCGAACTTCAAACTTCGCGAGGGCACGCCCGTCGGTTGCTGCGTGACGCTGCGCGGCACGCGCATGTGGGAGTTCCTTGACCGCCTGATGAACCTTACGCTGGCGCGTATCAAGGACTTCCAGGGCGTTTCCCGCACCTCGTTCGACGGCCGCGGCAACTACAACCTTGGCCTCAAGGAACAGCTGATCTTCCCCGAGATCAACTACGATAAAGTCGTCAAGCTGCGCGGCATGAACATCACCATCGTCACGACCGCCGGAACCGACGAAGAAGCGTTCGTCATGCTTGAAAAACTCGGCATGCCCTTCGCTCACGCTGAATAGGAGGCGTGGAGATGGCGAGAAAAGCTATGAAGAACAAAGCGGCTCTGCCCCCGAAGTTCTCGACTCGTGGCTACAACAGATGCCCGCTCTGCGGCCGTATGCACGGCTACATGAGAGACTTTAACATGTGCCGCTGCTGCTTCCGCAACCTTGCCCGCGAAGGCAAGATTCCCGGAATTGTGAAGTCGAGCTGGTAGGAATACCAGCTCTAAGCTCTTAGAAAGGGGAACTTTCATGTACGTTAACGATCCGATTGCGGATATGCTCACGAGAATTCGCAACGCGAACATGGTCTATCATGAGAGCGTCGATATCCCGATCAGCAAGATGAAGCTGGGGATTGCGAAGATCCTGAAAAGTGAAGGTTACATCCGCAACTATAAGGTCCTCAACGACCCGAAGAAGCCTTCCGGCACCATCAAGGTCTTCCTCAACTACGGGCCGAACCGTGAACGCGTCGTTCAGGGCCTTCGCCGCATGAGCAAGCCCGGCCGCCGTATCTATGTCGGCAAAGACAAACTGCCCCGCGTCATGGGCGGTTTGGGAATTGCCATTGTTTCGACTTCTCAGGGCCTCAAGACCGACGCCGAAGCCCGCCTTCTTGGCCTGGGCGGAGAAGTCATCTGCTATGTCTGGTAAGGTGAGGGATTAACATGTCGAGATTAGGACGCAAACCCATCACTCTCCCCAAGGGAGCCAGCGTGGAGATCAAGGACGAGCAGATCGTTGTCAAGGGCAAGAACGGCGAGCTGTCGATGCCTCTGTCGAAGAACATCTCCGTCGAGGTCAAAGACGGTGTCGTCCATGTCAGCCGCGCTAACGAAGAGAAGGCCACCAAAGCCGCTCACGGCATGGTCCGCGCCATGATCAACAACATGGTCACGGGCGTGACCGAAGGCTTTACCAAGACCCTTGAGATCGAAGGCGTCGGTTACCGCGCCGCGATGAAGGGCAAGAACCTTGGCCTCAACCTTGGTTATTCGCATCCCATCGAAGTCGTTCCTCCCAAGGGGATCACGTTCGAGGTCGAGGGTGCGACCAAGATTTTCGTCAAAGGCGCCGATAAACAGGTCGTCGGTCAGATTTCGGCGATCATCCGCGGTTACCGCGGTCCTGAGCCTTATAAGGGCAAGGGTATCCGCTACCAGGGCGAGCATATTCTGCGCAAGGCCGGCAAGACGGCTGGCAAGTAAGACGAGGTGAGCCGAAATGATCAAGAATAAAAGCAGAAACAGCATGCGTCTCCTTCGTCACGAGCGTCTCCGCAAGAGCGTTTCCGGCACGGCGGAGAGACCGAGACTTGCGGTTTTCCGCAGCCTTAAGGAGATCTACGTTCAGGTGATCGACGACACCGTCGGCCACACGCTGCTCTCCGTTTCCACGCAGGAAAAGGCCGTTGCCGAAGGGCTTACGGGCGGTCATTGCACCGTCGCCGCTGCGAAGGCCGTGGGCAAGCTCGTCGCGGAGCGCGCGAAAGAAAAGGGTATCACCGAAGTCGTTTTCGACCGCGGTGGTCACGTGTATCACGGCCGCGTTCAGGCTGTCGCCGAAGCTGCCCGTGAAGCCGGCTTGAAGCTCTAAGGAGGAATTTCAATGACCGAAAAACAGTCTGCGAGCGGCGCCGAGCTGAACGAGCGCGTAATCTTCATCAACCGTGTCAGCAAGACGGTCAAGGGCGGTAAGAGATTCCGCTTCAGCATCCTTCTTGCTGTGGGCGATGGCAACGGCAACGTCGGCATCGGCATGGGCAAGGCCCGCGAAATTTCCGAAGCCGTCCGCAAGGGCATGGAAGACGCCAAGAAGGACATGCGCTACGTGAAGCGCAACGGCAACACGATCCCGCACCCTGTGCTGGGCCACTACGGCTCGGCCGCCGTGCTTCTCCGTCCGGCCGTTGACGGTACCGGCGTTATCGCCGGCAGCGTCGTGCGTGCCATCATGGAGCTCGGCGGGATCAAGGACGTTATGACCAAGGTGGTCGGACGCACGTCCAACCCCGTCAACGTCGCCCGTGCCACTCTGGCCGCTGTGGCTGCGCTGCGCACTCATGACGAGATCATGAACCTGCGCGGCAAGAAAAAGGAAAACGCTTAGGAGGTCGCGATCATGGCTAAACTTCGTATCGTCTGGAAGAAAAGCGACATCGGCCGTCCTGAGCGTCAGTCCCGCACCATCAAGGCGCTGGGATTCCATAAGCTGAATTCCGTGGTCGTCCACGAGGATACGCCCCAGATCCGCGGCATGGTCCGCGCTGTGGCTCACCTTGTCGAGTGCACGGAAGTTGACGAATAAGGGGGCATGAACCTATGAATCTGAGTGATCTGCGTCCGGCCGAAGGCTCCAAGCGCAAACCGAAGCGCGTTGGCTGCGGCATCGGCAGCGGCAACGGCAAGACCGCCGGCAGGGGCACCAAGGGTTACGGCTCACGCTCCGGCAGCAGCATCCGTCCCGGCTTTGAAGGCGGCCAGATGCCTCTGGTGCGCCGCACGCCCAAGCGCGGTTTCAACAACTACAACTTCGCGAAAGAGTATCAGATCGCCAATCTTGGCGACATCGCCGACATCTTTAACGACGGCGCTGTCGTGACGGTGAACGAGCTGTTCGCGTTCGGCCTGGTCCGCGACATGGATACGCCTGTCAAGATCCTTGGCAACGGCGAACTCTCCAAGCCGCTGACGATCAAGGCGAACAAGTTCAGCAAGTCGGCTGCCGAAAAGATCGCCGCCGCCGGCGGAACCGCCGAGGTGATCTAGCGTGGCTGATACCTTCCGCGACGTATTCAAACTTCCGGAGCTGAAAAGACGCATTCTCTTCACTCTGGGAATGTTGTTCGTCTTCCGTCTGGGAGCGCAGATTCCCGTGCCCGGCATCGACAAGGCCGCTATGGAGCAGCTTTTCACGGGCAACGGTGTGCTTGGCTTCCTGGATATGTTTGCCGGCGGCGCGCTGAGAAGGTTCAGTATTTTCTCGCTTGGCGTTGCTCCGTATATCAACGCGAGCATTGTGATGCAGCTGGCTGCGGTGATCTTCCCCACGCTGGCGCGTCTTCAGAAGGAAGGCCCCCAGGGGCAGAAGAAGATGACTCAGTACACGCGTTACGGCGCGATCTTCTTCGCCTTTGTGCAGGCGTTCGGCATGACGATGTGGCTTCGCCGCGCGGGAGTTCTGTCCGCTTCCGGCCTTGCCTTCGTCGTCGCGGTCGTCACGGCCGTGGCCGGTTCGGTCGCGGTGATGTGGCTGGGCGAGGAGATGACCGATCACGGTCTGGGCAACGGCATCTCGATGCTGATCTTCTCCGGTATCGTGGCGCGTTTCTTCCCCGCCGTCATTCAGACGTTCTCGATGGTCAGCTCGGGTGAGATCAACGTCGTCACCCTGCTTCTCGCGCTCGTCGTCATCGTTGCCGTGCTTGCAGGCGCGGTGCTCCTTGAAGAAGGTCAGCGCCGTCTGCCCGTGCAGTACGCCAAACGTGTCGTCGGCAACCGCGTCTACGGCGGACAGAGCAGCTTTATCCCGCTGCGCGTGAACATGGGCGGCGTCATGCCGATCATCTTCGCGTCGTCGCTGCTGATCTTCCCCTCGACGCTGCTGCGCTTCTTCAACGGCGACGTGGCCGCCCGCCTGGCGAATGCGTTCGCTCCCGGCAGCTGGCTCTACACCGTGCTGTACGTCATCCTTATCGTCTTCTTCGGCTTCTTCTACACGGCGATGGTCTTCAATCCGAGTGACATCGCCGACAGCATGAAGAAAAACGGCGGCTTCATCCTCGGCATCCGTCCCGGCAAGCCGACGAGCGACTACATCGAAAAGGTCGCTTCGCGCGTGACGCTGGTCGGTTCGCTGTTCCTGGTCGTCGTTGCCCTGATCCCCGATCTGCTGACCAACCTGTTCGGCATCACCAGCTTCTACTTCGGCGGTACCTCGGTGCTGATCGTCGTGGGCGTGGCGCTGGAGATCGTGCAGCAGGTCAACAGCCAGCTCCTGATGCGCAACTATGAGGGCGTCCTCAAGCGCGCCAAGGGCGGCCGCGGGCTGCTCCGCTTCTAAGGAGGCCTTTGCAGATGAGAATCATTCTTGTCGGACCTCCCGGTGCTGGCAAGGGCACTCAGGCTGAAAAGATCGTCGCGAAATACGATGTCGCCCACATTTCCACGGGCGACATCCTTCGCGCCAACGTCAAGGCGGGGACGGAGCTCGGCAAAAAAGCGAAGTCCTACATGGACGCCGGCGGACTTGTTCCCGATGACGTGATCGTCGGCATGATGCGCGGGCGCCTTGCCGAAGACGACTGCAAGAACGGCTTTATCCTCGACGGTTTCCCCCGCACGGTCCCTCAGGCGGAAGCGCTGACGGCGCTGCTTGCCGAGATGGGCCTGAAGCTCGACGGCGTGATCCTTCTCGATGTGGATGATGACACGGTGGTCGAACGTCTGTGCGGACGCCGCATGTGCAAAAAGTGCGGACGGATCTTCCACGTCAGCTTCAAGCCTTCGACGAAGGGCGACCTCTGCGACGTGTGCGGCGGCGAGCTCTATCAGAGAGACGACGACAAGGAGTCCGTCATTCGCCAGCGTCTGGCGGTGTATCACAGCCAGACTGCTCCTCTTGTCGATTACTACGGCAAGGCCGGTCTTCTGCTCAGGGTCCCCGGGGCTGAGGCCGGAGACAAGGTTTTAGGTCACATCGAAGCCATGCTCGGGAGACGTGCATGATCTCTCTCAAGTCTGCCGGCGACATTGAAAAAATGCGTCATGCCGGCGCGATCCTCGCAGAACTTCTGACGGATCTGAAGGATTTTGTCAGACCGGGGATCACGACCGCCGACATCGACCGTTACGCTGAAGACTTTATCAGGAAGAACGGGGCCACGCCCTCTGAAAAGGGGTACGTGGTTCCCGGGATCCCTGAGCCTTATCCGGCTTCGGTATGCACGTCGGTGAACGACGAAGTCGTCCACGGGATCCCGAGCGATTCTCGGGTCCTCGAAGAGGGCGACATCGTCAGCGTCGATGTGATGGCCTGTTATCAGGGCCTTCACGCGGACGCCTGCCGCACCTATGCGGTGGGGGCGATCTCGCCGCGGAGGCAGGCGCTGCTCGACGTCACTCAGGAAAGTCTTGATCGTGCGATCGCTCAGGTGAAAGCCGGAGCGACGCTCGGAGACATCGGGCACGCTGTGGAATCTTTCGTTAAACCCAAAGGCTACGGTATCGTGCGTGATTACGCAGGACACGGAATCGGACGCCATCCTCACGAAGCGCCGACGGTGCTCAACTTTGGCGACGCCGGCACGGGCGTGACGCTGCTGAAAGGCATGACCATCGCGATCGAACCGATGATCACGGCAGGCGGCGAAGGCCTGAAGGACGGGGATGACGGCTGGCTCGTTTCGACGGCCGACGGTTCCGACGCGGCTCATTTCGAGAAGACGGTGCTCGTCACTTCCGACGGCGCCGAGATCCTGACCCCCTGGCACTAGCCGGGCTCTGAGGAGGTTTGGAAGGTTCCATGGCAAACAAGGACGATGTGATCGAGGCCCACGGCGAAGTCGAAGAGCCTTTGCCCAACGCGATGTTCCGTGTCAGGCTGGAAACGGGACAGGTCATTCTGGCCCACGTCTCGGGCAAGATGAGGATGCATTTCATCCGTATCCTGCCCGGCGACAAGGTGCTGGTCGAGCTGTCGCCGTACGATCTGACGCGGGGGCGCATCACCTACCGCTATAAGTAGTCGATATGCCGCCGTCGCCGCGAGAAACGCGCGAGGCGGAGTGTCCATGAGGAGTGTGTACAAACTATGAAGGTTAGATCATCTGTTAAACCCATTTGTGAGTATTGCCGAGTGATCAAGCGCAATGGCGTCATCCGCGTCATCTGCAGCCGCGATCCTCGTCATAAACAGCGTCAGGGAGCTAGGAGGTAACTGGTATGGCTCGAATTGCAGGAGTTGATCTTCCCCGCGACAAGCGCGTCGAGATCGGCCTTACGTACATCTACGGCATCGGTCTGAGCACGGCGCGTGAGATCCTGAAGAAGACGGGCGTCAATCCCGACACCCGCGTCAAGGATCTTACCGAAGAAGAAGCCCAGCTGCTTCGTACGGAAGTTTTGAACAATCACAAGGTGGAGGGTGACCTTCGCCGTGAAGTGTCCATGAACATCAAGCGTCTCATGGACATCGGCTGCTATCGCGGCATCCGTCACCGCCTTGGCCTGCCCTGCCGCGGCCAGCGCACCAAGACGAACGCGCGCACGCTGAAGAACCGCAAAGGACGTTCTCGTCCCGTCGCCGGCAAGAAGACCGCATAACCAAGGGAGGTAACGTTCAGTGGCTACTCGCTCAACGCGTAAAAAGGAAAAGAAGAATATCAGCTACGGTGTGGCTCATATCTTCTCGACGTTCAACAACACCATCATCAGCATCACCGATAAAGGCGGCGCGCTGCTGTCCTGGGCTTCCGGCGGCAACGTCGGTTTCAAGGGCGCTCGCAAGTCCACGCCTTTTGCCGCGCAGGTGGCTTCTCAGCAGGCTGCCAAGACGGCTCAGGATCACGGCCTTCGTGAAGTCGACGTGGTCGTCAAGGGCCCCGGCCCCGGCCGTGAGTCCGCGATCCGCGCGCTTCAGGCGGTCGGTCTGCAGGTCAATTCCATCAAGGACGAGACCCCGATCCCTCACAACGGCTGCCGTCCTCCCAAAAGACGCCGCGTCTAGTAAGCGCATTTTGTTGTTAAAGCTGCGTAGAATCCGTCGTAGCCCCCGCGGGCTATGGAGTTATAGGAAAGGTGTGGGGATCTTTGGAGATTATGCGGCCTGAGATTCAAGTTGAAGAGAGGTCGAATACTGCCGCACGGCTGGTGGTCGGTCCTCTCGAACGCGGTTACGGTCAGACGATAGGGAACGCTCTTCGCCGTGTGCTGCTTTCGTCGATTCCCGGCGCAGCAATCAGCGCGGTTCGCGTTGAAGGTGCGGCGCATGAGTTCACGACGATCCCCGGCATGAAGGAAGACGTTATCGAGCTGCTGCTGAATCTCAAGCACGTGCCTGTCCGCTCCCATAGCGCCGAATACCGCACGCTGAAGCTGGATTTCGACGGCGGCGGCATCGTTACGGCGGCTGATTTTCAGAAAGACAGCGAGATCGAGTTTGTAGACGAGAACGCGTACATCTGCACGATGGCAGAAGGCCATCCGCTTTCGCTCGAAGTGTATATCGAGCAGGGCGTGGGCTACGCCACGTCAGACAGACCGCGTCCGAGCTACTTGCCCGTCGATGCGCTGATGATCGACGCTATCTACTCGCCCGTGCTCCGCGTCAAGTACGAGGTGCAGGCGGCGCGCGTCGGTCAGACGACAGACTATGAAAAGATCGTGATGAACATCGCCACCAACGGCGTGGTCGCGCCTGATGTGGCTGTCGGCGAGGCGGCCAAGCTGCTTCGCGAGTATTTCGACATCGTCGTTCAGGAGATGCGCAAGCTGAATCCTGAGGAAAAGGGCCTGATCGATCCCGTCGAGGGCGGCAACACGCCCGGCGGCGGCGAGGCCGGCGGCGATCCGAACCCGATCACGTCGAAGGGCGTGCGGGAACTGGAGCTTTCCATCAGAAGCGAGAACTGCCTGCTTCGCGGCGGCATTCACACGATCGGCGATCTTCTCAGCCGCAGCAAGGATGACTTGCTGAAGATCCGCAATCTCGGCAAGATTTCTCTTCGCGAGATCGAGGAAAAGCTGGACAAGCTGGGGCTTCACCTCAGCGACGAAAAGGCCAGCGCTGATAACACTAAGGAGGACTAAGTCCCTATGAGACATGGATTTTCCAACAGGAAGCTGGGCCGGCACAGCAGCCACAGAAAAGCGATGCTGGCCAACATGGTGGCCAGCCTGATCCTTGAAGGCAGCATCGAGACCACCGTGACGCGCGCGAAGGAAGTGCGCCGCGTTGCCGAGCGCATCATCACCCGCGCCAAGGGCGGCACGCTCAACGACCGCCGTATCGTCATTTCGCGCATGAACCACAAGGAAGCCGTCATCAAGCTGTTTGATGAAGTGGCGCCTCGTTTTAAGGAGCGTCCGGGCGGATACACCCGTATCGTCCGCACCCGCACGCGTCTTGGCGACGCTTCGCCGATGGCGGTCATCGCGCTGGTTGACTAGTCGCGCGAATGGAACAATCAAATATGCTCTCCCTGAGGGGTGTTGGCTATTCTTACTCCGACACGGGGAGGCCCGCGCTTGAAAACGTGAGTTTCGAGGCGCGGCAGGGCGAGTGGATCGCCCTGGTCGGCAGCAATGGCTCTGGGAAGTCCACGCTGGCCAAACACCTTAACGCCCTGCTCGTTCCGATGCAGGGCGCTTGTTTTATCTCGGGCCTGGACACGCGCGACGAAAAAGAGCTGTGGAACGTCCGCAGGACGGTGTCGATGGTCTTTCAGAATCCTGAAAATCAGATCGTCTCGACGGTCGTGGAGGACGACGTGGCCTTTGGCCCGGAAAATCTCGGCCTCTCGCCGGAGGAGATCCGGGCCCGCGTCGATAAGGCGCTGGCCACGGCCGGGCTGACAGCTCAGGCCGAGCGGGCGGTGTACACGCTCTCCGGCGGGCAGAAGCAGCGTCTGGCGATCGCCGGCGCGTTGG
>JAEEGI010006967.1_pt1 | contig 25436 bp, 19 predicted proteins | sample 8958751 | NCBI WGS metagenome assembly JAEEGI01 (sample SAMN16246545, study PRJNA631951) | gut metagenome | biome: gut microbiome; feature: rumen; material: KS-attached | host: Bos | place: Iran: Karaj | collected 2018-10
TAACTATTGAAATTTTATTTATTTAATATTTTAGATATATTAATAGTTTTTACATTTTCAAAATTTTAAAAGACTTAAGTGATTAGTTTTCTTTATTTTTTTATACAACCTAGAAAATATTTATTTTAATTTCAATCTTCATAACATTAGTAATAGCATTTGAATTTTCCAAAACATATAATTAAATATAAATTTTTATTTGAACAAATTATAATTATAATATAAGAAATATAAAAAGATTTATCTATAATTCTTTTTATGAAAGTAAAATTAATTTATACTCTATAAAATACAATTTCGATTTTACTTTTAGAAAAAAAATTATATGTTATTGAATAAGAAATTTTTCCATAAAATATTTTTGAGTAATTTATCCTTTATTTTCTTCTTAGATATATTAAAAATATTTATATTTAATAGAATCAAAATATTAAAAATAAAAGTTAAATTAAACGTATATAATTTTGATATTCATTATAAATGTATAATAATCTATGATATATTACAAAAATATATATTTAAATGTAATAATTGTTTAATAGGCAAATATAAGTATTCAATATATATTTACAGAGTTCAAAAAATAATTAAAAACAATAATAGATTATAAGAAGAAAAAGAGAGTTCAATATATCAAAAATAATTAAATGTAACATTTAAACTAAATTTTATTCTTATAAAAATTATTTAATACGATCAATCAATAATAATATCAATTTATAATCGAGCAAATATGATAATAAAAATAGAAATAGTTCTTTAATTCATTAAAATTTATAAATAATTCTTCAACTGAATTTTTTCTTGAAAATGGAAGACTAAATATAATTATGTTTGTTTTTTTAAAATTTAAATTTTTAAAAATTTAAATTTAAAATAAAATGAAAACAATTGAAAAACCAATTTTATCAAATATTCATATAATGGAATATTTAATAAGAAAATTAGAATCAAAAGAGAAAAAAGTGAAAAAAATAAATGAAAAAATAAAGGAAGAAAATTTCAAAGATTATTTTTTAAAAAACAATAATGAAATAACTCAAATATTTATTGATTTAGAAAATGATTTATTACAAGCAATTTGTGCAGTTAAAGCATTATTATCAGAAAATAAATCTTTAATAATGGTTCTTAATCAAAATAATATAAAAAATAATTTTAAAAAAGATTTAAACAGTGTTGATGTTAAAAAAAAAAATTTAAATCATAAATATTTAAATTCAGAACCAAATTACAATATTAAAACTCAATTAACACCTGTTAAAGAAGAAAATGATGATTATGGAAATAAAAAAAATCAATTATCTGAAGTTAAAACTATTATAAATAATATTAAAGAAAATAAAAAAAAATTAAAAAAAGCAATTGAAGTTCATTTTTTAAATAATAATAAAAATAATAAATATAATATTATTGATAATTCTAATAGCTTTAATAATCATAATATTTTAATGAAAATTATTAAAGATCAAGATAATTTTAATTTATTACATAAAAAATTAGGAAATAATTTTATGAGTAAAATATTAGATAAAAACTGTTCTAAAGAATATTTAGAAAATATAAATAAATTAATTTGTTAAAAGGAAAAAAATATAAATCAAACTTTTCTCCATATATAATATTAACAAATAAAAAAAAGATACAAAAAAAAATTTATATTTAATAAATAATGCGGGGTTCTTCGTTTTAATAATTTTTTTTTATTTTAATATTATATGTAATATTAATTGAAAAATTATAATTTAAAAAAATAATATGTCTACTTTTAAAAATCCTTTTATTTTAACTCCATTAGAATCATTATTAATTAATAAAATAATGCCAAAAGGATTTAAATTAGAAGCAGAAGAAAATTTAAACTTATCATCTCCATTAGCACCAAAAATAAATAAAGAACATAAAATAAAAGAATCAATTCAATCAAAATGTGAAAATCTCTTAAAAAAAATTTTATCTCAAGATTTTTCCAAAGAATTTTATACAAGAAATAATCTTTTAGAACCTTCAATAATTGAAATAGAAAAAGAAATAAAAAATAATAAATTTAATACTATTTCAGATTTCATTAATGAAATAAGGAATCTTATTAAATTTTATTTAGAAAATTATAAAAATGATAATGAAATAATAAATAAAATAACAAAATTAAATGAATATACCGAAAAATTATTTAAAAATTTAGATAATTCAAATTCAACAAATGGAAATGTAGAAAGAGCTTTAAAAGTTGTTAATGATACTCCAATGTCAATGGAAGAAAAAAAAATGTTAGGAGTAAATATTAAAGTTCTTAACCAAGAACAATTGAAAGGAATTGTTAAAATTATTCTAAACAACACTCAAATGAATAAAAAAGAAAAATATTTAGAATTTGATATTGATAAATTAACTGCAAGAAAATGTAGAGAATTAGAAGCTTATGTTAGAGGTTGTTTAGGAGATAAATATATTGAAGTTAATAATAAAAATGTTAATGATATTTTTTCTAGTAAAGAAAATGAAGAAATTTCTAAAGATAAAGAATTTAATTTACAACCTAAAATTTTGTAATTTTATTAATTTTTTTTTATATGTATTTTTTATTATTTGTTTTTAAATATTTAAAAAAATTAAAAAAATATCATTTTATTTGAATTTGGGTTATTTATGTTTTAGGCAAAGAAAAAAATATTAAGGATTTAAATAAATAAAAGTGGAAAATATATTTACAAAACTACACTCATTAATTATTTGAATTTTTAATTTCTAGAAATTTTTTATTGTTACAACATTTTTTATATAATTCATTTAATTTATTTGTATAATTTATTAATTCTTTAAAATTTTTATCGTTTTTAATTAAATCAGAAAACAAATTAATTTTTTCATTATTTTTATTTTCATCTTTTGATAACTTATTTATTTCTTTAATTATCAGAAATAAATTATCTAAACTTTCATTAGAAACATTTTTATATTCTTGAAATATTAAAGCTTTATTTCTTTTTTTTCTGGGACTAATTTGACCAGTTAAATTATTATTATTTTTTAATTTTTCATTTAAATCTAATTTAACTTTTTGAATGAAAGGTTTATTTATATTTTTAGAAACTTTATTTTCTTTTTCTAATTTATTTTTAAAACAATTCCCTTTTAAACTTTTACAATTAGAAGGCATTGTTTTATTAAAATCAAAACTTCTTCTTTCATTTCTATAATTCTTTCTAAAAATTTTAGATTTATTTGTTATTGAATTATTCAAATCTGAATTATAATTAGATAAAGAAACTGTATTATTATTATTATTTTTATTAGGAGAAAAATTTAATTTTTTTCCTAATTTATCATTTTTATATTTTACTTTATTCATATTATTTTTCTTTTGATTATTACCTAAATAAGGAGATAAATTTTTATCATTTGAATTTTTTTCAAAATTATTTTCATTTTTCTTTTTTTGTAAAGTAGAATTTTTATGATTAAAACTTTCGTTTTCATTTTCATTTTCAATTTCAGAAATTAAATTATCTTGATTAAAAGTATTATTAAAAGATTGAGCAAAATTATTATTTTTTTTAGGAATACTTTTAGAAGAATGAAAAGAATGTCTGAAATAAGGATTAATTTTAAATTCTTCTTTATCATCACCAATAATATTTTTATCAAGTAAATTTTGATTAGTTTTATTAATAATTTCACTGACTTCTCTTAAAGAATCAGGAGAAATTGAACTATTTCTTTTTATACTTCTTGTTATATTTGTACAAGCTCTTGAAAAACTTGATTGTTCACTTATGTGATTTTTATTTTTTTCAAAAGTTGAATTTTGGTGGAAATGATTTTTTATTTTATTTTTTGTTATATTATTTGATTCTGAATCATCTGAATTTGTTTCTTCTATTTCTGTTATGTTTGATTTTGGATTTTTAATTTGATCATTTAGTGAATTTATGCTTTTTGTTATATTAGATATATAATGATTTATTTCAATTATTTCATTCTCTAATTTTGAATGATTCATTTTTTTTTTTTGTTAAAATTTAATATTAATTAATTTATTCATTTGTATTTTTTACACAATAATTAATAATTAATATATGATATTTATATATATTTTTTCTTATAAAAATTTTCATTCATTGATACAAATTTCAATTTTTGAATTATATAAATTTTATTTTTAATAAAAGTTTGTTTGCAAAATTAAAAGATTAAAAAATATAACATTTGCAAGAAACTTTTTTATAAACAATATTTGATTTCCTTGGATAAGTATGTTCCTTATTATATTGTTTATAACTTTCAACCTCAATAACAGTTAATTTTTTATGAAATTTAACTTTTTTAACCTCCTTTTCGTTCTTTTCATTATTTTTATTAAAAGAATCATTATTCTGAGTATAAAAAGATGTAGAAATTCTATCTAAATTATCTAAAAAATTAACATCTTCATTCATAATTAAAAAAAAAAAAAATAACAAAATTATAATTTGAAAAAATGGATAATAATGAAAATTTTCTTCCTTTATCAGAATCAGTAAAAAACGGAAGTGAACAACAGCCAAAAATAACAGACTTTGAAGAAATAAGTGAAATAGGGGCTGGAGGATATGGAAGAGTAAATTTATATAAGCATAAAATAACAGGAGCAACATATGCAATTAAATTAATAGATAAAACAAAATTTGAAAATCAACTTCAAAGACAATTATTTGCAAGAGAAGTGGAAATAATGTATAAAATATCTCATCCAAATATAGTTAAATTATATTCTCATTTTGAAGATAAATTTAATTGCTATTTAGTAATGGAATATATTAAACAAGGAAATTTATATACATTACTTCAATCCCAACCGAATAAAAATCTTGATCAAAAATCAATTGCAAATTATATAGTAGATTTAATATCATCATTATATTATTTACATAATATGAATCCCAAAATAATTCATAGAGATATTAAACCAGAAAATTTATTATTATGTAAAGATAATCATTTAAAATTAACTGATTTTGGAGGAAGTAATTATTATTTTCAAAATAATGCAAGATTTACTACTATTGGGACTAAAATATATCAAAGTCCAGAAATGCTTTTAAATAAAGGTTATGATACTAGAGTTGATATTTGGGCTATTGGAGTTTTATTATTTGAATTATTATGTGGTTATCCACCTTTTAAAAAAGATACTCATTCTTTAGAAGATAATATTATTAATTTAAGAATTAATTGGCCTGTTAAAATGAATTTATTAGGAAAAAATTTAATTTCTAAAATATTGAAAATTGAACCTGATAATAGATTAACTTTAGAAGAAATTTTAACTCATAAATTTATTTCTGATATTGTTCCAAATGCCAAAAATAGATTAATTTTACCTGAAAATGTTGTTATTGAACCTTTTATTATTTCGAAAATGAATCCTGAGGAAAATAAAAATATTAAAGATGATTATGATGATATTAATGATATCACTAATGAAATTTATTTAAATGATGATTCAAAAAAATTGTTTGAAAAATTAAATGAATCTTATAATAATTTAACTAAAGTTCATAATGATGTTCTTATTCAGAAAAAAATAAATGAAAATCAAAATGCGAAATTAATTGAGTATTTAAAACAAAATGTTGATATTCTTCAAAAGGAAATTAATAAGAAATTAGAAATAAATTTAAATCAAGCTAAACAAATTTCTCTTCTTGAGGAAGATAAAAAATATTTAAATCAACAAATTGAAAATTTAAAATCTAAATTAGCAATTAAAGATAAACAAATAGAAGAATTAAAATTATACAAAGAAAAAAATGAAAATTCATTAAACAATATAAAAAGACATAATCAAATTTATTCAGATGAATTTCTAACCAATAAATCAAATTCTGTAAAAGAAATAGAAGAAAATTCCAATTATTATTATAATAATCTTTTACTTTTTTACCAAAAAGAAAATAAAAAGTTAAATGATATAAATGATAAATATTTATCAATAATAAATGAATTAAAGGAAAAAATTGTTAAATTAGAAATAACAAATTCTCAATTGAATAATAATAATATTGAACAACCGATATTTAAATTATTAAAAGAAAATGAAATATTATTAGAAAAGAAAGAGAAAAAAATAAATAAGTTTGAGAGTGTTATAGAAAATATTTCTAATTTCATTGAGAAAATAAATTTTGAAACTTTTAATGTTGAAATTCCAATTGAACATTCAAATAATCTAGATTCAAATAATATGAAAAATGTTCCTTTTTATAAAAATTCAATGAGTAATGAAATTGAATATAAAAATAATTTTTCAGAATCAAATGAAAAATAATTTTTTCCTTCTTCTTATTTTCATTCTAAAAATAATTTAAGTAACCTAAATAATTAATATATAAAATAAATAAGTTCAAAATGTTGGGATTTAATTATGTAACAGGACTTTCAGGTTGTGCTTTTAGAATCGCTTCTTCTTCAATTTACTTTGGAGATTATTATACTAATATTAAAAATATTTATTTACCTGAAGAAAATAGAATTGAATGTAAGAAACCAAATAAAAATGAAATTTTGGGAAATTTAATTTTTTATATTATTTCACTTTTATATTCTTATTTTAATGATTATGAATTTTTCGCTTTTTTTGCTTATTTTTATGATTCTATTTTGTATCTTTTATATTTAAACATGTATTTGTTTTCTACTGGGAATAAAAATTTTATGCTTTTAAATAGTTTAATTATATTTGGAATTTCATATTTCATTTTTAAATATTTTAATGTTTATTTAATTTGTTTTTTGCTTCTATTAATTTGCTTTTTGATAATATTTGATAATTTAATTAGTTATAAACATGTTTTTCAAGATGAAATTTCTACTCTTGATATTAATTCTATTTTCTTTGATTTAATGGTTTCTATGTGCTTTTTTTTTTATTCTTGCTTTTTAGGACTTATATGCTTTTTCTTATGTAATTTTTGTATATTTATTACTTGTATAATTGGGTTCACTGCTTTTTTATATGGAGAAAATAAAATTAATAAAAATTCCCGGTTTGTAATTTTTCTTAAGACAATATTATTAGTCCATAAAGATAATAACCAAGAAAAATTTTTAGAATTAATAGAATCAAATTTAGAAAATGAATATCATATAAATTCCAATAATATAAATAATCCTAATAATACTAGTTAATATTATATATAAATAAATTAAATTATAAAATTGTTTGCTTATATATTAATTTGGGAAATTGTGTATGATTTAATTTTTTATATATTAATATAGAGTAATATAAATGATATAAATGAAAAAAAATTGTTGAAAGAATATTGAATAACATTTTATTTAGAAATAAATATAATAAATTAATGCTTTAAAATTTAAGATATATAAATATCCCTATAAAATTACATCAAGATAATTATGATTTTCATAAAATAAACTTAATTTTTATTAAAATTAGAAAAAATATAATAAAAAGACTGGAAAACTTTGATTGAAAAAAAAATTGGTTAGCAAATTAATATAAAGAATAATTGAAAGAACAAATAATTCTTTAAGTTAAATGGAATAAGGAAAAAATTCTATATTTCTTTATAATAATAAAAATGTATTTTTAATAAATAATTATTGAAAAGAAAATATTCAAAAATAAACATAAATTATTTAAAATTATAAACTAATTGAAAAACAAAAAAATTAATTTTCATGAATAAGATTTTTAAGATATTGAAAAACTAAAGTTTGATATTTATAAAATAAAATTTCAAAAATAAATTAAAAAAACAAAGAAATAATTTCAAATATAAGATAATTATATGTTCTATTTAAGAAAAATAATTAATATTTAATAAAAAATTTTTGTAAAAATAATTTTGTAAGAATTATAAAAAAAAATGTTTGAAACTAGAGAAAGTGATATATCAGACAATATATCTAAATTTTTTGAAAAAGTAGAAGATCCAACCCAACTAATAAACTTTCTAAACACAGAAGAAGAATCAGATATATATGAATTAAGAATAGGTCCAAAAAAACTAACAAGTAAAATACATCAAAAAACTAACCCAAAATAGTTTTAGACAAAGTAATATTAAGTTGTCCGATAAATACATTTGAATTAGTAATAAAAACATTAACAAAAAGATTTCGAACACACAATATAAATGCATATGTAAATATAGAAGATATAGATGGAAATACAGCAATAATATACGCAGCATATAGAGGAAATATAAAAATAATAGAAATATTAATAGATTATGGTGCATCAATAGATATAAGTTCATTAAATGGATTAAATATATTACATATGGCTGCTCAAGGTGATAATCCAAATGTAATAATATATTTTAAAGAAAAATATAAAATGTCAATTTATTGTAAAGATTATAAAGGTAATACTCCACTTCATTGGGCTTGTTTTAATTGTGCTGAACATTCAGTTAATTATTTATTAAGATTTATGAATGATATTAATCAACAAAATAATTTAGGACAAACTCCTTTACATATTGCTATATATACTGAAAGAATTAGAATTATTAAGAAATTAATTAAAAAAGGTGCCAATTTACATTTAAAAGATAATAATGGAAATAATCCAATTCAATTAGCTATTCAATTAACTGGAGCTTCAAGTAAAGTTACTAATGTTTTAATTGAAAATAAACCGTTAAAATTCTGTTTTTATGGGAAGGAAAAAGGAAAAATTAATATTTTTATCAATTCTTTTTCTTTCTTTTTAACAATGTTTTTATTCACTTTATTAATTTTCAATTCACAATTAAGTTATTTGAATTCTTTTTATTCTGGGATTTTTTTTATGATTAATATATTTTATTTATTAATTTTTATTGTTATTAATTCTTCTGATCCTGGATTTATTTTAAAGAAAGAAAATTATGATTGGATTACTTTAGTTTGTAGGAATGAAAATATTAAAAAAATGTGTCCTTATTGTCAAGTTGAAAAAGAAAAATTAAGTAAACATTGTTTTATTTGTAATCATTGCATTATTGAACAAAATAATCATTGTAATTTATTAGGAAATTGTATTGGGAAGAAAAATAATATATATTATTTTATTTTTTTATTTATGGCTTTTATTTATTCATCATACATTTATTATATTTCATTAAAAGTTTTTTTAATCAATGAGCCTCTTTTACCTATTATTAAAAATCCTATTTTATCTGAAAAAGATCATATTTTACCTTTCACTTTTATTTTTAAAAATAATTGGAAAGATGCTATTGCTGTTTTTTCTATGACTTGTGCACTCTTTGGTTTAGGGATTACTGTTTTTCTTATTATTAAAAACATTCGTCAAATTATAATTCATAACAAAATAAGAAATATTTAAATTTTATTTTTTGTATTTTTTTACTGATTTAATTTTAAGTATTTTTTATATTTTTTTATTTTTTTAATTTGATATTTTTGAGTTATAAATTAAATAAAAAATGAAAGCTTCTTTAGGACCTAGAAAAATAAAGAAAAATACTTGGTTTCTTCCATTGCTTCTTATTACAATTTCAATATTATTTGAAATGTTTATAAAAGATTATTTATATGATATATCAAGAAAGCATATAATTTATCTTCAAGATAAAATAACAATAAAAGGTGAGAAATTTTCAAAAAGTAATCATTTAATAGTAATAATAACAAGAATAATAATCCATATATCAAGTTCAAATTTATTATATTTCTTAATAAGTTCATTTTTATATAATTTTCTGAATGTGTATAAAATATTTATATTATTTTTATCAATTTTAATGTCAAATTTTTTTTCTTCAATATTTTGTTATATTTTTCATTCTCCAAGACCATTTATGGTTGATTCAAAAATTACTCCTTTAATTTTTATTTCTTCAGAATGGGGAAGTCCAAATACTCAAATAGTTACTCTTATTACATATTTTTTAACATTATTTACTATAATCATTAGAAATAAATATATGAAAGATGCTAAAAAATTAAAAATATTTATTGGGACAATCTTCTCTATATTAACTTTATTCTTTATTTTTCTTTATTTTTTTGCTGGTGTTGTTTCATATGATCAAATTGTTTTTTCATTTTTTTTAGGAATTATTTGCTATTTATTAATGTTTTCTTTATTAGATATTGATTTTAATAATCCTAAACAATTATATATTATTGTTCGTTTTAAATTTTTGTATTATGTTCCTTTAAATGTTTTCTTAGGAATTTTCTTATTTATATTATATAAATATATTATAAATGATGAAGAAATTAGCTTTTATCAAACTAACATTAATAAACAGATTTCTAGATATCAAAGTAATAATGATGATTTTTTTTCTTCTAAAATTATTGATACTACCAAAGGACTTTTTAATTTAAATAATGGAATATTTTTTAATATATTATGTTTTTATTGTAATATTCCAATTATTCTTGGTTTAAAAGCAGAATATATTTCAACTTTTAATAAGAAATTTAATAATTGGGCAAAAAGTAATTTTGGATCTTATGATGCTTTAACTAATTTTTCCATGTATAATGATTATAAATATTCTGAAGATTCACAATGGAATAATACAGGAATATTTAAAACTATAATAAGAATTATTATTTCTCTTATATTATGCTTTATTTGCTTATTACCAATGTATATTCCTGAATTAATAAAAAAATATAATACTAATCAAAAAGAAGTAAATCAAGTTGTTGCATTAATTTTTTATTCTGGTTTTCCTTTATTTTTAATTTCTTTTGGTACTTTTTATTTGTTTAAAGTCATTTATAGAATTTTATTTTTAACTAAAAAATTTTATAATGATTAGATTTCATTAAATTAAAGGAATTTATTATTTAATTTGTTTTTATTTTTTTAAATTTGACAAAAAAAAAAAGGAAAAAATTATATATTTAATAATATATTAATTTAGTTATTGTAGGAGAATTAATTTTATCACATTTTTTTGAAATTGATTGAAAATCATTTATACCATAAACATTAGAAATTCTAATTGGATTTATTTTATTATTATTCTTTTTTGTGATATTTAAAGAAAAAGAAGAAGATAATTTTTTATTATTGCCTTTTTTATTAAATGTATATCCTTTTTTATTTCCTACTCCACTTTCAGGTAATAAATCATTTAATAACATTTTATTTTCAAACAACCTTTTTTCAATTAAATTTCTTGTTTTTCCTTGACTTAAATTTTCATTGTTAAAAGAATTAAAATTATCTAAATTTTGTTTTTTAAAACTTCTTGTAATTGCAATTCTATTTTTTTCTTTATAATTACTCGATAAATTACCCATTATTTCATCAAAATTATTTTTTAATTCATTAATTGATAAATCAGAATATTTTGAATTTAATTTATTATTAATTAATTCTTTATTATGTGTTATAATACCAAAAACATTTTTTATTTTATTTTTAATTTTATTCTCTTTTTGTTGATTTAATTGAATTTTTTTTTGATTATTTTTCAAAAAATCAATTTTATCAAATTTTTTTTCATATTCATCATCATCTTTCAAAAAGGATTTTATTCCTGAATTACTAGTATTATTATTACTATATATATAATTATTATTATAATTTTTTTTTCTATCATCATAATAACTATTAATTTTATATTTAATATTTCCTTCAGTTTTAATATTTGAATAAGTTAAATTTTTTAATTCTTTCATTTTATTTTTAACATATTTTTCAAATTCATCATTATCACTTTTTTTTCTTTCTTTATATTTTTTTCTACTTTCATTTATTATTCCTTTCCAATTTTGTAAAGAATTAATTGTTGAATTATTACTTTTTGAATCAAATAATAAATCATTATTTTTCTTTTTTAAATGTAATTGTTTTTTCTTTTCAATATCTAACCATTTATCTTCTAAATCTTTAAAAAGAGAAAATTCATCAAGTGAATTTTGTTCATTATTTATTTTTAACTCTGAATTTTTTCGGATTTCCATTGTTAAAGGTAAATTAAATTTTTCATTTATATCAATTTCTTCTTTTTCTATTTCTTTATTTTTTATATCTGAAACATCTTCAATTTCTTTTATATTCATTTCATTTTCTAAATTATTATATTCATTTATTTCTTCATCATAATTTTCATTTTGAATCATATTTCTTTTTCTTTTTTGTTTATTTTTTCTTTTATAAATTTTAATAAATTTATATTAATTATATTTATTATAATTAATTTTAATTATTACTATCTTCTTCTATTTTCATTAATATATTTCTAAAGTTTTGCCTTAATAATTCATATTTATATAATTTCATTTTTTCTTTATCACCAAAATCTTTATTAAGTAATTCAGTTGGGATATCATTTATATTTTTTATTTCTTTCATTTTTTCTTCACTTTCTATATTTTCTTCTTCAAATAAATCATCTTTATTTTGAATTGTATTAATTTTTTTTTCATATACTGTAAAAAATTTCATTGATTGAAGAGCAGTTGATAAATAAAAATCTTCATCACTTTCAATAATAGTTTTATTTCTAAACAATAAACAAAAAATTAATTCATTTCTTAAATTTTTTATCCTTGAATGAATTAACATAAAAGTTAAAAATTTTAATAATTTATTTCTGTCTCTATTAGAATAAGTATAATTAATATAATTACATAAATTAGATAAAACAATTAATTTTTGTTTAGGTGTTTTAAAAAAAGAAAATTCTTTAAATTTTGAAATTTGTAATTTAATTTCATCTTTATGAGATTGATAATCATAATCATTTATTTCTAAAGTTTTTAAAGTAATATTTTTCAAAGAATCATATTGTATATTATTATCTTCAAATAAATTCATTATTGTATTATAAAGAGAATTACAAAGTAAATCTTCAAATCCATCTATAATAATTTTATACCAATTTTTATCAATATAAAATTGAATATTCCATATTTTTGCAAATTCATTTGTTAATTTTAATACAAAAGAATTAAACTCTTCTGAAATTTCATTTAAATCTGTCATTGATTCACATATAATTGGAAATTGATTTAAAGTAAAATCTTTTAATTGGTCCAAAAGGTTTTTTGATTTATCAAATGTTAATTTTTCAAAAAAATCACTTGATGATAGCATTAATTTAAAATATATTAATATTTTAATTTTCGTTTTTTTTTCAATAAATATTTCTTGTTACAAAAATATAATTAAATATAATTTAAATTCCAATAAAATTTTTTTTTTAATTTTAAAATATTTGTCACTTTATAAATACAATGGAATCAAATATCAGTTTATTCAAATTTAACAACAGTATAATTAAAAATAATAAAATTAATAATTCAAGAAATAATAGTAACAATACAAGTATAATATATCAATCTCAAAGAAACAATGAGAAAGTAAGATCAAAAAGTGAAAATGAAATAAATACAAATTCAATAGAAGAAGAAACAAATAAATATATAGAAGAATTAAAGAAAGGAACATATAATATTTTAGTAGCAGTTCGTTGTAGACCCCTAAATCAAAAAGAAAAAGACTTTTCATCTCAACAAACATTAAATATAATAAATAAGAAGTTAATTATATTAAAAGACCCAAATGGAATAACAAATATAAATAATAATAGAAGTAAGGAAATTTCAATGGCATTTGATTATGTTTTTGATGAATATGAAAGTCAAGAAAATATATTTAATTCAACAACAAAATTTTTAATAGAAGGAGTAGTTAATGGATTTAATGCAACAGTTTTCGCTTATGGTGCAACAGGAGCTGGTAAAACATATACTATGTTAGGAAATGAAAGAAATCCTGGAATAATGCCTTTAACATTAAAAGAACTTTTCAATAAAATAAATTCATATCCTAATAGAGAATATAATGTGAAATTATGGTATTTAGAAATATATAATGAAAATATAAGAGATTTATTATCAAATAATAATGAAAGTAATTTAGATTTGAGAGAAGATCAAAATAAAGGAATTATTGTAAGTGGAATAACAGAAATAAAAGCAACATCGAGTGAACATATATTAAATATATTAAAGAAAGGAAATAAAAATAGAACAACAGAATCTACAAATGCAAATGAAACATCAAGTCGATCTCATGCAATATTACAAATAATGGTATCTTATAAGGAGAAAAATTCAGGTATAGATTATGAGATAAAATATGGTAAATTAAATTTGATAGACTTAGCAGGAAGTGAAAGAGCTTCAGTAACATTAAACAGAGGGAATAGATTAATTGAAGGAGCAAATATAAATAGAAGTTTATTAACATTAGGAAATTGTATAAATGCGTTATGTGAAGCAAATGAAAAAGGAAGTAAATCATATATTCCATATAGAGATTCTAAATTAACTAGATTATTAAAAGACTCTTTAGGTGGAAATGCAAGAACTGTTATGATTGCTAATGTTTCTCCTTCTATTTTAAGCTTTGATGATACTTATAATACCTTAAATTATGCTAATAGAGCTAAGAAAATTAAAAGTAATGTTAAAAGAAATGTTCTTAATGCTAAATATCATATTAGTAATTATACTAATATTATTAAAAATTTACAAAGCAGAATTTATGATTTGGAATCACAAATTGGACATCAAAGAGATATGACTTTAAGTCCTACTTCCAGAAAAAGCGATTATGAAAATAAAAAATTCATTGAGAAAATTAAAATCATTTGTGATAATCAAATTAAAGTTCAAAAGAAAATAGTTGGAAATAATTATGAAGTTTTGAAATTAAAGAAAAAAATTTGGGACGAAGATGATAAAGATGATAATATTAAAGATAAAATTCAAAAAACAAATGAATTAGTTGAAAAATATTCTAATAGTTTGAAAGAAATTAATAAAACAGTTGATAGCTATTCTAATAAATTAGATAAATTAAATGAATTAGAAAAAGATTATGCTTTAATATTAATAAATAATAGCAAGAATAAAGTAAGTAATATAAATTTAGCATATAAGATAATATTAATAAAAGAAAGAATAGACAAATTAAATGAATATATAAAAGAATTAGAAGATCAAATAATAATAAGAGATAATATATTATCAAATAAAAAAATAATAATAGAAGATTTAGAAATAGACTTAAAAAATAATTATAAATCATTAAATAATTTGAGAGAAAAATATAAAGTTAAAAAAGAAAAAGAAGCAAATGGAATTGTAAGTAATGGTTTTTTTAAAGATAATTCACCAGATAATTCAAGATTACCTCCTTTATCAAATACTTCTATTAAATCATTAAATAAAACTGAAGTTGACAGAGTTTTATCAAATATTAGAGATGTGAATAATAGTATTAATAATATTAATATTAAATTAAAAAATTTTGATAATAATAATAAAACTTTATTAAGACCAAAAAGCTCTATTAATATTATTCAAAATAAATCTTATATTAGTAATTCTCCAAATAAAAATAAAACGAAATTTTTTCCTATTAGTAATCAATTTAAAGTAAAACCTGTTAATAATAATATTAGACAAAGTTTTATTCCTAAAAATATATTAATTAATAATGTTCCGGAAAGTGCAAAGCAAATAAAAGGGAAAATGAGGAATAATATAAATATTAAATATAGGATTAAAAATAGAAGTGTTTTAACAGAACAAAATTCTGAAAATTCACATCAAAGTTATGGAATTGAAACAGAAAATATAAGAGCTAATCAAATTATTATTAATGGAGCAAAAATTGATAATGAATCTAAAAGATTTCATTCTAATAATAATAATAATAATAATATTAGTTTTAATTCAAGTGGTGAAAATGGAAATAAAGATAAAAGTTATCCTAAATTAGTTAATGTTAATGTTTTTAAAAATGGATCTTATAAAACAAAATCACCTATTACTAAAGTTAATTTTGGTCAAAAAAAGAAAATTCCTTTTAAAATTTAATGATTATTATATGTATTATTTGTAATAATGATTTGTATTATTTTTTTCTCTATTTTAATATAATTATATTTATATTAAAATTAAAACATAATCTATTTTTATTTATTAAAATAAATAAAAAATAATTTTCCAAAAAATAAAATGTTAAAAAATAAAAATTTGAAGTATTGTAAATTTCATTAAAAAAATAAAAATAATTATTTACCAAAAAACCCAATGCATGTCCTGTAATACAAATTCTTCAAAAAAATTTAAATTTCTTCTTTAAATTTCTTTGGTATAAAGAAAAAAAAAACAAAAAATGAGAAAAACTTCAAAAACGTAAAAACGAAATAATAAAAGTCTTTAAAAAAGAGTAAAATTTTAAATAAAATTCAATAAAAAATGATTTAACAATGGCAAAATTTTTTTGAAAATATATAAATACCTCAAAAAAAAATTAAAAAACTATAAAAAAAAAAATGATAACAACAAAAGTAAATGTCGTGAAGACGACACCATTCAATGATCAAAAGATGGGAACATCAGGTCTTCGTAAAAAGGTGACAGTAGTAAAACAAGCAAACTATGCAGAAAATTTCATTCAAAGTGTATTTAACTCATACACTCCTGCAGACTATGAGAATAAATCCTTAATATTAGGAGGAGATGGTAGATATTACAATGACGTAGCAATAAAAACAACAATAAGAATAGCAGCAGCACATAAAGTTTCAAAAATTATTCTTGCTGAAAATGGTTTAATGTCAACTCCTGCTGTCTCTCTTCTTATTAGAGCTCAACCTAAAGGAGAAAATTTCGGTGCTTTCATTTTCACTGCTTCACATAATCCTGGTGGTCCTGATAATGATCTTGGATTCAAATTCAATGGTCCCAATGGTGCTGCTATACCAGAACAAATGAATGATAGAGTCTTTGAAGAAACTAAAAAAATAAGTGAATATAAAATTGCTGATTATACTGGAGAAATCTCTTTCACTCAACCAAGTGAATTCGAAGTAGAACATCCTGATGGAAATAAAACTAAAATGTGTATTGTTATTGAACCCACTTGTAAACATTATATCGAAGAAATGCAAGCTTTATTCGATTTTGATTTAATTAAAACACTCTTTGCTAGAAAAGATTTCAATTTCGTCTTCGATGGTCTTCACGGTATTTCAGGACCATATGCTAAAGCAATTTTCCATGGTATTTTCGGTGTAGATGAGAAAAATCTTTTCCAATGTGATCCCTTACCTGACTTCGGAGGTGGTCATCCAGATCCAAATTTAGTCCATGCTCATAATTTAGTAGCATTAATGGATGTATTTAATAAGAATCCATATGCATGTGTTCCAGATATGGGATGTGCATGTGATGGTGATGCAGATAGGAATATGATTCTAGGTCCTAGAATATTAGTAACACCAAGTGATTCACTTGCAGTATTAACAAATAATTACGAATTAGTAAAAGCACTTAGTAGAAATGGTAAATTAGCAGGTGTAGCTAGATCAATGCCAACATCAGGTGCAGTTGATAGAGTAGCAAAGAAATTAGGATTAAATGTTTATGAAACACCAACTGGATGGAAATACTTTGGTAATTTATTAGATGCTGGAAAAATAACTCTTTGTGGAGAAGAATCTTTCGGTACTGGATCTGATCATGCAAGAGAAAAAGATGGTCTTTGGGCTATTTTATGTTGGTTATCTATCTTAGCACAAAAAAATAAAGGTAATACTGGAAAATTCATTGGAATTAATGATATTTTAGGTGATCATTGGAAAACTTATGGAAGAGATTATTATTGCAGATATGATTATGAAGATGTTCCTGTTGATAAAGCTGAAGTTGTTAAAGGTAATTTAGCTAAAAATTTCGATATGTTTAAAGGATTAAAAGAAGGAAATGAAGCTTGTGTTTTTGAATATCATGATCCTGTTGATAATTCTGTCTCTAAAAATCAAGGTTGGATTTATAAATTCCCAGATGGAAGTAGAATTGTTTTTAGAGTTTCAGGTACTTCTTCTGCTAATGCTACTTTCAGAATTTATTTCGAAAAACATGTTGAACCAAATGGAGATTTATGGGCTGACACTAATAAAATTATTAAAGATGGAGATAATTTACCTGATTTAGCTATTAAAATCTCAGATTTAAATAATGTCGCTGGTAGAACTGGTCCTACTGTTATTACGTAAATCTTGGTTAAATTATTTTTTTAGGTTATTAAATTTAATCTATTTATAAGGGGAAAAATTTTGGGTTAATATTTAATTGTTTATTTTTTTTTTTATATTTTATTATTTTTTTTTATATTTTGTTTGTTTATATAAAATTAAAATAATAGGAAAAAAAGACAAAAAAAATCAACAACAAAATTTTAAAATATAAGAAACTAAAATATAAAAATGGTTAAAAAATGGATAATAACACTATAGCAATATTAGAAGATGACAAAAAAAAAATAGAAAAAATTTGAATCAATAGAAAAAGAATTAAAAGAACACATAGGAACAGAGGCATCACTTAAAAAGAGAGTATTAGATTTATTAGCTTCAGTAAAAAATGATTTAAGAGATATGGAAAATCAAATTTCATATTTGAAAAATGAAAACAATGTGAATAAATGGAAAGGGATAAAAAAAATGCTTAGTGATAAACATGAAGAATATAAAAAGAGAATACCAGAACCAGAAAATAATGATATTTCAATAGATATAAATTTTGGCTGTGGATGTAAAAAATATGACAATTCAACAAGCAATAGATTATGGTGATAAAATATTAGAAGATTATAATAAAAGAATAAAAAATATTATAAAAACTCTTAATGGAGATTTTGAAACAATGAAAAAAGTAAATGAAGAATTAGAAAGACAAAAGAAAGTTTTAGAAGATACTATTAATGATTTAAAGAATATTGATTATTCTTTAAAAAGAGCTGGGCAACAAATTAGAAATATGTTTAAAATACTTGCTAATGATAAATTAATTATGTGCTTAATTGTTGTTATTATTATTGTTATCCTTGCTATTATTATTGCTTCTATTGCTGGAAAAAAAAAATAATTCTAATGAAAATTTACCTCATGATATTTTCTCTAACAAAAATAGTAATAGGAAATTAAAGTTTTTATGGGATTTTCATTAAGCTTTTTAAATATTTAGTGGATTATTATTTGATTTTATTTTAAATTTTATTTTTTTTTTTTTTTTTTTTTTAAAGAATAATATGAAGTATAAATTTTTATAGTGTCTTTTTTTTATATTATTTCTTATTTTGTTCTTTGAAAAATATAATATTATTTTCATTAAATTTGAAAATTATTGAAAAATAATTAATTATAAAAAAAAAGAGATTTAATGAGTGATAATGAAGATTCTAAATTTTATTATCCTAAATTATATAATTCAGGTTTAAATCATCCTTTATTATTACCTGCAATTCCAAGGATAATTATTAAATCAAAAAATAATAATGAGAGTGAAAAAAATATGAATAACAATAAATTTAATTATTTAAATGGTAATTATTATTCTAATAACCAATTTGAATATAATAATAAACTTAAAATAAATGATAGTAATTCTCATAATAATATTATTTCGGATATAAATTATAATCGTGTTAATGATATTAATAATATATCTAAAAGTAACAAAAATTCAGTTTTAAACAATAATATTAAAATAAAGAAAATAACAAATCAAAATAATACTGTTTTGAATAGTAGTAATAAACAAGAAGAAAAAAGTGATGATAATAATAAAATGATCAAAAATATTTCTGCATATAAAAATTATCATTATTTCACAAATCAAACATCAAAAAAAGATGAAAATAATAGTTTATTAAATAATACTAATAGGACTCAAATAGATAAAATTTGTATAAGTGCAAAAGAAAAAATAGAAAATAACATTCAAAACATAAAATCAAATACAATAGAAAACGAATTATTAACATCAAAAATAAGATTTAAATCAAATAATATAATAGAAAATAATATATCATCAAATAAGTTATCATTTAACACAATAAATAAAATAGAAAAAGAAAAAGAAGCAAAAAATGAAGAAAGAAAAAATAATATTCAAAAAACATTTATTTTCGACAAAGCTATATTTACAAGTGAATTTAATAGTGGAAATATGTATAACTGTGTAAAAATCACAGATTATTTATATGAAGTAGAAATAGCTTCAGATTGTCAAGATAAATTAATATCACATCCAATATCAATATATAAAGTTTGGTTTTATTTTGGAGTTAAATGTTTTTCATCATCAGAATTAATAATAAATATAATTAATTTAAATAATTTTCATAAAATTTATAAAGCAGGATATCAAATTTGTGTAAGAGAATTAGATTATAATGTTGAACCAAAAGATTTTGAAAAAACATATAAATTTGGAGAAGAAATGGATTGGAAAAGATATAGTTCTTTTTCTTCTTCTGTTGATAAACAAAATAATTTAATATTAAAAATAAAATATAAATTCACAAAAGGAAAATATGTTCTTTTTGCATTTTGTTTTCCTTTTTCCTATGAGAAAAACAAAGTATTTTTATCATATATAAACACATTAATAATAAAGAATCCATTATCAAAAATATATTTTAATAAAGAAATATTAATAAAAAGTAAAGAGAATAGAGAAATAAATTTATTAACAATAACATCAAAAAAGAATATAATAAAGAATGAATATGAGCAAAGTATAATAGGATTATTTCCAGAAAAAAATAGATGTAATAAATTATTAAAAGATAAGCCATTAATAATAATATCAGCAAGAGTTCATCCAGGAGAAACTCCAGGAACACATATGATGAATGGAATAATAAAATTTTTAACTGATGAATTTGATGAAAAAGCAGAAATTTTAAGAAATAATTTCATATTTAAATTAATACCAATGATTAATGTCGATGGTGTTTCTAATGGTTATTATAGATTAGATACTAGTGGTTATAATTTAAATAGATGTTATTTACAACCTGAATATAAATTAGATCCTGAAATTTATGCTGTTAAGAAATTATTTTTAGTTTATAATTCATTATATAAAATTAGATATTATTTTGATTTACATGCTGATATGAATGTTAAAGGTGTTTATACTTTTGGAAATGCAATTGAAAAATTTGAAAAGCATATTGAAAATGTTTTATTTGGTTTTATTTTTCATTTAAGTTGTTCTCATGTTAACTGGAATCATTGTATTTATAGTGAAAAATCAATGAAAACTAAAAGTAAAAATGATAATAATTCTAAAGAAGCGACTTCAAGAGTTCAATTTTATAAAAGAACTGGATTAATTCATACTTATACTTTAGAATCTTCTTATTTTAAAGGTGATTTTGATAATGATAATAATATAATTGAAGATTGTAAATTATATGTTATTAGTGATTTTGAAAAAACTGGAAGAGATTGTTTAATTTCTATTTTATTATATGAAGAATTAATTGTAAATGAAAATATTAAAAATAGTATTTATCATAATATTAATGGATGTAGAGAATTTATTGCTGATTATGTTTTTAATCATGAAGAAAGATTTAATAGTGATTTTTCTTTAAAAAATACTGTTAAAGAAATTAATAAAAAAAAATTTTGGAAGAGTTTAAAAGAAATTAATGATAATAAAAGTATATTGAAATCTAATAGGAATAATTCACAGAAAATTAGAATTAATAATTTGTCTTTACCGAAAATTATTAAAAAACTGGAAAGTGAAAAAGATGATAATAATAATAATGAAAAAGTTGAAGATGACAAAAATGGAAAAGAAGAGAAAGGACATTATAAAAAAATATCTTTTATTTCTAAAGGAAAAAGGACTTTAACTCCTATTAATAATAATAATAATAATAATAAAAAATCTTTTAATATTAAAATTATTAAAAATTGAAGTATATTTGAAAAAAGAAACATTTTTTTTTATAAATAATAAATTATTTTGATTTATATTTATATAAAAAATTTTTTAATGTTAAAAAAATTTTAAAAATGTTTAAACGATAAATGCAAATTTAATATTTTTTTAAATATTATTTATTTTATCATATGAAATATTTTCAAAATATTTTATTTATTATCATTAGAAATTAAAGTTAATTTTGAAGAAGTGAAATTATTTTCATACATCCAATGACACAAATTTTGTGTTAAATCAATAGAATCTTCTTTATTAAAATCAAATAAATTTTTATCAGTATCCAAAAATTCATTAATAAATTCATTACTTAAATCAGGTACATCTTCAGCACAATTAATATTAGTGTATTCAATATCATTATTATTTGAATGAATATCTTTTTTTTTTTTCTTAGCTTCAGTAATATTAACAAATTCTCTGAATAAAGTAACAAAAATAATTAATTTAGTAAAATAAACTGGATTAACATGTAAAGACATTTTGTTTAAATAATCCATAAATACTTTATCACAAATTTCTTTTTCATCATCAATTTTAATATTAACATCATGTTTATCTAAAAGAAATTCTCTTAAAAAAGGATGTTGATTAATATTATTATAAATGTTCATATCTTTAGATAAATTTCTTTCATAATTATTTTCAGAATATATAATATTAAAAGCATCAAAAATACTTTTTTCAAAATCTTCTTGATTAGTAGTTCCTTTTCTATTATCTTTTAAAAAATAAGAAGCATCTAAAGGATTATATTTTAATCTTTCAGAAAAAGATTCTCCATTATCTTTTTTAGGTCTTCCTCTTCCTCTTCCGCTTGAATTACAAGTATTATGCTTTTGCTTACAATGAGTATATAATGCCGGATATGATAAATAACTTTTTCCACATAATTTACATATAAATGTTCTTCCTAAATTATCATTTTTTGTCCTTCTCTTACGCTTTTCTTCTGACTCATTTTTTGAATTAGATTCATTTTTGTTTTCTATATATTTTATATTTTCCTTTATTTCTGGATTTACTTTTTCCATATATAATTTTTCTTGCTCATCTATGTTTTGATTCATTTTGACTTAGTTTTTAAAATTAATTTTTTTAGATATTTACGAATATTTAAATATTTTTATAAATTAAATGTTATAATTAATTTTTTTTCAAAATATTTAATTTAGAAGAGTAAATAATTTAGATTGATTAAGAAATAAAAAAATTTATATAAAAATATAAAGATATTATATTTGATATTCTAATTCAAATTGAAATTTTCTTAACCAACCTTACCCTCAAAAATATATAAATATTTAACAATGAAAAAGGAATATTAAAATAATTGATATTTAGAAATTAAATCGAATACTTGATTTACAATTATAAGGAATAAATTTAGTCTCAAAATGAAATTGATGTAAATAAAGAAAAAACAAAATTTTGAAATCAAAATATCAAATATCAATAATTTTTAATCAAAAAAAAATATAAGAAAATATCTGAATTTATTATTATTTATGGTTTTTCTTTATTAGAGTTTCTTATGGTTATATTTATAATAAAGAATTAAAGAACAATTTATTTAAAGATATATGATAATTTAGAAGATAAAGAAAAGTTTAATGAAAATAATCAATTTTAAGTATTTTTATATTTTATGTTTATACTTTATTTCAAAAAATATTTGCTTTATTTATTTTGTATTTGACTTTCTAAATTTTCTATTCTTTTTATTAAATCTTGAATTATTTTATTATTATTAAGTTTTATTTCATTTATATCTTGTTTTAATAAATTAACATCTTTATTTATTTCTTCTGTTTTTCCAATATTTTGATTAAAATTGGATTCAAGTACTTCAAAATTATCTTCACATTCTCTTTCATTTTCTTCTATATCTTTTCTTATTGTTTGAATTTGAGAATTTATTTGAAGAATATTCTCTTCTATTTTTTTATTCAACTTTACTTGTTCTTCTTTAAATTTATTTAAATCATCTTGATATTTTGATAAATCTAAATTATTCAAATCTATTTTTTGAGAATTATTTAAATCATCTTTTAATTCTTGAATAATATTATTTTTATTAAAATTAATTTTCTCTATTTTATTTGTATTATCTTCAATTTTTTGTTTTAATTGTTCTAATTGATATTTAATATTATCAATATCATTTTTATTTACAAAAGAATTATTTTTAAGTTCTTTATTATCTTCTTTTTTTAAATTCATAATATCTATTTTCATATTATTCATTTCATTTTTTATATTATTTAATATATTTGTTATTTCATTATTATTTTCTGAAATATCTTTAAAATCTTGAATTTGACTATTTATAATATTATTTTTCTTATTTTTGATATTTAAAATTTCTTTATTTATTTCTAATAATTTTTCTTCTAAATTATCTTGTTTTGAAATAATTTCTTTTATTGAAGAAGATAATTGATCAAAATTGATTTCAAGAGTATAAATTTTTTTTTCCAATTGATAATATTTTTTCTTAGTCAAATCAATATTTTCAGATAATTGTTTATTAAAATCATTAAAATTTCTATTCATATAATCCATATTATCCATAACTCTTTCAATTTTATTATTATTTTCATCAATCATATCTTTTACATTTTCAATTTCATTAGTTTTATTTTTAATATCTTTAATACTTCTTTGAAATTCATTTAATTCAACTTTCATTTTATTTTGAAAATTATTTACATAAGGATGTAATTCATGTTCAATTAATTTTCTAGTTTCATATTCTTTACTTACATTTAAAATACTATAATCATAATTCTTATATTCATCAATTTCACTAATTGAATTATTTACATATCTATTATTTCTATTTGGATTTTTAAAAGAATGATTCTTTTTTAAAGTAGGCATCATCATACTTTTATTAATAAAATTATCTTTTTTTTCATTTGAATAACTTTCATCATTTTCATTCTCTTCTTCAAAAGTAATATTTGCTATAATATTATTATTTACTTCACTACTTCTATATGATCTAAATGGAATTTTATTTGGTTTAAAATTACTTCTTCTTGAAGAATTTAAATTATTATTTGATCTTCCTGAATTATAATTATTAAATGTTCTGTTTGAAGGAGTTAATTGATATGAATTATCATTTGTTATTTTAAGTGTTCTTTCATATAATCCTGAATTTGAATTGTAAAAACTATTTGATTGTCTTATTTTTTTCACTTTAATTCCTCTTTCTTCTAATTTTGATTCTATATTATTTAATGCATTATTTAAATCTTCCATTTTTTAGTTAAAAAAAATTTAATAAAATTAAAAAAATATTTTCTTTTAATTTAAAAATAATATTTTAATAGTATAAATTAAAACGAAAATTATATATTTTTTAGGAATTTAATACTCAACTTTAATCCATTGAGTTTTCTTCTTTATTATTGTTTATTCCCATATTATTCTTCATTTGATTCATATCATTATTCATTTGATTCATTCTCATATTATTATTCATGGGATTCATTCTACTCATCATTGGATTCATTCCCCACATCATTGGATTCATTCCCCTCATCATTGGATTCATTCCACCCATCATTGGATTCATTCCACCCATCATTGGATTCATTCCACCCATCATTGGA
>JAEEGI010006968.1_pt1 | contig 25434 bp, 15 predicted proteins | sample 8958751 | NCBI WGS metagenome assembly JAEEGI01 (sample SAMN16246545, study PRJNA631951) | gut metagenome | biome: gut microbiome; feature: rumen; material: KS-attached | host: Bos | place: Iran: Karaj | collected 2018-10
CACCGAGAAACTCTTCGTGAAACGTTACGAGGAGGAGACCAACCTGCGTTGCCAACTGGTCATCGACCAAAGCTCGAGTATGTGCTTCCCCGTGAGGCAAAAGATTGACTTCGAGCATCCCAACAAACTCTTTTTCTCCATTTATGCGGCAGCCTCGTTGATGGAACTGATGCACCGTCAGCGCGATGCGGTAGGCCTCGACTTGTTTGACGAAACGATATCGTTCCACGAGCCCGCCAAGTCGTCCAATGTGCACAACAAGCTGATCTACACCGAACTGGAGAAACTGATTGACACCTACGACAAAAACAACCGCAAGACTACCTCAACGCCGCAGTGCCTGCACCAGATTGCTGAGATGACACACCACCGAAGCCTTGTGGTGATTTTCACCGACATGCTCGACGGCCTCGACGACTACCAACCCATGTTTGAGGCCTTGGAACACCTTAAATATAATAAGCACGAGGTCATCCTCTTCCATGTCTTCGACAGCAATCTGGAGCAGAACCTCGACTTCGAGAACCGCCCGTACCGTTTTGTCGATTTGGAGTCGGGCGATGTGTTGAAACTCAATCCTATTGAGGTCCAGGAGACCTACAAAAAGATAATGACCGAGCGCAAGGAGGCTTTGCTGCATCATTGCTACCAGTACCAAATCGACTATGTGGAGGCGGATATTAATAAGGATTATAATCAGGTGTTGACGAGTTACCTTATTAAGCGGACGAAACTACATTAATGCCAGAAGATGATGAAAGCATAGATTCCATGCTCTCCCACTTGCCTTCGTTGGAAATCGAAGATTCGACGTAGTCAATGACATACTTTCATCATCTTCTTTTAAAACAAAAAAGTCCGAGAGCCATGCTCCCGGACTTTTCGTTTCCCCGAAGGGAGAATTACTTACCTAACAAAAACTTTCACAGAAACGCTGTTCTGGTTATTCTGTAATCTGATGACGTAAACGCCGCTGGCGAGGCTGTGGCTGATGCGTTCAGTGCTGCCTGCGTTGATTTGCTTCATCATCATGGGCTGACCGAGGATGTTGTACACGGTCATGCTATAGTGGGCATTATCACCATTCTCAATGACAAACTCATGGTCGGTGTTCCAAACCGTCACGTTGGCTTCAACAATGTCTTCCACGCCTTCATAGGTGAGGTCGATGAAGATGGGCTCGTCTAAGCCTGCGTTCGGGTTGACGGTGTTGGCTTCGGGATTCCATTGGCCGTCTTCGGAGTAGTATTCATTGAGTGTGTAGCTGTAAATATCCCAAATCACAATGCGGTTGACACCGTTTTGGTTCACATTGGGCAGAATGCCGCCGAACCAGCCGTCCTTACCAGCCACCTTTTCCTTATAGAAGTCTGCATACTGGTTAATGCTGCCGTAGTCAACGCCTGTCGTTTCGATGCTGGTGGAATAAAGCGGACGGTAGTCGTTTGCATCAGACAACAACATGGCAAAGCTCATCGGAGCCTCTTCGCTCTTGACGTAGAAGGCCGAGCCGCTATACTCGTTGTTCTCAGTGCCAAAGTTAAGCACGGTAGCATAGTCATTGGATGTGAAGGTGTTGGCCACTTCAGTGCCGTCGTGACCATCATTGATGCGGATACGGAGATAGACATGGTTGCCAGGCGTGAAGCGGGCATTGGCCGTAGGCTCGTTCATGAACCATATGATTTGGCTACCATTGGCGGTTGTCGTAAACTCGCCATAGTTGCCTTCCGTCTCAAGGCTCGGGCTGGTAGTGCGGTAGAAGCCTTCGTCGCTGGCATATATCACATTACCTGCACCTGCTGTTTCGGGACCATCGTTTTCGTCAACGAGTTGGTTAGTGTAACGGTAGGTAGTGTTCGGTTCGAGGTTAAGCAGCGTGACTTGGACGGCCACAGGTACACGGTCGTTGTTTGAACCGTTGTTGCCTTGGATGTATAGCGGCATGGCGGCAACGATGCTAGGAACATTATCGTCGTAAACAACACCGGAAAGATTGACAACAGCGGTCGCACCGCCACCTACATGGGTGATTTCGCCTGAATAAGACCCAACAGCAAGATCGCCTTTCATGCGGACAGTGATGGTTACAGGCTGATTGTCTATTACGCCATCGGAGTAGTGGAGATCAAACGGATTACTGCTATAGGTACCGTCTTCATTTAAGATTTCGAACTCTCCAACAACGGAGACCGTGATATAGCCTTCACCTTCAAGGTTGGCACCAGTGAGGCTGTAGCTCAATTCATCTGACGGGCCATTACCTACCACATAGTTGAAACCACTAAGTGAATTAGGAGTGGCAGTCAAAGTCGGGGTGGGTGTAGCACCTCCACCAGCAACGAGCAGGATGTCGTCGACTTCCCAGCCGGCAGCTTCATCATCGGTGCAATAGTACTTGAAGGCAATATGGCAGTTCGTGCCATCATATTCATCAAGACTGATGTCTCCAGAGGGAATCCAGTTCCAGCTGCCTGATGATAAATCGCATGATAACGTATCCCATTCAAATGACCAAGGTTCTTCGCCACCATCATATTCATTGGAGAAGAGTACATCAATGTCGGGACCAGTGTAGTTCTTGGCCGTGAGGAAGGTCAGTACCACGTCGCTGTAGCTATCCAAGTCGAAAGCGGGGGAGATAAGCCAATCGGCGGTGGCAGGATGGTTGTATCCGTTAGCATAGGCGTAGTGATTGCCTTGGTAGGAGGCTATGCGCCAGAGCGAGTCACCATATTCGAGGACTTCCGTCCAGCCATGCCAGTCTTCCTCCCAGTCTTGGTTGAAGATGACGACGAGGTCGTCTTGAATAATGTAAGTGGCTTCTGCCATGTCACTGTTGTTATAGCCTGCTTTTATTGCAATAGCCTTTATGGTTGTTGTGGCTCCGATATAGAGCGGATTGCCGTCGTAAGTAGGACTTGCTTCAGTCGGGTTACTGCCATCAAGGGTGTAGTGGATTTCGGCATCAGGAGTCGTGCAGGAGATGCTCACGTATTGTGCTTCATAATAGGTACCTGCGGGAGGAGTAAAGGTAGGTGTGGCCACAGTTGGTGTGGGCGGCACACCGCCTTCGCCTTGCATGAAGATATCGAGGAAGAAGTTGTATTCTCCAGCACTGCCGTTGTTAATATTGCTGGTGGAGTAAGCTTTGACAATGCTTTCCGTTTCAGTCACGCGCAAAGCCATGGCACGGCTGTCAGTTACGAAGTTCACAATCTTGTAACCGATGTAGTCGGGGACTAAGGAAGCCGTGTCGGAAATGCCGAGTTCAACTGTCCAAATGGTCTTTTCACCGTTCATGACAAGGTTGGTACCGCTGTTGCCGTAACCAATCATGTCGCCGTTGGCGTTGGTGAAGGTGTAGCCGTCGGTTGTGATGCCTACCGTCCAATAGTAGTTGTCCTCATCCGCTGAAATACTGGAGGGTATGATTTCGTCATAGGCGTTCATCTCGCTTGTAAATGGAGTGGTATTGAGTCTACCGCTTGTCAGTGTGTTGGTGATAGCGAGGTAAGCATCAGACGTTTCGTTGTAACGGGAGGCCAGAATGACTTTGTTGCCTGCGGCAAGCTCACTGATATCCATGATGCGGACATAATCACCACCACCAACGGGCTGTGGAGTGACCGTGCCACTGCAAGCGACAAGGATATCGTCAACATCATTGCAACTGACAGTGATGTTTTGGTTGTATTGGCCAGCAACCAAGTCTTCTTTCAGGCGCACATAGATGAGATAATCATCTACAGTGCCGTTCACCGGTTCAATTGTAATGGTGCCAAGGGAGAGGAAATTCTCGCCGGAAAGCGTGGAGATCTCGAAACTATCGGACTCGGTGATGATGATGTCGCCACTCAAATTGAAGCCGCTAACAATGAAGGGCTGGTCTTGCGATGGGCCGTTGCCTTCAATGTAGGTGAATCCAGAAAGGGTAAGCGGAGCCACGTTGACAACAGGGGCTGAAGTGGTGGTTTGGCCTACAAGCATGATGTCGTCGACTTCCCAAGCCGCGGCTTCTGTGTCTGTGCTCGTGTATTTGAAAGCGATGTAGCAGATTGAATCATTATAGTTCAGACTGATGGAGTCTGAATCAACCCAATCATAGTTGCCTTGTGACAGAGCGTAGCCAGTCAGAGGTGTCCAGATAGTCCCAGACGCGTTCGGGTCTTCGCCGTTGTAGTTTCTGGAGAAATAAACTTCAAGGACAGGCCCCGTGAATTTCGTAGCCGTCCTGAAGGTCAGTACGGCATTGTTGACGTTGCTCAAGTCGAAAGCAGGAGAGATGCACCAGTCTTCGTTGGCATGTGCAGATCCGGCACTGTAACCGTTGGCATAAGCATAGTGGTTGCCGCTGTATTGGGCCACGGTCCAACTCATTTCACCATTCACATTGACAAAGGTCCATCCGTTCATTTCGCCTTCCCAGTCTTGGTTGAAGATGGTGACCATGTTACCGCCACCGCTTTGGATGGTGTAAGTGGCACTGGCGACGGCGCTGTTGTTGTAGCCGTCCTTCTCGGCGTATGCCCAGATGGTCATGCTCTCAGTGACAGTGATGGGGCCTTCGTATGGATTCCATTCACCACTTTCTGATATCGTGCTATAGTAAATGGTTGCACCGTCGGTCGCACAGGCGATGCTCACGTTCTGTGGTTCAGTATAGGTACCTGCGGCAGGCGAGAAGGTAGGTGTGGCGACCGTGGGTGTGGGTGGGACAGGAGGTTCACCACCTTCTGCTTTCACGAAGAGGTCGAGGTAGAAGTTGTAACCACTATTGTTGAGATTGTTGGAGTGGTACGGGCCGAAGTTGTGGTTGCTGTTTAAGGCGAAATGTCTCAAGGGGTTATTCAAATTGCTGATGAGGAAACCAGCGTAATTGGGCACCATGGCTTCATCGCCAGCTGTGCCAAACTCGATGGTCCACTCGGTATTGTCGCCACCAGCGGCGAAGTTAGTGCTGCTGGTGTAACCAATGAGCTCGCCGGCAGCATTGGTAAAGGTGTAACCGTTGTCCGTCACGCCGACAATCCAATAGAAGCTGTTTTCTTCATCAGTGATAGTAGCAGGCAGAATCTCATTGCCTTCATTGGTGGTGGAGGAGAACAAAACGCCAGTGGGCTTGCCCGAGGAAGTGTTGCTCATGGCGTAATAGTCGGTGGCATTCTCATCGAAACGGGCAGCAAAGACCACATAACTGCCAGCAATGAGTTGACTAAGATCGCTGATACGTACATAATCTCCCTCTGTAGGAGTTGGCGGTTCGGGCGGGGTGGGCGTGCTACTGTTGACACTGCCTGAAACGTTGACATATACAGTACCTGCCTCTTCTGAAGTGATGGTAATCTGTTCGTTGTATGTGCCTACTTCAAGACCGGCTTTCAGTCGCACACAAATTTGGATGTCGTAGAATGTTCCCGAATCAGGGATGTAGATCATGGCAGGATTTTCTGGTTCAAACAGCTCGATGACCTGAGTGGAAACCTCGAAATGCTCAGAAGGAATCACGCTGACATTGTTAGTCAATTGGTCACCGCTTACAGTGAAATACTGGATTTCCGACGGGCCGCCAACTTCAAAATCATATTCGAAACCGGAAAGCGTTGTCGGAGTGACGGTTAAAGTTGAGGTTGAAGGCGTTTCGATTAAAGTCACATCGTCGGCCAAAGCGACTCTCAGTTGAGGCGCATTGAAATAGCCGATGACGCTGACGACATCAACCATATCACCTTCTTCGATACCTGTCAAGGCAGGAACCTTATAAATGTTGATGGTGGCTCCGTCTTGTGTCAAAGGAGTGTTGCCGCTCGTGTTGATGGCACCAATGGTGGCGCCTTCTACCTTGACGCGAATGCACTGCAGAGCATCGGCACCGCCTTCAAGGATTTCGGCGATGGTCTTCACGACCAAAGGCAGTGTGTTGCCTGACGAAAGGATGCTGAATTGTTCGGCATCGTTGCCGTTGATACCGCTCAGTTCGGCGAGACCGTTGTACGTAGCTCTTTTGCCGTAGGCTTGAACCATATCGCCCAAGGCAAGGGTGGAAGGCACGGTGTTATTGTTCAGGTAGAGATCGATGCCAGCCGTCTCATCTTGGATGTAGACATTGCGGCCATCGATGAAAGTCACCACACCTTGCACCAAAGCGTATTCGTTGAGGGCAAGTGCGCGTGCCTCAGCAATGGTGATAAGGCTCGGAGCCGGGGCTTCGGAAATGGTATATGTGGCCGAAGTGACACCGCTGTTGAGATAGCCTTCTTTTGTGGCAATGGCTTTCACCGTGGTGGTTTCGGTGATGTTGATGGCACTGGTGTAAACCGTGCCGTCCTCCATCGGTTCGCTGCCGTCAAGGGTATAATAAATGGTTGCCCCTTCGATGGCGCAACTGATGGTGACTGAAACAGCTTCTGAATAGGTGCCGGCCTCAGGGTTGAAGGTTGGGGTGGCCACGGTCTCTTGAGGAGTGCCGCCTTCGCTGTTCCAAGTGATGTCAATTTCTGTCAAATACATGGCACCACTGGCCGAACGGAGACCGATGTACTCGTATGTACCTGAAATAGCCAATTCCTCGCTTTCGCCTTTCACAATGGTACCGAGGAGTTCTCCAGAAGTTCCATCATTATACAACTCTGTCGGTGAAGTGTAAGCGGAGTGACTGCCATAAACATTCAAAGTTCTGCCATTGTTAGTGTTGCTATTCCAAATAACAGTAACATTGGCCAATGTTCCGCCCGATGCAGTGGTGATAATGCCTGAGTTGCTGTTGTTGCTTCTCAATTGGATGGACTCGTTGCCACCTCCACTTTGACCTGCATAAACAGCGTCGGAATTGCTGGTCTTTCCCTCCCAACTGGTATAGGAATTTCCAGTGACTCCGGTCAGCTCTCGGTCAAGCTGGTCAGTAATCACACTTCGCAACTGTCCCCAAGAGGTCATTCCCGTCAACAGCAACAATGCCGTCAACAAAAAAGTAAGTCTGTGTTTCATTTGGTTAAATTTTAATTATTTGATATTTAATGATTTAATTTCCAATAAATGCCTATTGTTCAAACTTTCAAAATTATGAAATTGAAGGTGAAAAAGAAAAGGCTGCAACGATTAGTTATCAACATTTTATCAACAGGTTTATCAACATAGACTGTTGAATAATATGTGAAAAGAGAACAAAAAAAAGAGACACCCGAAAGTGTCTCTTCTATAATGAAAAGGTGATTTGATTCTGATTAGAGGCTGAAGCCAAGGCCAACAAAGAAGCCATTGGCCTTTATGGTGATATCGCTTTTTGAGTTGAGGTCAAGCAAACCAAGGCGATAGCCACCAAACAGGTTGAATTGACTGAACTTCAAATCGGCACCGAATACGGCATAAAGGTTGAAACGGCTGTTGGGATAGAAGATGTTGGGTATTAAATTGTCACCATACCAATTGTATGTTTCAGTGTGGCTACCTGCTGTAGTTTTGGTGTTGCCGACCACAGCAAGTGACACCATGGGACCAACGAAAGGCGTGATAGCAATGTTGCGGTTAATTTCAATGGCATAGTTGAACAGAATCGGAACATCGATGAGGGCTTGTGTACTCTTACCTGTTCCCAATCCAAATAAGGCTTCTCCACTCTTGGTATTCATGCGGAATTCGGCGCCAGTGGCAACTCCAAAGTTTTTTGCGATGCCAAAGTTGTTGGCGAATCCGACGAAGAATCCTTGGAAGTTGTCGCTAGTATTCCCTGAAACGAAGGATTCAGGAGCGTAACCTGCATAGATTGTTGATTGTGCCTGCACGTTTCCGGCAACGAACATTGCGGCTATAAGAGCCACGATAGCAAATACTTTCTTCATGATGATAAGTTTTAGTTTAATGTTTAAAATTTGCGGCAAAATTACGATATTTATTGAAAATTGTTACCTTTGCAGCGTTATAACATTATTTTAATATGAAAAAAGTAGTTCGAACGGTATGGATTGGCGCCTTGTCGGGATTGGCTTTTTTGGCTGCCTGTTGTTCCGCAAAAGGACTTTCAAAGGCTGAGAAGAGACAACTTGAACAAGAGCGTGACTCCATTCAACAAATTTTGGCCAGTCGAGAGGGTGCGGCGGTCTATGGCTCGCCCGAAATCATCGCCCGATATGGGCTGGAGACCTATCGTCTTCAAAACCAACTCGATTCCATCAACGCCAAATTAGGCGTGGACGTGGATTTGGAGAAGAGTGCCCGCCGCTTGGCTTTGCAGGAGCGTGTCGCTGAGCTTCAGGCTGCCTTGCAACGCCGCGAGGGAGCCTGCGTTTACGGTTCACCTGAAATCATTGAGGAGTACGGCAAGGAAACCCAACGCATGAGGGATGAGCTTAAGGCTGTCAAAAAGGAACTGAAGGAGTTGAACCAGGAATAACCTCCTGAAAAAGGTGGTCCTTTCGTTGTGGATTTGTGCCTTGTAACCATTGACTTGGACAATGAGCGAACGTCTCAGCTTTTATAAAAAGGTGATGCTTGAGCTTAACCATGCGGTGCTCCAAAAGCGCATTGATGAGCATGAGCTACACCAGTTGTTTTGGGAATGCACCCTGCGCTGCAATCTCAATTGTCGCCATTGTGGCTCCGATTGCCGTATGCTCTCCGAAAAAGACGACATGCCTTTCGAGGATTTTGCCAAAGTGCTTGACGAGGTGCGTGCCCATCAAGACCCTGCCAAGGTGATGGTCATCACTACTGGTGGCGAGCCCACCGTGCGTCCTGACTTGGCCCATTGCGGCGAGGAGATTTCGAAGCGTGGCTTCGTGTGGGGTATGGTGTGCAACGGCATGTTGCTCTCGGCCGAGAAACTCAATGAGTTTATGGATGCAGGTCTGAAGTCGTTGGCGGTCAGCTTCGATGGCTTCGAGGAAGACCACAACTGGATGCGTGGTAACCCCATGAGTTACAAGAACGTGTTGCGTGCCGTGGAAGCCATGAAACAGCACCCGAGCCTCACTTGGGATGTCATCACCTGCGTCAACCAGCGCACCATCAAATACTTGCCTCAGTTTCGCGATTTCCTGATTTCCTTGGGTATACGTCGTTGGCGTTTGTTCACCGTGTTTCCTTCGGGACGCGCCGCCAACGACCCGGAGTTGCGACTCTCCAACAGCCAATTCGTTGAAATGATGGAGTTTATCAAGGATACACGATTGCAAGGAAAAATCCGAGCTGATTATGGTTGCGACGGATTTCTCGGAAAATATGAGGGCGAGGTACGCAACCATTATTATTCTTGCAGTGCGGGCATCAACATCGCCTCGGTATTAGCCGACGGCTCCATTTCGGGCTGTCTCAGCATCCGCAGCGACTACCATCAGGGTAACATCTACAAGGATAGTTTTTGGGACGTCTGGCAAAACAAGTTCCAAGTCTACCGCGACCGCAAATGGATGAAGACCGACCAATGCGCCAGTTGCAAAATGTGGCGGTATTGTCAGGGTAATGGAATGCATTTGCGCGATGGGGAGGGGAAGTTGCAGCTTTGTCAATACAAGATGATAAATGATAAATGAAGAATGCTGAATGCTGAATGAAGAATGTAGAATGAGGAGTTAGGAATGTGGAATTTTGAATCTTTGAATCTTTGAATCTTTGAATCTTTAAATCTTGAATCTTTGAATCGTATCTACATCGTCGGTTACATGGGTGCAGGCAAGACCACCGCAGCGCGTCGACTTGCGCAACGTCTGGGTTGGGAAGTGGTCGACACGGATGCTATGTTCGAGGAGAAATACAAGATTTCCGTTTGCGATTTCTTCAACAAATATGACGAACCACTCTATCGCAAACTGGAATCAGAGGTGCTTAAGGAGACGGAAAACCTTGAAAAAGTGGTGGTCTCGACAGGTGGTGGCACGGCCTGCTATTTCGACAACATAGACTGGATGAACCAGCATGGATTGACGGTGTTTCTCCGTATCAGCCAAAAAGCGGTGGTCGACCGTTTGCTTCACGCCAAACGGAAACGCCCATTGGCCGAAGGCAAGAGTGAGAAAGAGCTGACAGAATTTGTCAACCAACATTACACCTCAAGGTTGCCATTCTACGAACAAGCCAAAATCACAGTGAAGGCAGAGGATTTTGACTTGGATAGCCTCGTAAAACAAATAGAGCAATTAAGACTCTCTTAATTCCAAAAGACAGACATTCTCCACATGCTGTGTGTGTGGGAACATGTCAACAGGCTGAACAGCCATGACTTTATAAGCTGAGTTAAGCAGTTGTAAATCACGGGCCTGCGTGGCGGGATTGCAACTCACATAGACGATTTTCTTGGCGCGGATTTTCAGCAGTTGTTCCACTACCTTTTCGGCCATCCCTGCACGTGGTGGGTCGGTGACGATGAGGTCGGGCTGACCGTTGGTGGTGATGAAGTCATCGGTGAAGACCTTGGCCATGTCGCCGGCATAGAAGGTGCAATTCTTGATGCCGTTGATTTCAGCATTCACCTTGGCATCTTCGATGGCGGCTTCCACATACTCGATGCCAACCACTTTCTTCACGAAACGCGAGAAATACTGCGCGATGGTGCCCGTGCCGGTGTAAAGGTCATACATCAGCTCGTTGCCTTGCACATTGGCGAGGTCAAAAGCCGTCTTGTAAAGTCTTTCCGCTTGATACACATTGGTTTGGAAGAAAGAAACGGGGCCGATGCGGAACTTCAAGTCGTCGAAGCCAGGTCGGGGAGAGGCCATGGTTTCAATAAGGTAGGGTTCGCCTTTCAGGCATTCAAACGGCAGGTCGTTGATGATGTCGTTCAGCTTTGGGTTGATGACCAAAAGCAAGGAGACGATTTGCGGGAAGGCCATTTCCAAGGCAGGAATCAGTTCATGGCGCACGATGGCGTTCTCCTCGCTGATGACGAGGATGACCATGAACTCGCCTTTCGAGTTGCAGCGGATGACGAGGTTGCGCATCAAGCCTTCGTGGGCGCGGAAGTTGTAGTAAGGAAGGTGGCGCTCCAACGTGAAACGCCTGACAAACAAGCGGATGTCGTTTGAAGGGTCAGCTTGCAAATGACATTTTTCGATGTCGACTACGCGGTCGAAAAGCTGGGGCAAATGGAAACCGAGACCTTTGCAATATTCCTCGTCGTGGGTGCCGATGGGCGCTCCGTCAGTGAGCCACTTGCGGTTCGAGAAGGTGTATTCCAGCTTGTTGCGGTAGGCAAACTGTTTCTCGCAGCCTAAAATCGGGCGAATCTCAGGATACTCGATTTTCCCAATGCGGTCGAAGTTGTCCTTTACCTGCTTCTGCTTGTAGTAGGTCTGCCATTGATAGTCCATGTGCTGCCATTTGCAGCCGCCGCAGAGACCAAAATGCTGACAGACGGGTTTCACGCGTTTCTCCGACATCTTCTTGAAGTTCAATATCTTGCCTTCGAAGAAATTCTTCTTGCGTTTGTAGACCTCAATATCCACCACATCGCCTGGCACACCAAAGGGAATGAAGACCACGCGCCCTTCGGGCTTAGCCACCGACATGCCTTCCGAGCCTGCGTCGATGATTTCCACGTCTTCTATGTATTCGGGTTCTCGTTTCGTTTTGCTTCTAACCATAATTTGTTTTGCTATCAGCTATCAGCAGTCAGCTATCAGCTTGTAGAAACTTAAGCTGACGGCTGATTGCTGACAGCTGACTGCTGTATTGTTACTTGTTATCATCACAAAAAATCTCCCATGTTCGCTTCGCCTGTTCCTCAAACATCTGCATTCCGCCGAACGTCTTTGCCCCCCAAGTCTTGCCCAATTCCATAAAAGCTGTCTCCTTTGGGTTGTAAATCAAGTCGATGAGAATGTGCTTCTTGCTCAAACCTTGATAGTGCAGGTCGGGGAAGTTGTCGATTTGCGGGAACATGCCTAATGGCGTTGTATTGATGATGAGGTGGTTTTGCCCTAAAATATCATCGGTCAGTGTGTCATAAGTGTAATCGCCTTTTTCGGCGTTTCTACTGACGGTGGAGTAGGGTATGCCTTTCTTTTTCAGAACATACTGCACTGCTTTTGATGCACCTCCTGTGCCCAAAACCAAGGCGTGCCCGATTTGGCGATCTTTGATGGCTCGGTTCAACAATTGTTCGAAGCCGTAAACATCGGTATTATAGCCTTTCAACTTGCCATTTGTGATTTTCACCACATTGACCGCCCCGACTTCCTTGGCAATGTCATCAATCTCGTCTAACAACGGGATGATGGTTTCCTTGTAAGGTATGGTCACGTTGATGCCGCAGAGGTCGGGATACTTTTCCATGATATCGTGCAGTTCGTCCAACGACTTGAGGTCGAAGTGCTGATACAAACAATCCAAGCCCTCATATTCGAATTTCTCGTTGAAGAGGTGCCTCGACATGGAGTGCTTCAATGGATGCCCTATGAGTCCGTAGCGTTTCATTTTCAGTTATTTAATTCCAAACACAGCCCCAAATCCCAAGGTGCAAACCACACCCACAATGATGCTTGCGAGGATGACACCACCAACGACGGCAAGCACGCTTTTCTTGAAATCCATGTCCAAGAAACTGGCGGCGAGGGTGCCAGTCCATGCACCCGTGCCGGGCAACGGAATGCCCACGAAAAGCAGTAAAGCCCAATAGAGTCCGCGACCCGCTTTGGCTTGCAGCTTTTGGCCTCCTTTTTCGCCTTTTTCGAGGCACCAGTGGCAGAAGCGGCTGAACCAGCGTACTTTGACATCTTTGCCCCATTCCAGCACCTTGCGGGCGAAGAAATAGATGAAGGGTACGGGCAGCATGTTGCCGATGGCGATGATGATGTAGCTCCATAAGAGGCTGAAATCAGGGTTGGCTGTGTGGATGCCGTAAGCCACAGGAAGGGCACCGCGCAATTCAATCAGCGGCACCATGGCGATGAGAAAGATATAGATGTAGTTTTTCATGCGGGATTGGTGTTGGTTTCTTGGTTCTTTTTGTGTTGTTCGATGAGTTGCAGGATGTCGTTGTCGTTGGCCAACAGCTCTCGGTCGTATTCCAGGAAGTCGGGCCAAACCTCAAAGTCGGCGTCCAAGGCTTGATCAAGCGCTTCAAGCCCTTGGTTGTGACAGCCTTTCACGAAATAGGCATAGGCCAAAAGATAGAGCAGCGAAGCATCGTTGTCAGTCTGCAATAACCCGAATTTGATGGTGTTGATGGCCTCGTCGATTTTGTCCTGTTGGCCGTAAAGGTCAGCGATGTAATAATAGGCATCGGCATCGTTGGGCGTCTGTTCCTGTATTTTGCGCAGGCATTCTAGTGCCTTGTCGTATTCCTTGAGCTTCATGTAGTCGGTGGCGATGGAGTAGAGGTGGTCGGTCTCCCAAGGCTCGTATTCCAAGGCTTTTTCGAAGAATTTGATGGCCTTGCGGCTTTGGCCACGGTCGCTGAAGACATAGCCTAACCCCGCATAGCCAGACCCTATCATCGGGTTGATTTCCAAAGCTTTGTTGAAATGGTCTTCAGCGGTTTGCAGGTCGTTGAGGCGGTAGTAGCAGTCGCCGATGGTGGTGTGTATCATCGAAGTCTCCACGCCGTTGCGCAGGGCTTCCTCAAGGGTGTCGATGGCTTCCTTGTAACGGCCCAAGTCGTAGTAGATGTCGGCCAGGTGCATGTTGGTCCAGAGGTCTTCGGGGTTGATACTGAGGGCGTACTCGTAGGGGTCGATGCTCTCTTCGTATTGTCCCATCATGCGGTAGATGTCGCCGATGTTGGTCCAGGCCTTGCTGTTGTACGGGTCTTTGTCGATCATCTGCTGGAAATAGGCGATGGCGTCTTCTTTGCGGCCTGCACTGAGGAAACAGCATCGGATTTCGTGGTAGATGGTGTCGTTGTCCTCGGCGTAGGGCAGGGCTTTACCATAGAATTCAAGGGCGAGGTCGAATTGCTGCATGTGCTGGTATTCGTAGGCGATGGCGTTGTAGAGCTCGAACTTCTCGTCCTCGTCGAAATAGGGCAGGGCGCTGAAATAGTTCTCCAAAGCCTCTTCCGACTTGCCCAAAACGGCCAGACAAGAGCCGAGGGTGAGGAAATAATCGGGGTCTTGCTCGTCGTCGACGCGTTCCACGTGTTGCATGATTTCGAAAGCGCGTTGGGCATCGTTTTCAAGCAGGTATTGTCGCGCCAACTTGATTTTCAGCATATTGCTTTCGGGATGCTGCTCCATGGCCATTTCCACCGCTTGACGAGAATGTTGCAGGTCGTTGTGTTGGGTGTAATGGTCGATGATGAACTCAAACTCCTCGCTGTCGAAGTACACCGAATCGTGCGTTTTCAGCATGTCCTCATACCGCTCGATGGCCGCCTTTCGGTCTTTTTCTTCTTCTTCCCAATAATCTTCAAAGTCTTCGTTGTCAAACATGGGTTGTCTTGTAGGAAATTTGGTGCAAAAATAATAAAAAGTGGGAATATGGGCTTTTTTAAATCCGACATATTTTTCCATGTCATGCGTAATCTATAGGTGTTTTTTGTATTTTCGCACTCGAAAATCCTTTGTGTATAGTCTAATACAAGTACATAAAGGTTTAACTATAATTCTGCGACTATGAAATACGATGTGTTCATTAGTTATCGACAAAAAAGTGGTATCCATCAGGCCGATGCATTGGAGAGTAAGTTGAAACTCAAACTGAATAGATGCAGGGTGTTTTTGGATAGAACTGAAATAAAAAGTGGCGATTGGAAAAAAAAGCTGGAAGAAAACATTCGTGAATCCTGCAATTTCGTTGTGATTATTTCAAAAGATTGCTTCCCCTATACAAAAAAAGGCAAAGATTATTTTCTCGATGAAATTGATCAAGCTCTAAGGCAGGGAAAGAATGTCATCCCGGTGTATTATGACGACATGAGATATGACGACATTAAAGAGTATCTTTCTGGGATAGAGGATTTCCATAATCAACAACACATCATTTTCAACAATAATAATACCGATGGCTCAGTGGATCAAATCATCAAGTTCCTGAAAACGGAGAAAGAGATTTTGAATAAACGATATAAATCTTTGTCCAAGGAAAGGACGACGGTTCGTCAGGAACTCATGCTTTTGGAAGAAGACAAAACGGATTCCAAGTGTCCTGTTTGTGCTACCAGTTATACTGCGGAGATGATTTATTGTCATAATTGTGGTTACAAGTTTTTTGACGAGTTGGAAAAAGCTGTTGCAAACAGTTATGATAAGATACAAGAACGCGAGAGATTAAAGAAACATAAAGAGCTGTGGCGAAAATGCCAATCTGATAACCAACAAGATACTACTGCTCTAAACCAAGAACTTGAAGCGACGAAAGCCCAGTTGAAGCAGTCGGAAACGAAACGGGAAGAATTGGAGAAGCAAAAGAAAGGGCTGGAAGTGGAGTTGGAAAAAGCCAAATCACAAATAGCGTCAGATTCAGTTCATCAGGATCTTATTATTCCAGTAAAGGGATTGTCCATTGTGATGAAGCCCGTTGAAGGTGGCACATTTTGGATGGGAGCACAAAAGACTGACCCGAACGGGCAGAATTATGATGATGAAGCCTATGAAGGCGAAAGCCCCGTGCACAGCGTGATAGTAGACTCGTTCTATATGGGTGAGACTATGGTAACCCAAGCTTTGTGGGAAGTAGTGATGGGAAGTGAGCCGACTCAACGTGGTGAATGGGAGAACCGATTCGGGAAAGGAGTCGACTATCCAGCTTATCGTGTGAGTTATAATGACATTGTTAATGGTTTCCTTCCCAAATTGAACCAGATGACAAGCAAGAATTTTCGCTTGCCAACTGAGGCTGAGTGGGAATATGCTGCAAGAGGAAGGAAGAAAAGCAATGGTTACAAGTATGCGGGAAGTAACATTATAAAGGAAGTGGCTTGGAATTATGATAATAGTGGGGGAAGAGCTCATCCTGTCAAGTCAAAGGAGTCCAACGAGTTGGGCTTGTACGATATGAGCGGCAATGTCTGGGAATGGTGTAGTGATGCTTGGTATGATTATAAAAGTGGTGAAGAAGTCAATCCGGAGCATGATGGTAGTTTAGGCTCGGACCGCGTTATGCGTGGCGGTAGCTGGCGCAGCATAGCGCGACGCTGCCGAGTGTCAATCCGATATGGCCTTGCCCCTGACTTGCGTCGCAACAACATTGGCTTCCGCCTCGTCCTTCCCCAGTAAACCTCTCCAAAAAGACCTTAAGCTAAAGGAGCGGAGTGAAGTCTTGGCGGCCAATGGAAAGGCCGCCAAAGCGTAACGGAGCGGTGGCAGTTGGTGCATCCGCAAACTTTTTTCAATGGTTTGTAGAGCATATATTTGTTTTTCCTATCTTCGCACCCGAAAAAGCACCAATGCAGAATTGTCATGGAACAAAAAACATACGATGTCTTTTTAAGTTATTCACGTAAGGACTATGTGGATGAGCATAATAATGTAATTCCTGGAAATGAAGTATCGAAAATCAAAGAGGTACTGACAAAGGCTAAGATTACGTATTGGTTTGATGAAGAAGGTGTGTATCCTGGCGATAAGTTTGCCAAAGTGATTGTTCAGAATATTAAGACTTCAAGTGTCTTTGTGTTTCTTTCCACAAAGAATTCCAACCAATCCGAATGGACGGCGAACGAGATTTCCGCAGCTCACATGTTCGGGAAGAAAATCATCCCAGTGCGTATAGATGATTCGGTATTTCATGATGATGTGATTCTTTATATCGCCAGATTGAGCAGTATTGATTACTTTAGCAATCCTGATGAAGGACGACGAGAACTCGTCCGTTCAATTAAGGAGTATTTGGAGGATGTGAAAGCAGCTGAAGCGCAAAAAGCAGTTGACGAGCAACGCAGAAAAGAAGAATTGGAGCGACAACGCCGTCAACAAGAGGAAGAAAAAAAGCGACAGGCACGCATTGAGAAGATTGAAACCGAGATAGCGGCTTTGGAGTCTCAGAGGACGGAACGCAAGAAAGCTGTACTGCAAAAGGAACAAGAACTAAAGTTTGCTCAGGTGGATTTGGATGCTTGTGAGGCTAAAATCAAGAAACTCCAGGACAAATTGCAAGAACTGAGAGAACCTAAAAAGAAGGTGGAAGCGGAGAGTCGGATAGAGGAATCCGACGCCAAAGAACGGGTCTTTACTGTGGGAGGAGCCTCTTTCAAGATGATTCGCGTTGAGGGAGGTGAAATGGGCACGTTCTATATGGGCGAGACGCAGGTGACACAGGCTCTGTGGCAAGCTGTGATGGGTAACAATCCATCACGTTTTGAGGGACTGGATCATCCTGTGGAGCGTGTGAGTTGGTTCGACATCTGCGGCAAGGATGGAAAAGGGACAGACCCGAATTGTTTTCTTTACAAACTCAACCAGAAGACGGGCAAGGGTTTCCGTCTTCCTACGGAGGCGGAGTGGGAGTATGCAGCTTTGGGCGGTAATAAGAGCAAAGGATATCCTTATGCAGGCAGCGATGACATTGACAAGGTGGCGTGGTACTGGAAAAACAGTGGAGACAACTATTTGAAAGGGAGTGACAATGATAGGGATTGGCGTAAGATTGAGAAAAACAACTGTATGACACATCCAGTGAAGCAATTATCTCCCAATGAACTTGGCATTTATGACATGAGCGGCAATGTGTGGGAGTGGTGTAAAGACCTGTTTGAACCTTCCAGCTCGACCCGCGTGCTTCGCGGCGGTAGCTGGTACGACATCGCGTGGGGCTGTCGTGTGTCGTTCCGGATCGGCAACGACCCCGGCATCAGGAGCGGCAGCGTTGGCTTCCGCCTCGTCCTTCCCCAGTAAACCTCTCCCGAAAGACCTTAAGCAGGGGTGTCTTCGGTGAAGCATGGCAGGGCCGCAAGGGACGAAGCGGCCAAGCCATGCGTAACGGAAGACACCTGATAGATATTAAAAGAACGATGCAAATCAAAATATTCACAATACCCCTGTTCGGCAATGAGGAAGCTGTGGAGGAATTGAATAAATTCCTGAGAGGCAACAAAGTAGTCGACATCAGCAAAAATCTTGTGCAGCAAGGGGATTTATCAAAAAGCATTTCAGCAACCTGAAATCTCACCTCAAAGCCGACCACGAGAAGGAAATCGAACAGTATGGCAAGCAGGTAAGTATGCGGCGGTCGAAGGTGCATAAGTCGAGGAAGGATTATGACCGAAGGAAAACAAGGTCGACAATAATGGGAGTGAAAAAGGAATTTGCTCCATGAATAAACCACATTGTGTTTTCCTTTTGACTTTTTTCATATTTTTGCAAATCTGTAAAGTTTCTTATCTATGGAAAATAGTATAGATTACAAAAGCGATGTCTTTATAAGTTACGGAAGGAAAGATTATAAGGATGAAGTAACAAAAGAACCTATCCCAGGTAATGTCATATCCGTCATCAAGAAAAGCTTTGACGAGAATGGGATCACATATTGGATTGATGAGGAGGGTATTTCCCTTGGGAATCATTTTGCCAGTGTTATCGCAGAAAGAATACGCGAGTCGATGATCTTTCTTTTTGTTTGTTCCAGAAATTTCGTCGCATCCAAATGGGTCGACCGTGAATTGGGGGTTGCTGATGAATTTGACAAGCACATTATCCCCTTTATTTGTGACGATTCATATAAGGATGCCAAAGTTGTGATGTATACAGCATCCCTTGACCGTATTGAGTTTTTTGGCAATTTCAATCCTGACAAGGAAATGAAGAAACTTGTCAAAACCATCAAAAAGTACAAGGAAGAACTTGAAGAGAAACGAAAGAAAGAGGAAGAAACACTAAGGCAAAAGCAAAAAGAAGAGGAAGAGAGAAAAAAACGGGAAGAACAGGCAAGAAAGAAGAAAGAGACGATAAAGGAGATTCGGCACTTGGCAACCGACTATCGAGTGCATTCTTTGCAACAAGAAGCCATAGTCCAACAACTTCACGAAATGAATTTGTCCATCGGAATCCAAACAAAAGAATGTCCTGTATGTAAAAATATAAGCCCCATTGATTCCATATTCTGCGAAAAGTGTGGATTCCTATTTCCGCCACTTTATGCCATTGATGGCAATGCGAGATACCCGTTCGACAAACGTCATCTGGCTGTTGCCAAGAAAAACTATGATGCCATTACGCTTGTGAAGAATGAAAAAGACAACTTGGAGAAAAAGGTTGGTGAGTTGGAGAAGCAAAAGATAGGACTGGAAACGGAGTTGGAAAGAGTTAAATTACAATTTGTGTCAGATTCAGTTCGTCAGGATCTTATCATTCCAGTAAAAGGATTGTCCATTGTGATGAAGCCTGTTGTTGGTGGCTCATTCTGGATGGGGGCGCAAAAGGCCGACCCAAGCGGACAGAACTATGATAGTGAAGCATGGGGTGACGAAGAACGAGTGCATAAAGTGACGCTCAGCTCGTTCTACATGAGTGAAGTTGTGGTGACGCAGGCCTTGTGGAAGGCTGTGATGGGAACAACCGTAGGTCAACAGCGAGACAAAGCAAACCCCGAATGGCCAATGGGAGGCGAAGGTGGCGAGTATCCCATGTATTATGTCAATTGGAATGAATGCCAGGAATTCATCAAGAAGCTGAACGTAGTAACAGGTAAAAGTTTCCGCCTGCCTACAGAGGCAGAATGGGAGTACGCGGCGCGAGGTGGGAAAAAGAGTCTTGGATACAAGTATTCTGGCAGCAATACCATAGGAGATGTGGCGTGGTATTGGGAGAATAGCGGGGATAAAATACTATTTGGGCCATGGAATAGTGATACAATCGAAAAGAATAACTGCAAAACACACCCCGTGAATTGCAAGAAGCCAAACGAACTTGGATTGTACGACATGAGTGGCAACGTATGGGAGTGGTGCAAGGATTGGTATGAAGAAAAGTATTATTCCCAAGGTCCACAAGACAACCCTCAAGGACCTTCTATGGGTTCCAGGCGCGTGCTTCGCGGCGGTAGCTGGAGCAACTACGCGAGGCCCTGTCGTGTGTCGAGCCGTTACGGCAGCGACCCCGACAGCAGGTACAACTACATTGGCTTCCGCCTCGTACTTCCCCAGTAAACCTCTCCATAAAGACCTTAAGCTATAGGAGCGGATGAAGTCTTGGCGGCCAATGGAAAAGGCCGCCAAAGCGTAACGGAGCGATGGCGGCACATGTTGTTTCTAAATCAGGAAAGAAATAAGATGAATCATAATAATAAACTAAAACAATAAAATCCATGCAAGATAAAACAAAACACCTCGAGTTTGTTCAAAACGTCATCACGCGTATGAACACCAATTCATTCCAACTGAAAGGCTGGATGATTACGATCGTATCCGCATTGTTGGCATTGTTTGCCAGCAGCTCAAATTGCAATTACATTTTTGTAGCCGTTGTGCCAGCCTTAGTATTTTGGTTCTTGGATGCTTACTACTTGCAGCAAGAGCGAAAATTCAGAGGCCTTTATGAAGACATTGTCAATGATAATAATGAGATAAAGCCATTCAGCATGCCAATAAACAACTATAAGTATATCAAAACCAATAGAGAAAGCAAAAAGTATTGTTATTGCAATGCTTTTTTCTCACCTACAATTTGGCCACTTTATGGAATGATCGTTGTTGCTTTGATTGTTGGTGGAATATTGGTATTAAAGGGCGTTATCTGATTAAACTCTGGAATTTATGAAAAAAGAACAATTAAAGATGCCATTGGCAACCTATGTGCTGTATCATTCTGAGTATGCAGAAGGAGAAAAAGCCTTTGATGTGATTTACCAACTGCTTTGCAGGGATGTTGAACGCCCATTAACGGATGGAATCGATATTCCCGTATATTTACGGACAGGCAAAGATGGTGATGAAATACTGCAAATCGATTTTTCTGAAAGCGAAAAAACAGCTATTGTCATTTTGATTGATAATAAAATGTATTGCAGTAAAGTATGGAGAGATTATATTGATAAACTTGCTTCAAATGTATCAGACAACATTAAAATTTACGGGATATGTTTGTGCAAATATGCTTATGAAATAAGCTCTAAAACTGAGATGCTCCAGGCTATCAAGTTAAATAGCTATTGTTTCATGGATAATGTGGATTTGATACAGACAAGATTGCTTGAATCGTTGTACCGGCTTTTGACTGATCCCAAACAAAAAACTAAATTGTTTATTAGCCATGCAAAGCAAGACTTCTTATTAGAAGCAGAACAATTGCGAGATTACCTTAATTCTGCTACAAAACTAGACACTTTTTTCGATGCGAATGACATTCTAGATGGAAACGATTTTGCCAAACATATTAAGAAAGGCCTTAAGTCATCCCTTTTGGTTGTGCTGAATTCGGACGTGTACACAGACCGTGAATGGTGTAGAAATGAAGTGTTGATTGCAAAAAGGAATGACGTTCCGACAGTGGTTGTTAATTGTGTTAAAAAGAGAGTAAAACGCACATTCCCCTATATTGGGAATTGTCCAATGATTCAATACAATAATGATTGGTCTGAAATAATTCAGGTTTTATTAAAGACTGCATTGAATCAGGTATATCAAAAACGTTTGTTGAGAACAATCAAATCAAAGAATGTCCAAATTTGTAGCTTTATTCCTCATAATCCGGAATTGTTCTCATTCATAAATCTTGAAAAAGACCAAAGTCTCCATAATGACATAAATCACCATAAAAAGGTGAAAATCCTTTATCCAGAACCTCCTTTGGGTAAGGATGAATATAAGGTTTTATGTGATTTTAATAATCGTTTTTCTTTTGTAACACCAACTGAAGTAATGGCAAAGTCAATTGCCAATTTGCGTAACAAGAGAATTGCGTTTTCTGTGTCCGAAAGTGATGATATGCAAGAATTTGGTTGCGGGAAAGCCATGTTAAAAGATGTAGTCTTAGAATTGTCGCGATATGTTTTAAAAGCTGGTGGATATTTGGCTTATGGCGGTGATTTGCGAGAAGAAGGATATACAGAAGCATTTGAGAATTTTTCGTATCAATACGGTGCAAAAGAAAAAACAGGCAAACGAGAAAACTACTTCACGAATTATTTCGCATGGCCCATTCATTTGAAAATTGATGATAAAAGAGAAGCAGATTTTATTCATTGTCGTGTGGAACCGATATTTGTTGATGCACCTGAAGGCATTGCTGATCCGAAGACTTATATTCCTCCAGAGGGAAATGAGAATCTAAGCATTTGGGCACATTCTCTGACAAAAATGCGAGAGGAAATGGAAGAAAACGTTGACGCTCGTATCATTATAGGGGGACGATTAAGTGGATTTAAGGGAAAATATGCTGGTGTTATAGAAGAGTTTCTAATTGCATCCCAACAAGGACATCCAATTTATTTGATTGGTGGTTTTGGCGGTGCTGCAAAAGCTATTGTTGACCTTATAGAAAAGAAAGATGTTGATTTGCGCAAATTGGCAGAAGAAACACCTTATTATTCTGATTTTGTTGGTTATTATAATAGAGAAAATAGTGACAAAATTGATTATGATGTAATAACTGATCGAATCAAAAACTATTCGTTCGATAATGGATTGACACTAGAAGAGAACGAAGAACTGTGTCATACTACAAACATATTGAAGATCGTGTCTTTGGTATTGAAAGGGTTGAATAATTACATGAATAGAAAAACGATATAATAATGCAATGAATGGATAATACGATGACCATGTTTGTAGATGGGCTGTTTGAATCATTTTGGGTGATGATGATAGACAAAATAATTGAGTGAAACTTGAATCCATGGATGACAATTACAAATATTATGCCTTCATCAGTTACAATCGAGAGGATGAAGAATGGGCAATGTGGTTGCAATATGAACTGGAACATTATAATCTTCCTGACAATTTAAAGAATCGTGAAGAATTGCCAAAAGAGTTTCGCCCTGTTTTTAGGGATATCGACGAACTAAAAGCAGGCGATTTGCACGGTCAAATCTATGATGCATTGAAGTCTTCCATGTATCTCATTGTCATTTGCTCGCCACGTTCGGTTAATTCGAAATGGGTTAATAAAGAAATCACTGACTTCATTGAGATCGGGAATGAAAAGGGTATCAATAATTATAAGCGGGTGTTTCCTTTTATCGTAGAAGGTGCTCCGGATGCACAAGATGATGCACAAAAATGTTTCCCGAAAGCATTATGTGACCTCTTGGAAAAAAGCAATATTGAAATCTTACGGGTTAATGTCAATGAAAACGGACGTGATAGAGCGTTTGTAAAAGTGTTGGCTGGAATGTTGCCTGACAGCATCAGTTTTGATATGCTGTGGAACAGATATGATCGCGACAAGATGGAGAGGGAACACAAGGAAAAAGAAAAAAAAGATAAATTGTTAATTGCTCAAAGTCGGTTTGTGGCGGAGAAAGCGCAAAAACTAATTGATGAGGGCGATACGGATACTGCAATAAAACTTGCATTAGAAGTTTTACCTCAAGATTTGAGCAATCCCAATAGGCCATACTGTGTTGAAGCAGAAACAGCATTAAGGAAAGCTGTTTGGTTTGATAAGATTCAAAGGGTTTTCAAAGGACATGATGATCAGGTTATCTTTGCTAGCTTTAGCCCAAATGATGATAAGATAGTTTCATTTTCGCTTGATGAAACATTAAGAGTATGGGATGTTAAGGATGGTAGGATGTTGTACACTATCCCTATCATTTCAAAGAGAAAATACACAGAGATTAATTCTTTTGAATTTAATAATGAAGGTAGTTTGGCACTTATGCTAACCAATGACGGCGTTTTAAGACTTATTAATATTGAAAAACGAAATATTATCGTTTTGTATAATCATGTAGGTTATGCATGCTTTGTTAATGAGTCTAATAAGGTGTTTCTTTCGACTCACAATTCGCGTATAATGTTATTGGATTTGGATGTACCAGAAAATGTAATCTGTGTAGAATCGCCATTTAAATCGGTTAGGTTGATCAAAAGATTAGGGAAAGCATTGTTATATAGAAATAATGGGTTCTTTTTGTTGGATCTAGAGACGAAAGAAATCAATCAAATTATTGATGATTATGGTACCGTTGAATCGTTTTCGATAAGTTATGATGAATGTGTGATACAATGTTTGCAATCCAACAAAAAACTTTCCAACGACAGCCCTTTTACATACCCCGATAGGATTAATGATACATATTGTAGTTGGAATTTACAGGGGACTATGCTCGTTGGGTATAAAGTGTTAGAACCTGATGAAATAGTGCAATTTAGCCCAGACAGAAAGCATTTATTGCTTTCTTCAAAACGAGTGTTGAATTGTGAAACGGGCGAGGAGGTAATAGTATTTGAGAAATTTAAGGATTCTGCTATTATAAAATCCGTTTTTAGTATAGATGGACATTTTTTAGCATTATCAACGTATAAAGGCATGTTGGTTTGGAATTCTAAGGAAAATAGTTGTATGTTCCTTGATGATTCTATTGGGGAGATTAATGACTTTTCTTTTAGCAACAACGGGGAAGTATTGCTTTGTTCAGCCGTGGATGGGAAAATAAAAATGATTGCTATTAACACCAAACATCATAGTCAATTTGGTGAAGAAAAAGATAGAGAAATCTCTTTGTATAGACATGTTAATAGTGTTAATAGGATTCGTTTTATTTCTAATGGTCAAAAGCTGGTTTCCTCATCGCTATGTTCGATAATTGTGTGGGATATTAAAAATGAAAAGCGTATAGGCATTTATCCAAATACAGGAGATAGCGGACATACAATTTCACTTGATAAAAAAGAAGAGTCGTTAATTACAACATGGCGAAAGGATGGTCCAAAAGAACCTTGGAGAGTATTGACAATTAATATATTGACGGGTAAATGGGAACGTTATTTTGATGTGAAGGAGGGAACCCGCTATTATCATCCATCTTATAGCCCTGATGGCAATTTTGTTGCATCAATCTTTAGAGCTGATGAAAAACCATTAGATTTGAGGTATGGGGTGGTATTATGGGATATTTATACAAAAAAGAAATATTACTATTTTAGACATGAAGCAATGGAATACGATATTAATGGCTATGAATTCAGTAATGATGGTAGTATGTTGGTCACCTGTACAAAAAGTTCTATTGTGCTATGGGATATAAAAAAGAAGCAAAAAGTATTGACAATTAAAGACTCCATATCAAAAGAAACCCCTTTGCTATTCTACTATGATGAAGAATGTAAGATCGGTTCAATTGTGTATATTACAGATTACCATAGAATTAAGATTTTTGATATAGCAAATAACAGAAGCATTGAGTTAAAAGGTCATACACAGAATGTGATTAGTATGGCTTTGGATCCACAAGGTATAATTCTAGCAACGGTCTCGTTAGATAAAACTATTAGAACGTGGAGCGTTCAAACTGGAGAAAAACTAAACACATTTTATGGTCATGATGCTTGCGTTAATTATATTGTTTTTAATCAAGATGGTAGTTTGTTGGCATCTGCATCAGATGATGGGACAATTGGAGTCT
>JAEEGI010006973.1_pt1 | contig 25425 bp, 23 predicted proteins | sample 8958751 | NCBI WGS metagenome assembly JAEEGI01 (sample SAMN16246545, study PRJNA631951) | gut metagenome | biome: gut microbiome; feature: rumen; material: KS-attached | host: Bos | place: Iran: Karaj | collected 2018-10
CAATCGAGTGAGCGCGGCGGGGTGAATCCTGGATGCAGAAGTTCAATACGTTGAATCCCATCTCGCCCAGCGTGGCTGCTGCCGACGCACCTGCCAGACCGGTACCCACGACGATGATGTCGAGGCGACGCTTGTTGGCGGGATTGACGAGTTTCTGATGAGCCTTATAGTTTGTCCACTTCTCAGCAATGGGTCCCTCGGGAATCTTGGAATCGATGGGCTGAGCGTTGATCTTAGTTTCTTCCATTTGTGTTACAAATTTAATAGGTTAATACTCAGCGATTAGAGGGCAAAGAACCAAGTAAAGTAGCAAGCCTCTACAGCAAACAGGATAAACACGATGCTTGCCCACCACTTGGAGATGCACTGCCAGCGGGGAATCCACTTGTCATTGGCAGTACCCAGGGTCTGGAAAGCGCTCCAGAAACCGTGGCTGATGTGGAACCACAGGGCGGCAAAGCCGATGAGGTAAACGGGGAGCACCCACAGATGGCTGAAGGTAGCCTGCAGGTAGAACTTGCCGTTCATCACATGCTCACCCATGAGTTCGGGCAGCTGCATCTTGGCCCAGAACTGCACGAGGTGCAGAATCAGGAAGCAGCACACGATGAGGCCGAGGACGAGCATGTTTTGTGATGCCCACTCGACATCCTTGGGCTTGGTAGTCACAGCATAGCGGTTGTTACCGCGAGCCTTGCGGTTCTGCAACGTGAGCCAGAAGGCGTAAATGATGTGAATAGCAAAGCCACCAGCGAGCACGAGGGTGCCCAACACAGCATACCAGTTGGCGCCGAGGAATTCGCAGATGGCGTCATAAGCCTCAAAGGAAATGAGAGCTACTGCATTCATCAGCGCATGGAATGTGACGAATAGGACAAGGAAGAGGCCGGTTACCGACATCACAACCTTGCGTCCTACAGATGAATTAGTTAACCACATAAAATTGTTGATTTTTTAGTTATTAATTGATTGTTATTTCGTAAATGTCACAATTATCCCGCAAAGATAAGAAAAAAATTTCAGTATTTTACGACTTTTGCCGTTAAAACATGCCCTCAAACAAAAATCAGGTCACAAAAATGCCGTTAACAGCATTTTGTGACCTGTGCAGTCGGGTGAACGGCTAATCTTCTTAGTCGTTGAGGATGAGCATGGCATCGCCGTAGGCGCCGAAGCGGTATTTCTCCTCGATGGCCACCTGGTAGGCATTCATCGTCTGCTCGTAGCCGCCAAAGGCCGCCTGTGCCATCAGCATGATGGAGTAAGGCATGTGGAAGTTAGTCACCAGGGCGTCGCAGGTGGTGCACTCATAGGGCGGGAACAAGAACTTGTTGCTCCAGCCGCCGTAGGGCTTGATGTGGCCGTTCATGCCTACGCAGGTCTCAAAGGCGCGCAGTACCGAGGTGCCGATGGCGCACACCTTGTTGCCACCATCACGCAGGGTGTTGACCTTCTCGGCGAGCTCGACGCTCACGTCCATTTCCTCGCTGTCCATGCGGTGCTTGGACAGGTCCTCGACGTCGATGTCGCGGTAGCTTCCCAGGCTGATGTGCATGGTGATGAAGTCGCGGTCGATGTCGCGGATCTCCATGCGGCGCATCAGCTCACGCGAGAAGTGCAAGCCGGCAGCGGGAGCCACCACAGCGCCCTCCTTGGCCGAGAAGATGGTCTGGTAACGCTCGGCGTCCTCGGGCTCGGCATCGCGCTGGATGTAATAGGGCAGCGGCGTGTTGCCCAGGTTGTACAGGTCCTTCTTGAACTGGTCGTGGTCGCCGTCATACAGGAAGCGCAGCGTGCGGCCGCGCGAGGTGGTGTTGTCGATGACCTCGGCTACCATTGAGTCGTCCAGGCCAAAGTAAAGCTTGTTGCCGATGCGGATTTTGCGTGCGGGCTCGACAAGCACATCCCACAGCTTGTTGTTGGGGTTCAATTCACGCAACAGGAACACCTCGATGCGTGCACCGGTCTTCTCCTTGTTGCCAAAGAGCTTGGCGGGGAACACCTGGGTATCGTTGAACACGAACAGGTCGTGCGGGCCGAAGTATTCAAGAATTTCCTTGAAGATCTTGTGCTCGATCTGGTTGCTGCGCTTGTGCAGTACCATCAGTCGGGACTCGTCACGCACGGGGACGGGATAGGAGGCAATGAGCTCCTCGGGCATCTTGGTGTTGAATTCTGAAAGTTTCATGTTATTCTAATTGCAATTAGCTTCGCCTTATTGGCCTCACGCTAAGCCGCTAAGGCGCTAAGTTATTATTGATTATACTTCTATTTGAGATACTATTTGATTTGTGAGGTGCGCTTGGGCGGCGCCGAGCATTTTTGAGTCTGCTGCTTGCGGGCGGCGCGCTCGGCCTTTTGGCGGGCGGCGCGCTCGCGGTTCTCGATGCGCTCGCGTTCCAGGCGCTCGGCGGCAGCCTGTTCGGGCGAAACGTAGGTCTCGTTGTCGAGTTTCTCGACCAACTGCTCCAGGGTGAGGCACTTGTCGATGGTGACATCACCCACGCGGGTGCGGCGCAGTGCCGTCAAGTGGGCCCCGCTGTCCAGTGCCACGCCGATGTCGCGTGCCAGGGCGCGTATGTAGGTCCCCTTGCTGCACACTACGCGTATCTGCAGCGTGGGTTCCTGGGGCAGGCCGCATTGCAGCACCTCGATCTCGTCGATGACAAGGGTCTTGGGACGGATTTCCACGTCCTGTCCCTTGCGGGCCAGCTTGTAGGCGGGCTTGCCGTCGATTTTGCAGGCCGAGAACGAGGGGGGCACCTGCTCGATGCTGCCCGTGAACTGCTCTTGCAGCACGCGGTCGATGTGGGCGCGGTCGATGTGGTGCCACTCGTAGGTGGCATCGACCTCGGTCTCCAGGTCGTAGCTGGGCGTGGTGGCCCCTAGCCTGAGGTCGGCGATATACTCCTTGACGCCTGCCTGCAGCTCGTCGATGCGCTTGGTGGCATGGCCGGTGCACAGCAGCAGCACGCCGGTGGCCAGCGGGTCGAGGGTGCCGGCATGGCCCACCTTGACCTGACGGGTCTTCAAGTGGGTGCGCAGCACGGCGCGCACTTTCTTGACCGCGGCAAAGGAGGTCATCCTGAACGGCTTGTCGATGCAGAATATTTCGCCTTCTATCGGGTTGAGCATCGGATTTAGTCCTTAGTTGTTAGTCCTTAGTTGTTCTTGAGGTGCAGGGGCTATTACATGACGGGGGCGGGCATGAGCTGCGAGAGGGCGATGGCGAACAGACCGGCGATGATGCAATACACGCCGAAGTACACCAGCTTGCCCTTCTTGACGATGCTGATCATCCACTTGCAGGCCAGGCATCCGGCCAGGAAAGCGGCCAGGAAGCCCACCACCAGCGGTAACGTGCCGATGCCGCCAAAGGCCTCTTCACCCTTGACGACCTTGAGCACGTCGAGCAGTGCCTCGCCCAGGATGGGCGGAATCACCATCAGGAACGAGAACTGCGCCAGCGACTCCTTTTTGTTGCCCAACAGCAGACCCGTTGCGATGGTGCTGCCCGAGCGCGACAAGCCGGGCATCACGGCACACGCCTGTGCAATGCCGATGACCAGGGCGTCACGCCACGAGATTTTCTCCTTTTGGCGCGGCTTGGCATAGTAGGAGAAGATGAGCAGTGCTGCCGTCAACAACAGCATGCAGCCCACGATGAGCAGTCCGCTGCCAAAGATTTCCTCGACCTTGTCCTTGAAACAGAAGCCCACGATGCCGATGGGAATCATCGACACCAGGATGTTGAGAAAATACTTGGTCTCGTCGTTCATCTTGAACTTGAACAGTCCCTTCAGGATCCAGTCAATCTCGCTCCACAGGATAACGAACGTGCTCAACACCGTGGCCACGTGCACCAGTACGGTGAACGTCAGGTTGTCGGCACCATCGATACCGAACAGATAACTGCCAATGGCCAGATGGCCACTGCTGCTCACAGGGAGATACTCGGTCAGACCCTGGACAATGCCCAGAATCAAGGCTTCGAACCAACTCATGCTATTTTATTCGTTATCAGTGTTATCGATGTTGTCGGCGGGTTTATTGTCCTTCTTGCGATAGATGATGGCAAAAGCCATGAGCACAAAGCCCAAGAACGCGATGATGGGGCCTGTGGTGATGCGGCTGGCTTCAAAGATGTTGTTGTTGAACTTGTCGCCCACATTGGCGTCACCTGTCATCAGCCAAAAGCCAATGATAATCAACAGCAGGCAGATGCCCATGAGGATGAAATTGATCTTTCCCAGCGGATAGCTCACTTTACCGCCACCCTTGTTCTCGTTTTGAACTTTCTTTTCTTGAGTTGCCATTATTGTAGTTGTAAACTTTAGTTGCCAGTTAACACGGGCGCATAACATTGCAATTTGGTGCAAAATTACAACATTCAGAGGCCTTTGTCAATAGTTTTAACCCATTTTTTGATTTTAGAGCCTACCTGGCCACACAAAATTATTCAAATTAAATAATTTGATTTGCATAATTCAAATTGAATAATTATCTTTGCGGCAAAAATAAGGACATTATTATGGAAAATCCGTTTATCGTTACAGGCAAAATCAAGCCTGAATACTTTTGTGACCGCGTTGACGAGGCTAAACGTCTCACTGGCTGCATCCTGTCAGGTGGTGAGAATATGGTTGTCATTTCTCCGCGCCGCTTGGGAAAAACAGGGTTGATTTATCATTGTTTTGACAAAGCCGAAGTCCAAGAGCAAGTCACTACCCTATTCATTGATATCCTACACACCACCAGTCTACAAGAGTTTACCTATCTGATGGGGCGCGCAGTATTCAAAACATTGGGAAGTCGCAGCCAACAGATGATGAAAAACATCATCGATACACTGCGTTCGCTGCGAGGCAGTTTCGGGTACGATCCGATACAGGGAACTCCGACTTTTGATATCAAGCTGGGTGAAATCACCAATCCCTCTTATACGTTGGAAGAAATTTTCGCTTGCCTCGAGAAGGCAGAACAGCGCTGTATAGTCGCCATTGACGAGTTCCAGCAAATCGTCAACTATCCCGACAAAAATGTGGAAGCACTTCTTCGAACCCACATCCAGCAGTCAGCCAATGCCAATTACATCTTTGCTGGCAGTGAACGCCATATCATGGGTGAAATGTTTCTTGATCATGCGCGCCCGTTTTACCAAAGTGCGTCCATTATGTCCCTGTCTCCCATCAGCTTCGATAAATACAGCGAGTTTATCCAACACCATTTCAAGGTGAACCATCTCAATGTTATTCCCGAAGCCATCAACAAAGTATATCAGCAATTCCAGGGCAACACTTATTATATACAAAAGACTTTCCGCGAGGCCTTCTCATCTTCTGTCGAGACAGGCAAAACTTGTGACATCGCCATGGTGGACAACATCATCGAAGACATGATGAGAGAAAGCGGACGCAAATACAGCGAAACATTGTCGCGTCTCACCCTCCCACAGAAGGAATTGCTCTATGCCATTGCCGACGAGGGGCACGCACAACGAATCACCTCAGGACAGTTCATCAAACGTCACTACCTACAATCGGCCAGCAGTGTACAAGCCGCCATACGCAAACTCATGGAGTATGGACTTGTAACCTCTAGTGATGGAAGCTACTACATTGAGGATCAACTGTTTAACTACTGGATACTAAATAGTTGACATCAGGATTGCTCAAAGGCTTGGGCGACGAGTTTGAGGTTGTCGATGATGTCGATGTGCTGGGGGCACTGGGCCTCGCATTGGCCACACTCGACGCACTCGCTGGCTAGACCGTGGCTCTTGGTCAGCAGGCCGTAGTAAAGCTTGCAGTTGCCCTTTTGATCGGGGAACTGCTTCAGGTTATTGTAGAGGTTGAAGAACTCGGGGATGGCAATCTGCTGAGGGCAGCCCTCGGTACAATAGTGACAGGCGGTGCAGGGTACGGCAATGGCATCACTGATTACCTGGGTGGCACGGGCGATGATAGCCTGTTCCTCATCGTTGAGAGGCTTGAAATCAGCCATATACTCTAAATTATCCTCCATCTGCTCCATGTTGCTCATGCCGCTGAGCACCATCATCACATTGGGCAACGAGGCACAATAGCGGATGGCCCACGAGGCGGGACTGGCATCGGGATTATATTGCCTGAACAGCTGCTCCACGGCAGCAGGGACACGGGCCAATGAACCGCCCTTGACGGGCTCCATGACGATGACGGGCTTGCCGTGCTTGACACACAGGTCGTAGCACGTCTTGCTCTCGATGGCGGGACTTTCCCAGTCGAGGTAGTTGATCTGCAGCTGGACAAATTCGACCTCGGGGTGCTTGTCCAGGATTTCGGCCAGCAGAGCCGAGTCGTCGTGGAAAGAGAAGCCGAAGTGGCGGATTTTGCCCTCGTCACGCATGCGGGCGAGGAATCCCCAGCCGTCTATGCGTTCTATCACCTCGACGCGCTCGCGGTTAAGGGCGTGCAGCCAGTAGTAGTCGAAGTAGTCCACGCCGCACTTGGCCAGCTGCTCGTTGAAAACGCGCTCCAGGTCGCCCTCCTGCTTGATGGCCCACACGGGCATCTTGCTGGTGATGGTGAACGCCTCTCGCGGGTAACGCTTGACGACGACCTCCCTGAAGGCTTCCTCGCTCTTGCCGCCGTGGTAGGGGTAGGCGGTGTCGAAGTAGGTAAAGCCGCTCTCGATGAACTTGTCGGCCATCTCCCTGAATTTCTCGATATCGATGCTGGCTTGGTCATCGGGATTGACCAGCGGCAGACGCATCAGCCCAAAACCTAGTTTTTTCATACTATTCAGTTGTTATCCTTAGTTGTTAGTTTATTTTCAGATCGGTGAAGAGTTTCACGCCGCGCAAGTAGTGGGCGGTGATGATGTTGACGCGCTCCTCGGGGAGCCGTTTGAGCAGGTTGACGCTGGGTTGCGAGGTGTAGTTGGAACGCATCTTGCGAAAGTCGCGGTGGGCGCGTACGATGGCCCTGGCGTCACCGAAGTGGAACTTGGCGATGGCCATCCCGAAGGCCAGGGTGTCCATCAGTCGCCTCGTGAACAATAGACGCTTGCCCTCGTCGTGGGGCAGATTCTTGTGCAACAGGAGCAGGTTGTTGCGGAAGTTGAGGTAGGTCTTGCGGGGGTTGCCCTGCGGCAGGCTGCCGCCGCCCAGGTGATAGACGTGGCTCGTGGGCACCATGTGCAAGTCGCTGCCATCCAGGCGGATGCGCCAGCACAGGTCAATCTCCTCCATGTGGGCAAAAAAGTCCTTGTCCAGCCCGCCCACATCGTGATAGAGCTGGCTGCGCACCATCAGGCAGGCTCCCGTTGCCCAAAAGACGCTCTTGGGGCCGTCGTCATACTGGCCGTGGTCGTCCTCGACGTACTCAAAGATGCGGCCGCGGCAGTAGGGGTAGCCGTGGCAGTCGATGTAACCGCCCGCTGCGCCAGCATATTCAAACATCTGCTTGCCATCGTCGCGGTCGTGCAGCAGTTTGGGCATCACGGCACCCACCTGGGGGTCGCGCTCCATGTGGTCGAGCAGGGGATTGAGCCAGCCACGCGGGGTGCGCACGTCGCTGTTGAGCAACACCGTGTAGGGGTACATCGTCTGGGCAATGGCCAGGTTGTAACCCTCGGCAAAGCCGTAATTCTTGTCAAACTTGAGCACCTTGACGTCGGGGAACTCCTGCTGGAGGACCTGCAGGCTGTCGTCGGTGCTGCCGTTGTCGGCGACGATGACGTCGGCAATAGCGGGATCGGTGCCCTCGATGACCGTGGGCAGATAGCGGCGCAGCAGTTTGGCGCCATTCCAGTTCAATATGATGACTGCAACTCGTTTCATCAAATTATGTCATGTCACGACTTGGGCGTCGACGCTCAGGTCGTCGTTTAGGGTCAATAGTTTCACGTTCACGATTTGGTTGGCGAGGCTCATGTCGGGTTCCACGTTGACGCGGATGTAGTTGTCGGTGAAACCGTGCATCATGCCCTTGCCGCGGCCGTGCTCGAGCAGCACGGGTCGCACGGTGCCCAGATAGCGGCGTGTGAAGTCGGCCTGCTTTTCATCGCTCAGGGCGATCATGCGGGCCGCACGAGCCTGCTTGTCCTGCTGGGTGACGATGTAGGGGATGCGCAGGGCCATCGTGCCCGGACGCTCGCTGTAGGGGAACACGTGCAGGTGCTGCACGTCTAGCGACTTGATGAAATTGTAGCTGTCCTCAAACAACTCGGGCGTCTCGCCACGTGTGCCCACCATCACATCAACACCGATGAAGCAGTCGGGCATCAGCTCGCGGCATCGCGCCACCTTGTCGGCAAAGAGCTGCCGCTCGTAGTGGCGGCGCATCAGCTTGAGAATAGGGTCGCTGCCACTTTGCAACGGGATATGGAAATGAGGCATGAAAGCCCTGGAAGTGGCGCAAAAGTCGATGATGTCGTCGGTCAACAGGTCGGGCTCGATCGAGGAGATGCGGTAACGCTCGATTCCGTCGATTTCATCGAGGGATTTGAGCAAATCCAGGAAACTTTCGCCCGTATTCTTGCCAAAGTCGCCGATGTTCACGCCCGTGATAACGATTTCCTTGCCCCCCTCGGCGGCCACCTCGCGGGCCTGAGCGGTTAGCTGGGCGATGGTGCCGCTGCGACTGCGGCCGCGTGCGGCAGGAATGGTGCAGTAGCTGCACCAGTAGTCACAGCCATCCTGTACCTTGAGCCAGTAACGAGTGCGGTCACCACGGTCACACGAGGGCGAGAACGAGCGAATGTCGAGCGACGGCGTCACTGCCAGTTGCTGCCGGTGGTCCTCGAACCATTGCAGCACATAATCGGCAATCCGGGCCTTGTGTTCACTGCCCAGTACGATGTCCACCCCGGGAATTTCGGCGATTTCCTTGCCCTTGAGCTGGGCATAGCAGCCGGTGACCACCATCAAGGCATCGGGGTACTGGCGGATGAGGTGACGGATGTGCTGTCGGCACTTGCTGTCGGCCAGGGCCGTCACGCTGCAGGTGTTCACGATGCACACGTCAGGCACCTCGCCACGTGCGGCAGGCACAAAACCGTGCTCGGCCAGGAGAGACTGCATGGTGGCAGTCTCCGAGAAGTTGAGTTTGCAACCCAGTGTCTCGAGTTTTACCCTATGTTGCGGAACGGGGGTCATTTTCTCTTGGTTGAACGGATGAGACGGATATAACGGAGTTAACGGGTTATACGGATAAATCTAATACTGATTTTTTACCTTTTGCGGCCACGGGGCTTGCCCGAACGGCCGGATTTGCGGCCAGGACGGCCCACTTTGCTGTCACGGACCTCACGAGCCTGGCGGCGGGTGCTGTTGCCGCGGTTACCGCGCTGCTGTCTGCGCGACGCGCTACCGCCCTCGTACTGCATGCGCTGGCGCTCGTCACGCGACAATTTTCCGCCGGTGCTGCGACTGTTCTGCTCGGTGATGGGCTCACGGTCGATGCGGTGGCTGTTGGCAGGATTCTCCTTGTCAACGAGGACGAAATCGAGCTGTTTCTTGATGAGGTCGGCACGTGCCACCTGAATCGTGATGGGGTCGCCCAGGCGATACACTTTGCCACGACGCAGACCGCGGATGCAGTAATTCTTCTCGTCAAACTCGTAGAAGTCGTCATCCAGGCCTCGAATGCCCACTAGACCCTCGCAATGGGTCTCGTCGAGCTCGACATACAGGCCCCACTCGGTCACTCCCGAGATATGTCCCTCGAAGACACCGCCCAGTCGCTGGCCCATGAACTCCACCTCCTTGTACTTGATCGAGGCGCGCTCGGCATTGGCGGCCAGCTGCTCCTGGGCACTCATGTGCTTGCACTGGTCCTCCAGCTTGGTGGGATCGACGCTCTTCTCGCCAGCGGCGTACTTGTCGAGCAAGCGGTGCACCGTCAAGTCGGGATAGCGGCGGATGGGCGAGGTGAAGTGGGTGTAGTAGTCAAACGCCAGGCCATAGTGGCCGATGTTAGTAGCACTGTAGATGGCCTTTGCCATCGAGCGGATGGCCAGGATGGCGAGCATCTCCTCCTCGGGCTTGCCCTTGGCCTCTTCCAGCATTTTGTTGATGGACTTGTTGATGTCGCGTCCAGAGCCCTTGGTGCGCACCTTGTAGCCAAAGTGGGCGGCAATGTCGGCAAAATTCTGCAGCTTGTCCAGGTCGGGCTGGTCGTGCACACGATAGACGAAGGCCTTGGCGGTCCTGTTCTTGGCCACCTTGCCGATGTGCTCGGCCACCTTGCAGTTGGCCAGCAGCATGAACTCCTCGATGAGTTTGTTGGCGTCCTGGGCCACGTGGATATGGACAGCCGTGGGCTTACCCGTCTCGTCGATTTCAAATTTCTTCTCTTCGCGGTTGAATGACACCGAACCGCCCTCGTCAAAGCGGCGTTTCCTCAACTGCTTGGCCATCTCGTTGAGCACAGCGAGTTCGTCGGCCAGGTCGCCCTTGCCCGTCTCCAGGATGTGCTGCGCCTCCTCATAGGAGAAACGCCTGTTGCTGCGGGTCACAGTGTGGCAGATCTTGTATTTCTTCACCTTGGCCTCGGCATCCATCTCCATCACCACCGAGTGGGTGAGCTTGTCCTCGTCGGGGCGCAACGAACAGATGAAGTTGCACAGTTTCTCGGGCAACATGGGCACCGTGCGGTCCACCAGATAGACCGACGTGGCGCGCTCATAGGCCTCCTTGTCGATGATCGAACCCGGGGTGACATAGTGGCTCACATCGGCGATGTGAACGCCGATTTCCCAATTGCCGTTCTTGAGCTTCTGAATCGACAGCGCGTCGTCAAAGTCCTTGGCATCGGCAGGGTCGATGGTGAACGTCGTCACGTCGCGCATGTCACGGCGCTTGGCGATCTCCTCGGGGGTGATGCCGGGCTCCAGGGCCTCGGCGGCCTCGGTGACGTTCTCGGGATACTTGTAAGGCAGTCCGAACTCGGCCAGGATGGCGTGAATCTCGGCATTGTTCTCGCCGGCGACACCCAGCACGTCAACCACCTCACCGATGGGCGTGTTGGCATCCTCGGGCCAGTCGATGATCTTCGCAACCACCTTGTCACCCGTCCTGCCTCCCGCCAGCTTGTCCAGCGGGATGAAGATGTCGGTCGCCAGGAACTTGCTGTCGATGGCCAACTGGGCAAAATATTTCATCACCTGCAGCGTGCCCACAAACACCTGCTCCTTGCGCTCGAGGATTTTGATGACCTTGGCTTCGGGAGCCTGGCCATGACGAGCGGCGCTGATGTGCACCAGCACGCGGTCGCCGTTGAGCGCGTGCAGCGAGTTACGCTCCTGGACAGCGATGGGCTGACCGTCGTCGCTGGCGGTATCCACGCTGTTCTTACCGTTACCGCGACGGATGAAGATGCCCTCGGCCACCATCGAGCGGTTCACCGCCTTGTAGCTGCCCGGGCCCACCTGAGTCAGGAAGCCGTCAACGGCCAGCTGGTCAAGGATTTCGACGATGAGCATCCGGCGCTTGGGTGTGTTGGCCCCAACGGCTGCCGACACCTGCTTGTAGTTATACGAGGCCTCGCCCTGCTCATTAAAGAAGTTGATTACCCTGTCGTGGTACTCACGACGTTCCTGCTTCAACGATTGCAATCCACTCTTTTTTGCCATATCTTGTACTGTATTTTGCTAATGAAAAATGTTTAATCTACAAAGATAATAAAAAATGGCAAAAGACACAGTACAACAGGTACACTTTTCGCAAAAATTAAAGAATTGACAAACGTCCGCACGCCCCAATCAACAGAGTGTGTCATAAAAAATGTCAAAGATGTTGAACCCAACTGAAGATTTTAAGTTATTTTTCTTACCTTTGCAGTCATCTTTACTCTGAACACATCGATAGCAATGAAATATAAGATACCCAAACGAATAACGACATTATACACCATACTGCTGACAACGGCATTATTACTCCTGCCCCTGGCGGGAGTTGCTGCGCCACAGCACACCGACATCAACAAACCCACCCGCGAGCGGGTCAAGAAGGACAAGCAGCAAGACAACAAGAAGGCCAACGCTACCAATAAAAACGACGGCAACCCGACCGGGAAGAAAGCCGACGTCAAGCCCGCCGCTGCACCCAAAAAGGAAGAGGCAGTGAAGCCCGCAGCCAGTCCCAAGAAGGAAGACGACAAGACCCTGAAAGCCGAGCCGGCCAAGCAGCCCGCTAACGACACCGCCAAGGCAGCCGCCCCCCCCAAGCCCAAGGCGCCCACGACCATCAATCCCGCGTCCGTACAGTTCGACGGCATCGACATCTCCAAGCACCAGGGAGACATCAACTGGGAAGAACTCAAGAAGAACCAGAGCATCAAGTTCATCTATATCAAGGCTACCGAGGGTTCCGATTTTGTCGATCCTCGCTACCACGAGAACATCCGCAACGCCCGCAAGCACGGATTCAAAGTGGGCAGCTATCATTTCCTTTCCACACGATCGGCAGCGACGACCCAGTTCTACAACTTCATCCGCAACGCCAAGCGTGAGGATCAAGACCTCATTCCCATCATCGACATCGAGAGGCTCAGCCCCTGGAACTCACAGCAGCTGCGCGACAGCGTCAAGGTATTTGCCGACCTCATCGAGGATTACTATGGCTGCAAGCCGCTGTTATACACGTCCGAGAAATTCTTCACCTCCAATCTGGGACGTGCCTTTGCCCACTATCCCCTGTTCATCGCCAAGTACAGCAGCAACCAGCCCAACATCGGCTACAAGTGGATACTGTGGCAGTTTGCCGACAACGGACTGTTCAAGCCCGTCAAAGGTAATGGCGGCAAGGTGGACATGAGCCGCTTTGCCAAGGGATGCTCCATCAACGACATCATCTACGTTCCCAGCAAGCACAAGCACAAGAACATCAGCGTCAAGGATGCAGTTGACCACAAGGAGAAGCCCGATAAGGTGAACATCGCCGAACCGCGCAAAGAGGCTCCCAAGCCCTCCAAGAGACAACAGGAAGAGGCACAAAAACAGGCCGAAAAAGAGAAAAAGACCAAGGAACGCAACAAAAAGTTAGCTGAAGAAGAGGCCAAGCGTAAAGCCGAAGCCGACAAGAAAGCGCAGCAGAAGGCTGAGCAGCAAAAACGCGAGAAGGCACGTCAACAGGCCCGCGAGGCCGAAGCCAAAAAGGAAGCCGAGGCCAAAGCAAAACGCAAAGCCGAAGCACAAAGAGAGGCCGAAGCCAAAGCTAAAAAAGAAGCCGAGGCCAAAGCCAAGCGTAAAGCCGATGCCCAGAAGGCACGCCAGCAGAAAGCCCAACGCGAAGCCGGCAACAAGACCAACAAATCGAACAAGACGGCCAGTCTGATGAACTCTTCCTCGTCGTCCAAGCTCTCCCAGTCGCAGCGCAACGACAGCATACGCAACGCCCAGTACAAAGGCCGCAAAACCAACAAGAGCTCGGCCGACAATGACTAAACAGGCACATAAGGTTCCCTTGAGGCCATTGCTGGCACTGGTGTTGCTGGTACTGGTCATCCCCGTTTCGTGCAAGGGACCCGACATGCGCCACAGCGGAGCGCCGCAACGCGAAGTGCCGCCCCGCAACCAGGGAGCCCAATATGACGGCATCGACATTTCCAGCTACCAGGGCTACATCGACTGGGCCAAGGTGAGCAGCGACAAGGACATCCGATTCGTTTACATCAAGGCCACCGAGGGTGCGACCTACCGTTCGCCGCACTATGCCCACAACATCACCCAGGCCCGCCGCTACGGGCTGCTCGTCGGCAGTTACCACTACCTGACATCCACCTCGTCAATCGATGAGCAATTCAATAATTTTTCCACCTACGCTTTGCGGGATGTCCAAGACCTCCTGCCCATGCTTGACGTGGAAGTGCGCGGCACGTGGTCACGCAGCCAGCTCATCGACAGCGTGGACAAATTCTGCGACCTGGTCAAGGACCACTACGGCGTCCAGCCCATGATTTACAGCACGATGGGTTTTTACAACAAAAACCTGACGCCGCATTTCAACAAGCACAAGCTGTACATCGGCCGCTACTCCAACAGCGAGCCCGAAATCAACTGGGAGGGCGAATACACCATCTGGCAGTACAGCGAGAGCGGCATCATTCCCGGCATTGACGCCTACGTGGACCTGTGCCGCTACCGCAAGGACGGCTGGATTGACGAGATTTTACTTCCGCAGGAATAGTTTTCCGATATCACCAACATGTTGCTGCAAGGCAATAATCCGCAATGAATCATGACAATCGTTGACGCAATCATCTTAATCATCGTTCTGGGAGGACTGGTTTTGGGCTACCGCAAGGGACTCATCGGCCAACTCACGTCGCTCATTTCATGGATTGTAGCTATCGTGCTGTGTTACAAGGGTGGCGAGCTGGCTCAGAGCGTTTTTCTGTCCATCGTACCCAGTGCGGCACAGTGGCCGCTTGCCAGCATCACCGTCAAGACAGTGTCGCTAGCTTGCGCTTTTCTGGTTGTGATGCTCATCATAAGGCTGATAATGCGCCTCTTCAAGGGCGCGTTGGACAGTATCAGTCTGGGCATCATCGACAAGGCGGGCGGTTCACTGCTGTTCATGTTCAAGTATGCTTTCTTGCTGAGCATCGTGTTGAATCTGCTGTATGCCTTCAACCCCGACCTTGACACATTCGGGACCAAGCACATGCTGAACAACAAGCCCTACGAGATGACACTCGACCTGATGCCGCGTGTCCTGGGCAGCGAAAAAATGCCCAGCGATTCGCTGAAACTCTACCGTGACCTCATCGAGCCGGTCCCCGTGGAACCGACATACAATCCCTGACCCGCCATGCGTCTCCAGCTAACCGCACTCAGCCAACCTGTCACCGCCAGCATCGCGCTGCCGCTGTCCAAGAGCATCAGCAACCGCGCGCTGGTGATTGCCGCCCTGTGCGACGGCCAGCCCCAGGTGCTGCATCCTGCCCTGTGTGACGACACGGCGGTGATGATTGAAGCCTTGTCGCACGACGGGGGCGAGATCAATGTGGGAGCGTCGGGTACCGCCATGCGGTTCCTGACCGCCTATTTTGCCACCCGCAAGGGCACCGCCGTCACGCTCGACGGCGTGGAGCGCATGCGCCAAAGGCCCATCGGTCCCCTTGTCGATGCGCTGCGCAAACTGGGTGCCGATATCGATTACCTGGGGCAGGAAGGCTATCCCCCGCTGCAAATCACAGGAACCACGTTACACGGCAAAGACATTGTTATGGATGGCAGTGTGAGCTCGCAGTTCATTTCGGCCGTGATGATGATTCTGCCAGTGATCGGGGGCGGACAGGTGGAGCTGACAGGCAACATCGTGTCCATGCCCTATGTCCAGATGACCGCTGCAGTGATGCGCGACATGGGTGCCCAAGTGGACATCTCAGGCCAGCGCATAAAAGTAGGAAAAGGTTACACCGGTAACGATTGTATGGTCGAGGGCGACTGGAGCGCCGCCGCCCCGTGGTATGCCCTTGCCGCCTTGCTGCCGCAGGCACAGCTCACCCTCGAGGGCTTGACAGCCGACAGCATCCAGGGAGACGCCCGTCTGGTGGATTTGGGCAGGAAGCTGGGCATCGCATCACACTTTGACTTCAACGGAGTAAGGCTAGACAGCAGCCAGTTCATCGGATGCTGCTGCTCGGCATTTGCCGACATGAGTTCCACGCCTGACCTCGTGCCGTCGTGGGCCGTGCTGATGTGCCTGCTGGAGCGCTCCTTCAGGATGACCGGCGTGGGCACATTGCGCCTCAAGGAGAGTGACCGGCTCGCGGCTCTGCACGAGGAACTGCTCAAGTTGGGCTATGTTTTGAAAATAGAGAGTGACGACGCTATCTCGTGGTATGGCGAGAAAGTGCCCGTCACCCAAGAGCCGCCCGTTATCGACCCGCACGGCGACCATCGCATGGCGATGGCCTTTGCCCCCGCAGCCGTGCGCTTTCCCGGTTTGATTATAGACGGAGCCGAGGCTGTCTCCAAGTCCTATCCCGGCTACTGGCGGCATCTGCAGGGCGCAGGATTTATCATAAAGCAATTGGCACAATAAATGCAATAACGAGGCATGAATATGAAAACAAGACTCATTATTATATTATTAATGGCATTATCAACACTGTTTGCACTTGATTCTTCGGCCCGTAACGCACGCAACCGCATGGTCATCATCAGCGACGTGCATCTGCTGAGCCCCGAACTCATCACTCCCGGCAGCGCCATTGACCGTGCCGATGCCGGCGATACCAAAATGATGGCGATGAGCGACGAGATCATGTCAGCCATTACCGACAGCATCATCGAGATGGAGCCGGCCGTGGTGTTGCTCACCGGAGACCTCACGCATAACGGCGAGCGATTGAGCCATGAGCGCATGGCGTGGCATCTGGACCGGATGAAACAACATGGCATCCAGCCGCTGGTCATTCCCGGCAACCACGACTGCAACAACCCCTACGCGCGCAGCTATGATGGGGACAAGACCATGCCCACCGCGACTGTCACCCGCGAAGAGTTTGCCCAGATATACAGAGACTTCGGCTACGGCAAGACATCGGTGCGCGATGCCGCCTCGCTCAGCTACTGCTGCGAGCCCATCAAGGGCATCGTCATCATCGGCATCGACAGCAACATGGACGAGCAGAACACGCTCACCAGCCGTGGCGACAGCGCCGACACCTATTATAACGGCGGACGCATCAAGCCCGAGACGATGCAATGGGTCATTGAACAGGCCACCCTAGCACGCAAACAGGGCAAGCAGGTCATCGCCATGATGCACCACCACCTGGTGCCCCATTTTGACAACGAGGACCGCCTGCTCACCAACTACATCGTCACGCGCCATGACGAAGCCGCCCGCCAGCTGCTCGAAGCCGGTATCCACACCCTGTTTACCGGCCACCTGCACGTGACCGATGCAGCCACCTACCACAACAGCGACGTCACCGACAGCCTTGTCGAGGTGGCCACAGGTTCGGCCATCTGCTATCCCTTTGCCTTGCGCACAGCGACCATCAACAACAAGGCAAAGACGCAGGAAGTGCACACACAGTGGCTCACATCCACCCCCTCCTGCCCCACCCTGCGCGAGCAAGGGCGGCAGCGCATCATTGCCGCCACGCCAGGCCTGGCCAACATCATCTCGGGCAAGGCATGGAGCAGACTGGGCGGGCGCATGGGCCAAATCAAGGCGATGCTGGAGATGAACGGCAACAAGGCCAATCTGCCCGAGACACCACAGCAAGCCACCCAACTGGCGCTGCGCCACCTGAGTGAAGTGATGTCGCGTTCGCTGCTCGCAGTGGTCGAAGGCAACGAGCAGGAAAAGGATGCCGAAACCCTCATCGAGCAAGGCAAGCAGGGAATACGTGCCATGATTGAGGAAGTGGTTCCGACACAATCCGAGAACATGTGGGAGTTCTTCCTGGAAAACGTGTATCCCAGGCTCGAGCCGATGGTGCGCAGCGTGCTCGAGGACCGCAACGACGTGGGCACACCCAACGAGTCCCGTACCGACGACCTGAACCTCAAAATAAAACTTTAAAAAACCGTTTCGCCACTATGAATCCTTCACCCGACAGAACCATCAAGATAGCCATTATCAGTGACCTGCACGTGATGGCCCCTGAACTGCTGGTCAACGAGGGGACTGCATTTGAACAGTACCTGAACCGCGACCGAAAGATGCTGCGCGAGAGTCTGGAGATTCTGGATTCTCTCGTGGGCGATATTCTGGAGTTGAAGCCCGATTTGGTGCTGGTCACCGGTGACTTGACCAAGGATGGCGAACGGGTGAGCCACCAGCTGGTAGCGGGCCGCCTGCAACGCCTTGTGGATGCCGGCATCCAGGTTCTTGTCGTTCCTGGCAACCATGACATCAACAACCCCGACGCAAGAATCTATGACGGCGACACGGCGACCCCTACAGACACGATCACGCGCAGCGAATTTGCCAAGATATACAGGCAGATGGGATATGACGGGCAATCACGGCGCGACCCTGACACGCTGAGCTATTGCCGTGACGTGACCGAAGGCCTGACGATTCTTGCCATCGATGCCTGCATGGACCGCCTCAACACCTTTGTGTCGAGGGGAGACTCCCGTGACCACTGCAAGACCAGCGGCAACCTTGAGCCATCGAGCCAGCAATGGCTGGTAGAGCATGCCGCTGCCGCCACGGCAGCGGGCAAACGCGTCATCGCCATGATGCACCACCACCTGGTGCCCCACTTCCACATGGAGGACACCCTGGCTGCGCCCTATATGGTCGATAGCGCCGGCCAGCTGTGCCAACGCCTTGTCCAGGCCGGGGTACATGTCGTCTTCACGGGGCACCTGCACATCAGCGACATCAGCCAGACGAAGGTGCGCGACGGTGAAATGGTCGAGGTGGCCACTGCGGCCGCCGTGGGCTATCCCTGCCAATGGCGTGTAGCCACCTGCAACACCGCTACCGGCAAAATGCAACTGCGCACGGTTTCCCTGCACAGCCTGCCGTCAGACCCCGACTTTGCCGAACGCGCCCAAAACGTGTTCAAGAGCTGCATCCCCACCATGACGCACGGAGTGCTCACCCGTTACTGGCCCGAAATCAGCTGTGCCATCGACAACTACCGCAGCAAGCACGCCTTTGTGATGCGTTATGTCGATATCCCAAAGACGCCCGAAGCCATTGCCGACCTGTTGCTACGCCATCTTCAAGGTCCCGTCACACGGACCTATATCGCCTTTGCCGAGGGGAATGAGGGCGGCAGCGACAATCTCTCGCTTGTCGAGGAACTCATCGACGGCGTGAATCATGTGGTCAACGAGACGACACGCGGCATCCTGCGCCCCCTGGCCAAGGCGGCGCTGCGGCTGCGCGTGTATGGCATCGCCCGGCTGGTGCTGCGCAGCATCCTTGAGGACCGCAACGACATCGGCACCAAGCACGAGTCGGTCATCAATGACCACACCGCAATCATCAGCTTTTAACCCTGAAGGATGAATATGCCGCACTGACGGAACGGGTTAACGGTAAATCATAAAAATTGAAAACCACTAGATATTTACAACATCATTATAATATGAGACTTTGAGGCAATTTTTCTAAACAATTGCCCATTTTTTCTACTGAAACGAATAGTTTTGATATCATTTTGTCGAAATTATTGCTAATTTGTTTGGTTTGATGCATTTTACTATATATTTTTGCAAATACGTTAAAATTAGCATCTTATCAAAAAACAAGATATTATGAGCGCCCCCAAAACCGAACTCACTTCCCGAGAGAAGGAAGTATTGGAGCTGCTGTCATCAGGGTATAACAGCAAAGAGATAGGTGAGAAGATTTTCATTTCTTCCAACACTGTGGAGTATCACCGCAAGCAATTGTTGCGCAAGACCGGTTCACGCAATGTTGCTGAATTGATTGGTAAAGCATATCGCACAGGCCTATTGAAAATCAATGACTAGAATCACCACGTTTTCAACGATTAAAGGCTATGCCGTTTAGGAGGCATAGCCTTATTTTTTTGCAATAACCGATAAAGATTACACGCCCGCTGCCGTTAACGGAGCAGCGGGCGTGTTTGGTTTTTGTCACAAGCGGGAAAGTCCCAAATAAGGCAAACCCGTCATGTGGTCAGGAAGTTGATTACTTCTTCTCCTTGAGCAGATCGCGGATGTCGGTGAGCAGCTCTTCCTGAGTGGGTCCAGCGGGAGCCTCGGGCTCGGGCTTCGGTGCCCTGAGTTTGTTCATGAACTTAATCATCAAGAAGATACACAGAGCAATGATGAGGAAGTCGATGACGTTCTGGATGAACAGACCGTACTTGATAACGGCACCAGTTGCCTCACCTGCAACGCCTGCGGCTGCAGCAGCATTGCTGGCAGCATTGGTCACAGTCTCGACAGCGCCATCGGCACCCACGGTGCTGGCAGCATCCTCAACAATCTCGGCGACAGGCTTGATCTTGTACTCCAGGCTGGAGAAATCAATGTTGCCAGTAAAGAGGCCAATAACAGGCATCAGCACATCGTCAACCAGCGAGGTGACAATCTTGCCAAACGCACCACCGACGATAACACCGACAGCCATGTCCATCACGTTGCCCTTCATGGCAAACTCTTTAAATTCTTTTACGAAACCCATAATTCAGCTAAAGATTAAAAAATTAATATATAACGTTATCTATTACATTCATTACCAAACTATTGATAGCCACGTCAACTATTAAACAATCTTAATTGGCCGAAAAAAGCCACATTTTGGCACTCCAAATCAAGATTATAAAAATATTTTCGTTAATTTTGCAGTCGCAAAGGCTATCATTCGTAAAGTCAATGCAAAGATAACAAATATTTCAAACAAGACTAAGAAATCTACATTAATTATTTATTAATTATTAAAATAGTATTATGGAGAAAATTAAAATCGGTATTAATGGATTCGGTCGTATTGGTCGTTTTGTGTTCCGTTCAGCTTTTGAACCCGAGAACGTTAACGACATCGAGGTAGTAGGTATCAATGACCTGCTCGACGTTGACTACATGGCCTATATGCTCAAGTATGACACCATGCATGGCCGCTTCGACGGTACTGTGGACTATGACCTGGAGAAGAAAGAACTCATCGTCAATGGTCAGCACATCCACATCTACGCCGAGAAGGAAGCACAGAACATCCCCTGGGGTGAGATTGGTGCTGAGTACATCGTTGAATCCACCGGTTTCTATCTGACCATGGACCGCGCTGAGCAGCACTTGAAGGCCGGCGCAAAGTACGTGGTACTGTCCGCTCCCAGCAAGAAGGGTGATGACGGCCGTCAGGCTGACATGTTTGTTTGCGGCGTGAACACCGACAAGTATGCCGGTCAGACCATCGTGAGCAACGCCAGCTGCACCACCAACTGCTTGGCTCCCATCGCTAAGGTGCTGAACGACAGCTTCGGTATCGAAAGCGGTCTGATGACCACCGTTCACTCGGTAACCGCTACCCAGCGCACCGTTGACGGTCCCAGCGCAAAGGATTGGCGTGGTGGCCGTGCCGCTTGCGGCAACATCATCCCGAGCTCGACCGGCGCAGCAAAGGCCGTTGGCAAGGTTATCCCCGAGCTGGATGGCAAGCTGACCGGTATCTCGATGCGCGTTCCTACCCTGGACGTATCGGTTGTTGACCTGACCGTTAACCTGAAGAACCCCGCCACCAAGGAGGACATCTGCGCTGCCATGAAGAAGGCCAGCGAGGGTGAGCTGAAGGGCATTCTGGGTTACACCGAGGACAAGGTCGTTTCGAGCGACTTCCTGGGTTGCGCACTGACTTCCATCTTTGACGCTGACGCCGGCGTTTACCTGACCGACAAATTCGTCAAGGTGGTATCATGGTATGACAACGAGATTGGCTACAGCCACAAGATGCTTGACCTGATCAAGGTGATGAAGAAGCACAACGGCTAATCCCACCGTTTCATCCACTGAATTAAGAAATGTCCCCGCAATGCTTTGACGCATTGTGGGGATTTTTTTGATAAAAAAACATTAAATTATTTGGAATATAGGTGCCCAAGGCTGTAACTTTGTAACCAACAAAAGGAATATTATTAACCATCTAAAACAATTCACTACAATGAAGAAATGGAAATGTGTTGTGTGTGGCTACATCCATGAGGGTGACACACCTCCTGAAGAGTGCCCGCTGTGCGGCGTTGGACCCGAGGACTTTGAGGAAGTGACCGAGTAAGTCCCCCACTCCACCAATAAAGATTAACAATAACTACCTGTTTTACTTACTAACCAAGAAATAACGACTGACTAACAATTATGGCTAAAAAATGGATTTGCACCGTGTGCGGTTACGTGCACGAGGGTGACACACCTCCCGAGAAATGTCCGCAGTGTAAACAACCCGCCGAGAAGTTCAAAGAGCTCAAGGAGGATGAGGAAGTAACCTATGCCGCCGAGCATGTGATCGGCGTTGCTAAGGGCGTTGACCCCGAAATCCTTGCCGGCCTGAAGGCACACTTCGAGGGCGAATGCTCGGAGGTGGGCATGTATCTGGCCATGTCGCGCCAGGCCGACCGTGAGGGCTATCCCGAGGTTGCCGAGGCCTTCAAGCGCTATGCCTTTGAGGAGGCTGAGCATGCTGCTAAGTTTGCCGAGCTGCTGGGCGAGGTAGTCTGGGACACCAAGACCAACCTGGAGAAACGCATGGCTGCAGAAGCCGGCGCCTGTGAGGACAAGTTCCGCATCGCCAAGCTGGCAAAGGCCCAGAATCTGGACGCCATCCACGACACCGTTCACGAGATGGCACGTGACGAGGCCCGTCACGGCCAGGGCTTCACCGGCCTGTACAACCGCTTCTTCAAGAAGTAAGCATCCACAACATTACCGACAATCGCCTGGACTACCACTGGTTCAGGTGATTGTTGCTCTATGAGCCAAACACTAGGCAGGATGACAAGAGAACACCAGATATACAAGGTGACGTTATGGGGCAGCGTGGGCAACGTCGTGCTGATGGCCTTTAAGTTTGTCGCGGGAACCCTGGGGCACAGCTCGGCAATGATTGCCGATGCCGTGCACTCGCTCTCGGACTTTATCACCGACCTGATTGTACTGGTTTTCGTCAAGGTCAGTTCCAAGCCGCAAGACGAATCGCACGACTACGGACACGGTAAGTTTGAAACGTTTGCCACGTTCTTTGTGGGTCTGGCGCTGATGGCGGCAGCTATCGGCATCATCTTCTCAGGAGGAATGAAGCTCGTGAGCTGGGTGGGAGGTGAACAACTCGTTGCGCCCGGAAAACTGGCCCTGTGGGCCGCTCTGATATCCATCCTGGTCAAGGAAGGGCTGTTCCGCTACACCATCCACAACGGCAAGGTGCTCAACTCCCAGGCGGTCATCGCTAACGCGTGGCACCATCGCAGCGACGCCCTCTCGTCGATTGGCGCGGCAGTGGGCATTGGCGGTGCCATCCTGCTGGGTGACCGCTGGACCGTGCTCGACCCGATTGCATCGATTGTAGTGGGCTTTATGCTCGTCAAGGTGGCCTTCAATCTGCTCAAGAGCAGCATAGGCGAGCTCACCGAGGCATCGCTGCCACAGGCCACCGAACGCGAAATTGAGGGCATCATCAAGTCCTTTCCCGGCGTGTTTGAGCCGCACAACATGCGCACGCGCCGCATCGGCGACCACATCGCCATCGAGACCCACCTGCGCATGGACGGCAAACTCTCGCTCAACGAAGCCCACGAGCGGGCCACGGCCATCGAGCACAAACTCAAGGAACGCTTCGGGGCCGCAACCCATGTCACCATCCACATGGAGCCCACCAAATGAGTTTCCTTACCCGTAAAAAGTGATAATTTGTCTCAAGAAAACTCTTGACGGCACAATAAAATCAATCCAAGCGCTTAATATACAAGCGCTTGGATTGATTTTACATCAGTAAGGTGAGCACTTTCATTGTCTCACAATACTTAAGGCAGGATTATTTCCCCAAAAGCAAATCGATTAGGGCGGTGACATCGGCGATGTTGATGTCGCCGTCGCTGTGTACATCGGCAGCCTCGGTGCTAAACGTCGAAGCATTGTTGCCCAGGAGGTAATCAATCAGTGCGGTCACGTCTGCAATATTCACATCACCATCTTCGTTCACGTCACCCAAGGTGAAGGACACGGGCATGCTGACAGTGAAGTGGTGGGGATCCAGTTCGCCGAACACCGGTTGCTGATAGCGGTGTCCTGACTCGTCGGCACCAAAGACGTAGTAGTTAACCTCTGAGGCCTGGTGATAACCCTTGATGTAGCCCACATATTCATCGGGAGCGCCGGTGGCTCTCATGTGTGCAACCTGGTAGGGGCCGTTGTCGATGCTGTAGTAAACCAAGAGCGAATCCGTTTTCAAGGGCTTACCGCTATAGGCGATGAACTTGCTCGTCACGGCGATGGAATCTCCACACTCCTGCGTGCCGAAGAGCACGTTCCTGTGGTCGACAAACAGCATGTTGAAGTCCATCACACCGCGCGTGCGGCAGTGCAGAGCGTCGGTGTTGAGCCAACCGATGCTGGAGGATGTGTTGGACACGCCCACGACCTCGTAGCCGGGCATGGCTTCCCTGTAGACCTGGAGCGCACGCTGATTGTAAGTGTTGTTGCTGCCCAGCGGCACGTAGACAGTCTTGTTGAGGATAAGGCTGTTAGTATAGGGAGCAAGGGTACTGCCACCAGGTTCTTCAACGCGGTACACCTTGTAGGGATAGCCCCAGCAGCAGTTGGTAGTGGCGAAATAGTTGGCCACGGCTTCATAGTCCTCATAATGGCTGTTGGACTGCGGCACTTTCGCAATCAGGATTTTATCAGGAGCGAGGTATTTTCCCCAGCAGTCGACATGGGCAATGTAATCTCCCTGCGGGTCGATGGTGATGTGATAGTTGTCGATACCGAGGTATTCGAGCATCAACCTGCGCACGGTGGCCTCGTCATTGTTATTCTCGTTAAGGACCAATACGTCGCTAACGCCGTGTCCGCGACCGTCCTCCATCATGTTGCCTCCAGTGTGTACCAGATTCATGCTGTACATGGGGATATCCCAGAACGTGGCAAAAGCCGAGGGTATCACATCGTCGTTCTGCCTGGGACGATTATACACGTTGTCGACGATGGCAGGAGTCCTCCCGGCAAAGATATACCAGGGACCGTAGTCACGCACCCAGTAGGAATCTGAATTCGCGATCACAAAGGTGACACGGTTCATGTTCACACCCGCGTTGCTGAAACTCGACCGTGCGCTTGACTGTTGGTTCTGCGCCACGATGCAGTACACCTGGCAGTTCTCGGCCAACGATTTAACCAAGGATACCGGTATGCCCAGCGGATAGCGAATCGTCACGCCCTGCATGGGCTCAAACTCTGCCACGAAGCGGGGTGCTTCGGTTGGCGCGGCTGACACCGAGAAGTTGATGCTCCTCTTTATTGGGGTGCGCATTTCTTCTTCGGACGTGTAATGGAGTTTTCTCCAGTCGGGAGCTTCTTGTTTCTGTGCCTGGGCATTCAGGTAGCCCATTGTCGACATTATAGAAGCAAACATTAATACAGCGAAAAATCTTTTTCTTCTTTTCATAATAACATGAGTTAATTAGAGCAAGCATGAATTAATTGTGTGGCAAAGGTATACTATTTTTCTGAATTGAAATTTTATACTTGTATTTTTTTTGCCTTTGCAGCACGAAAAGATGAAGTCCGCAGGAATTGCAAAATGGCATGCCCCTTTGTGAAAGACAAGACAAAAAAAGCAATCCAAGCACCTGATAACCAAGCGCTTGGATTGCTATTACTGTACTCCCGCTGGGAATCGAACCCAAATCTAAGGTTTAGGAAACCTCCATTCTATCCATTGAACTACAGGAGCATCAAGAAACCGGCTGGCTTGCGGTTTGGCACCACAGGTGCCAGCCGATT
>JAEEGI010006977.1_pt1 | contig 25416 bp, 24 predicted proteins | sample 8958751 | NCBI WGS metagenome assembly JAEEGI01 (sample SAMN16246545, study PRJNA631951) | gut metagenome | biome: gut microbiome; feature: rumen; material: KS-attached | host: Bos | place: Iran: Karaj | collected 2018-10
TAAAATGGATTTAATTAAAGTTGCTGAAGAAGCATTTGCAACCGGCAAGAAGTTCCCAGAGTTCAAGGCTGGTGACACCATTACTGTCGCTTACAAAATTATCGAGGGTTCCAAGGAGCGTATCCAGCTCTATCGTGGTGTGGTCATCAAGATCTGTGGTCATGGTGACAAGAAGCGCTTCACCGTTCGCAAGATGTCTGGCACTGTAGGTGTAGAGCGTATCTTCCCCATTGAGTCACCCAACATCGATTCGATCGAGGTGAACAAAATCGGTAAGGTGCGTCGCGCTAAGCTGTACTACCTGCGCAAGCTCACAGGTAAGGCTGCCCGCATCAAGGAGAAGCGTCGTCCTGTTAGTGCAGAGTAATACGCACTGTGAACAAGATAAAAAGAGATCTCAATTGCTGGGATCTCTTTTTTATATCTTCTATTTCCATAACATATTACGCCTTCGCTTGCAAAATTACAACTTTTTTCGTAACTTTGCACCCAAATTAAAAAAATCACTAGAAACTTATGAAAGAATTAGCCCTCAAGTACGGATGTAATCCGAATCAGAAGCCCTCACGAATCTTTATGACAGAGGGAGAATTACCCATCGAAGTAATCAACGGCCGTCCTGGCTACATCAATTTCCTTGATGCCTTTAATGCCTGGCAGTTGGTGAAGGAGCTAAAGGCTGCTACCGGTCTGCCCGCTGCCGCCTCGTTCAAGCATGTGAGCCCTGCTGGCGCAGCCGTCGGCCTGCCCCTAAGCGACACATTGAAGAAAATCTATTTCGTGGACGATGTGAAGGATCTGGACGCCTCGCCCATCGCCTGCGCCTATGCCAGAGCCCGTGGTGCCGACCGTATGTCGAGCTATGGTGACTTCGTAGCCCTCTCTGATACTTGCGATGCCACAACAGCCAAGCTGCTGAAACGCGAGGTGAGCGACGGCGTGATTGCGCCTGACTACACCCCCGAGGCCATTGAGATGCTGAAGGACAAGCGCAAGGGCACCTATAATGTGATTAAGATAGACCCCTGCTACGTGCCAGAGCCCATCGAACGCAAGCAGGTGTTCGGCATCACCTTCGAGCAGGGCCGCAATGAGATCAAGCTCGACGACGATGCCCTCTTTGAGAATATGCCCACGCAGAACAAGACCTTCACGCCTGAGGCCAAGCGCGACCTGATCATCGCCCTCATCACATTGAAGTATACACAGTCGAATAGTGTCTGCTATGTGAAGGACGGCCAGGCCATCGGTATCGGCGCTGGTCAGCAGAGCCGTATCCATTGTACCCGTCTGGCTGGCAACAAGGCCGACATCTGGTGGCTGCGCCAGCATCCGAAGGTGATGAACCTGCCCTTCGTGGATAATATCCGCAGAGCAGACCGCGATAACACCATCGACGTGTATATCTCAGAGGATGAGCACGACGACGTGCTTCGCGACGGAGCCTGGCAGCAGTTCTTCAAGACCAAGCCCGAGGTGCTGACGATGGAAGAGAAGAAAGCCTGGATTGCCCAGAACACAAAGGTGGCACTGGGTTCGGATGCCTTCTTCCCCTTCGGTGATAATATCGAGCGCGCCCATAAGAGCGGTGTGGAATTTATTGCTCAGGCTGGCGGAAGCGTACGCGATGACAATGTGATCGAGACTTGCGACAAGTATGGTATCGCAATGGCGTTTACAGGTGTGAGACTGTTCCATCATTAAAACTATGGACGATTTCCAGCATATCCTCGAGAACGGCATCAACTTCGGACGTGGAGGAGACAAGCCGAAAGACGACGGCAAGGTGAAGACCAAAGCCAAGAAAAAGCAGTATATCACTGGGGCTCACGGTAGCGGCTCTGCACGGCAGAAAGCCAAATACCGTGAGCAACGGGCTAACCGCCATAAGAAATAAAATGTATAATTAAGCTACTAACAATATGAAGAAATCATTACTATTGACTTTATGCATAGTGTTATTCTGCACAGTTTCCGCCCAGAAATACTTGGGCGGCGATGTTTCCCTTCTGCTGACTTACGAGGAAAACGGCGCCAACTATATGGACATAGACGGCAAGAAGATTACCGACCTGCTGGCCTTCCTTAAGGAACAAGGACTGAACACCATGCGTGTTCGTCTGTTTGTGGACCCCTCGAAAGCCTCGGCCGAAGCGAAAGGTCAAGGTGTACGACAGGATCTGGAATACGTGAAGAAACTTGGGAAAAAAATCAAAGACGCAGGTCTTGGATTCATGCTCGACTTCCACTACAGCGACACTTGGGCTGACCCAGAACATCAGACGATGCCGCAAGAGTTTATAATGGTGAATACCCCCGCCTTTGAATACATATACACTTACACCAAGAATAGTCTTGAAGCCATGGTAACAGCAGGAGCTACACCCGACTTCATCCAAATCGGTAATGAGATCAGTTTTGGCATGCTCTGGGATGGTTGTAAGGTAAAGCAAAACAGTGACTGGACAGCATATCTTGACGACAATTGGGATTCTTTCTCAAAGGCACTTAAGAATGCTAGCAAAGCCTGTCGCGAGGTATGTCCTGAGGCCAAGATCATCATCCATACAGAGCAGTGTGCCAACAACCCGACGCTTGATGTAGCGTTCTTCAATCGCATCAAGGCCAACGAGGTGAACTACGACATCATCGGCACATCCTACTATCCATATTATAAAGGTCCCATCAGCAATCTCGACAAAGGACTGACACAATTGGAGATTAATTTCCCTGACAAGCAGATCATGATAGTGGAAACGGGCTGTGGCTATCATTACAAGATGGGCGATAAGGAAACAGGCTATCCCCTTACCTACGAAGGTCAGCAGAAGTTCACAGCAGAACTGATAACCATGCTCAACAAGCACCAGCATGTAAACGGTCTTTTCTGGTGGTTCTTAGAGGCCAATGAATACGGTTTGGATTGGAAAACGAAACGCGTCACTGACAAATGGTACGATGCCTCGCTTTTCGACAATGAGACGGGACATGCCCTACCCGCTCTCTACGAGCTGAAGAACTTTGTGAGCGAGGGTGCCGGCATCAGTAGCCTCAGTGTAGAGAACACTGGGGGAGGCTGGTACAATCTCAACGGCAAAAATCTAAAAGAGGCCCCTACACAGAAGGGCCTCTATATTTATCGCGGACAGAAAGTCGTGGTGAAATAACTCAGAAGTTCAGATTCTTACCCCGATAAAACTCTATGAGTGCCTTCTGGTATATATTCTCATAACGGGCCTGAACGAGGTCGGACTCGGATTTCAGATAGTTGTTCTTTGCCTCATTGAACTCGGTGATGGTGGCCTTACCGTTCTCATACTTCGCCTGTGTGAGGTGGAAGGCATCGTTGGCAGTAGCAACGGCCTGCTGCGAGGCTTTCTCTTTAGCCTGAGCGTTCAGCGCATTATAATACACCTTCTGGATATCCTGATAGAGTGTCTTCTTCGTATTCTCGAGCGCCAGTTGCTGATTCTCCTGAGTGATACGAGCATTACGGATGTTGTTACGCGTCTGGAAACGATTAAAGATGGGCACACTGAGATTCAAGCCAATATACTGCGAGAAATTATTCTTCAGCTGAGAGCCGAAGCCATCCGCCTTGAAACCTGAGGTAGTGTAATAATTAGTGCCCATTCCGCCACTAAGAGAGAGCGTCGGATAGTTGCCTGCCTGAGCAATCTTGATGCTATGCTCGGTACCCTTGAGACGGAGCATCTGCGCGGCGATTTCAGGCTTAATGCCGAGGGCCTCAGCATATATCTGATCGGGGGAAGGCAGAAGGCTTGAATTTCCCAGATTATCCAGATTAGGACGGACGATAGTGAAACCCTCAGGCGATGAGAGCTCAAGGAGCTGCGTCAGCGTGAGGAGAGCCAGACGGGTATTGTTGTCGGCCTGAGTGGCAGTCAGATGACTATTGGCGAGCGTGGCTTTCTGCTGTGAGAGTTCTGCTTCAGCAGCCTTGCCATTTTTAACGAACGCCTGCAGACGAGCCACTTGCATGGAGTCGATCTCAACCTGGCGATGCGCCACATCAGCTATCTCCATATCATAGAGTATCTGCACATAAGCCTGTGCCACCTGCATACGGATATCGTTCTTCGCCTTCTCAAGGTCGGCCGTAGCAGCCTCAAGGTTCAGTTGGTCGAGTTTAATCTGATTGGGAATCTGGAAACCCGTAAAGATGGGCACGCTGGCACCGAGAGAGATGCTGGTCGAACTGGTATTGGTATTCGAGTAAGTATTATCAGCCGTCAGACCACGTCCGAACGAGAAGTTCTGTCCGATAGAGCCGCTGAGATCCGGCAGACGGGAGTTTTTCGACGTCGAGAGCTGTATCTCCTGTTGACGCCGCTGGTTCTCCTGCTGCTTGATGCTGATATTATTCGCAACAGCATAGTCGCAGCATTCGCGCAGGCTCCACTGCTTGGGCTGAGCGGAAACCGGCAGAGTGAGGGCTGCTGAAATACAGCAGCATACAATAACATTCTTCATAAGCATTTACTCCTTAGTATCTTCGTCAGTGATAATCTCAGGGCCGCGTACCTTATCCTTAACGCTGATGCCCTTCTTGATTTCGATGTTCACACCGTCAGAGAGTCCAGTCTCAACATAAGTGCGATCATAGGTTTTCTCCTTACCTTCACCCTTGATGACATAGACAAAAGTAGAGTCGCCACTGAACTCGATGGCACTTTCGGGAATCGTGAGCACATTATCAGCTTTTGCCAGCACGATCTCGGCGTTGGCACTATAGCCAGAGCGGATCTTTCCACCTTCGGCGAGTTTCACAGCAGCCTTGATCTCAAACTGGTTGGCTCCATTCGACTCGACAGCCTTCGGAGAGATATATTCCAGCGAGGCATCGAACTTCAGATCCTGCAGAGCACCGATGGTAATCTTCATATTCATGCCGTTGACCAACTGCCCTACTTCTGTTTCATCAATATTCCCGCGGAAGATCAGATTGTTCATATTGGCAACCGTAGCAATCGTAGTACCCTCGTTCATCGTATTGACCTGGATGACGGAGTATCCCACCTTCACCGGTATGTTGAGGATAATACCACTGATGGTGGAGCGAATCAGGGTAGAAGAAGCCTTGGCGTTTGCCTTGGAGAAACCCTCTCTTACCACCTGTAATGCATCCTCGGCTGCCAGTTTCTCGTGCTTAGCCTGCTGAAGCGCAATACGGCTCTTATCATACTCATCGTCGCTGACGAGTTTCTGCTCGTGCAGGTTCTCGATACGTTTGAAGTCAGTCTCAGACTGCTTGAGGTTGATCTCAGACAGACGTACACGCATCTCAGCAGAACTCAACTGACCCATTTCAGGCACCACCTTTACCTTGGCAATCACATCGCCAGCATTCACATAGTCGCCGGGTTCCTTGTAGAGTTCGGAGATGATACCAGAGATCTGCGGTTTGATGTTGACCTCGTTACGGGGTTCGATCTTACCGGTGATGATGGTGGTCTTCTGGATACTGTCCTGTTTCGGTGTAAACTCATTGTAGACCACTTCCTTGGGTTGGCTCTTCTGCCAGAGGAACACGAATGTTCCGATGAAAATCAGCGCAATAATAGCGGCGATAATCAGTTTGCTGTACTTTTTCATAATGTTATCTTGTTTTTATTTTTATTATTCATCTCTCATTGCGTCTACGGGTTTGATACTCATGGCCCTTGCCGCTGGAGCGAGTCCTGCGAGCACGCCGAGCGAGCTCACCACGAAGGCACAGAAGATCGCAGTCCAGAATCCCACCTGGAAATGCGTCTCGATGATGCCGTCCTCCGTATTATACATCTCCAGCATCTGGAGGATCATCACGCCGAAGAGAATACCACTCATGCCCGCCACTAATGTCAGTACGATACTCTCGGAGATGATCTGCGAGAGAATCATCTTTGGTGTGGCACCGATGGCACGACGGATACCAATCTCCGTGGTACGTTCCTTAACCGTTACCATCATGATATTCGACACACCGATGGCACCTGCCAATAGGGTTCCCAGACCGATGAGCCAAATGAGGATGTTCACACCCTTGAAGAGATTGTTGATCATCTGGAACATCAGCTCTGTGTTAAACACGAACATGCCCTGCTCGTCGGTAGGATCCACATAATGTGCTCTGGCAACGGTCTCACGGATGCGTGGGGTAATCTTCGACATCATGACACCCGGCCGGCCTGTGGCTGCGATGACATCGATCTCGTTACCACGATTAAAGGCAGCCTGCATCATCGTGATGGGAATGGTGACTTTTTCTTCCGTACGACCGCCAATATTAATATTACCTGAGCTATAGTCGACGCCCACCACTTCATAATAGGTAGAGTCGATGCGGATCTTCTTGCCGCAGGGGTCCCCTCCCTCCTTGAAAAGGTCTTTATATACCTTCTTTCCGATGACACACACCTTACGATGCTCCTTGATGTCCATCTCGTTGAGGTAACGTCCGTAATACAGCTTCGGTGCTATAATCTCGACGAGTTCTGGCACAGTACCCTGTATTCTTGGTGTAGTTCTCTGATCGCCGTAATAGGCCGTGTTACCGCCTCGCCAACTTGAGAACAAGATGGGCGCAGCTGCATTAAGTTCAGGCACTTTCTGCTTCAGCCGATCGATGTCCTTATACTCCATCGCCCACCAGCGTCCCTTACGGAAGCCCTTATAGGGTTTGGTGGTCTGTTCAGCTCCTATAATCACCGTATTCTGAGCAAAACCCTCGAAATTCTTGTAGAGTTTCTCCTTCAGGCCCTGTCCGCCTCCCATCAACACCACGAGCATGAAGACGCCCCAGAACACACCGAATCCGGTGAGGAACGAGCGCGACTTGTTACGCGTCAGCGTGTCGATGATTTCTCTATATGAATCAATATCTATTCTCATAATCTTATTCAGCTCTTAATGCCTCGATGGGGCGGATTTTTGATGCCTTATAGGCAGGGATGAGTCCTGCAATGGTGCCAGCGATGACCATCACCATCGTGGCCTCGAAGCAGACATCCAATCCTACCGTCGGATTGACAAACAAGGTGATCTTCTCCATACCCAGGTCGGTTACCTCATGACCTAGTGTGGCGTCCATGTATTCATTGGCGAAGATACCGAATAACATGCCGACATATCCGAAGAAAGTGGTAATAATCACGCTCTCTATGATGATCAGTTTCAGGATGCTCCAAGGTTTGGCGCCGATGGCCTTACGGATGCCGAACTCGTGCGTACGTTCCTTCACGGTGATGAGCATGATGTTGCTAACACCCACAATACCCGACAGGAGTGTGAACAAACCTACCACCCAGAGGAACGTGTGGATGATAGAGATACCCTGTTCCATCTGCAGGCTCTGGGTATAAGCATTCCAGATCCAGATGCTTCGCTCGTCATCAGGATGCGCCTGATGGTTGGCATTCAGACGGCGACGATAGTCTTTCTCGAAGGCCTCGTTGGCTTCCTCTGTAGTCAGCCCGTGAAAGGTGAACTCGATATTTCCCAAGCTGCTGGAATTAGCGCCATAGATGCCTTTGATGGTAGAATAAGCCGAATAGGCATTGCCTTCACCGTCGCCACGACTCTTGTAGATGCCCACCACCTTGAATGAGATGTCGCCTACTTTGACAAACCTGCCAAGCAGTGTCTTGTAATCCTTAGGCTCCAGCTCTTTCGCCTGTCGGTCGTTCAGCACCAGCACCTTGCGCTTCTCCTTCTGGTCGATCTCGTTAACGAAACGCCCACATATCAGCGACCGCTTCGAAATCTTGGTATGAACAGGATACACACCAGCAATCTGCATACTCATATATTGCTCGCCATTGGTAACTATAGAGTTTACATAGTAGCAGGCTCCCACCTCGTCGATATAGTCCTTGAATTCGGAATCGGTGATGGTCAGGTCTTTCGAGTTCAGCTGGATGTAGCGTCCTTCGCTCAGTCCGTTATAGGCCAAAGAGGTAGTGCCTCCATACGCCTCCATCGAGTTGGCGAGGAAGTTGCCGCTCATCTTCATCGTGGCGTTGATGAGACCGTTGCCGGCTCCCAACAGCACAATAATCATAAAGATGCCCCACGCCACAGCGAAACCAGTGAGCGTCGTACGGAGTTTGTTCCGCCTAGCCGTCTGCCATATTTCTGTGAAAATATCTCGCATAATTATTTCATTATTCCACCACTGCCGAAGGGTGAGGCATTGTGGTTGAGGTTCTCTTCAATCTGGCCGATGATGCCGTCCTTGATATGTACGATCTTGTTGGTCTCATTCGCTACGCCGCTCTCGTGGGTCACCACGACGATGGTCATATTCTCTTCCTGGTTCAGCTGCTTGAGCAACTGCATCACCTCCACGGATGTCTTCGAGTCGAGTGCGCCCGTAGGCTCGTCGGCCAGAATGATCTGTGGACGGGTGATGAGTGCTCTGGCAATTGCCACACGTTGCTTCTGTCCTCCCGACAGTTCGTTGGGGTAGTGCTCAGCCCAGTCCAAGAGTCCCAGACGTTCCAGATAATCCAGAGCCATCTGATGACGCTTACGGCGAGATACCCCTTGATAAAATAATGGCAACTCAACGTTTTCCACGGCGGTTTTGAAAGAGATGAGATTAAACGACTGGAAAATAAAACCTATCATTTTGTTGCGATACTCCGCAGCCTTCCGCTCAGAGAGGTTCCAGATGGGCACGCCAGCCAGTTCGTAGGTGCCAGAATCGTAGTTGTCGAGAATACCTAATATATTCAGTAAGGTACTCTTGCCCGAACCTGAGGCGCCCATGATGCTGACGAACTCCCCTTTCGCAATGTCGAGTGAGATGCCCTTCAGCACATGTAGCGGCTGGGCGCCGAAATAGGTTTTGTTGATGTCTTGTAAATGTATCATGAAAATAATCTTAATACCTTAAATTAACTTAGTTCTGTCCGTTTGACGATGCAAAAGTACAAAAAGTTGCAAGACCTCCAAAACTTTTGGGATAATCTGCACCTATTTGTGACGAATGACTAGATGTTTTGCCACACTTTAACATTCAGTAATCTTTTTGTAGGTTTCCACAACGTCGTCGATGCTGATGTCGAGCAACTGCATCTGACGGAACAATTCAGGCAGGCGTTCCTTCATGAACTCGTTCTTACGAGCCTTGAGAATCTGCCTTTTGGCACCTGGAGTCACAAAATAACCCAGGCCACGCTTGTTATAGATAATCTCCTCACGCGCCAGCTGCTCGTATGCCTTCACTGCCGTGTTGGTGTTCACCTCGAGGAGCACAGCATACTCGCGAACGCTGGGAATGCGATCATCGTCCTGATACACACCAGAGAGGATTTCGTCGCAAAGACGGTCTGCCATCTGGATATAGATTGGTTTATCGTTTGAGAATGTCATAATTAGTCCACTTATTTGTTATTAACTGAAAACCTTTGAAGATATGGTACGAAGCCCAGTAGTTGAAGATAGAGATTATAGGCAATACCACCGTGACGATGTAACCCAACGGACCCACTTTGTGGATGACCTGGACGGACTCTGCTGGTAACTCGCCATCTGAATCCAAGACTCCGGACTGGCGCAAAGCCTCCAAGGACTGACCATCTACCAACGTCTCCGTATAGAAGACATTGAGATTAAACTTGTGAATCAGCCATGCCATCAGAAGGAAGGCTGAGATAATCACCAGACTCGACACGACGAAGGCATATTTGCGCAGCAGCGTACCTCCAAGGATGTAGGTGGAGTGGATCCATGTGAGCAAACCAACAATAACAATGGGAGCGCACACTTTGTAAGGTATCGTGTAGATCATCATGCCTCTTTCATCGAAAGTGGGTATCATCCCACTGAACAGATTCTCGAGCAACTTGGGAATAGCCGATGAATACCAATAGACATTATGTCCGTCGGAATTCGTGCATACAGGCTGTATATCCTCAGCATACGGCACACTGGCAAAAGTCTCCCTACCCCAAAACCAAGCTATACGGAGCGAGTCGCCCGCCACCAAGGCCAGGAACACGCAGAGCACACAGATCACTGACGTATAGACAATCAACGAGAGATACTTCTCAAGATTGGAAGACGGCAGCATCAGGAATGCTTCGCGCTTGCGCTTCTCATTGATGCTAGACACCACCATACTGATCATGATAATCACGGCGATGACAAAAATGGCTGAACCCATTGCAACATATTCACGAATCAGCGAGTCAGGGTCACCATAGCGTGTCATTGCCCAAACAATCATCTCACCCAGAAAGGCCACCAGCGCAGCACCTGTCGTCCACATCAGCAGCGAGCGGAAGTTCACGGCCAATACCCAGCGCATCGTCTTCCAGAATCTTTTTATACTAAAACTATTCATAACTATTCACTTCTTATAGGTTCACAAACTTACCGATAACCTGCTGACGGCAGAAGAGTCTGTACGACAGCCAGAAATTCACAATGGCCCAAACTAAATAAATCACATCCCAGACAATGAGTTCATGCATCGAAAAAGCTCTGTTGCCATCCGATTTCTCAGGTACTATTGATACCCACAACATGGTCAGCGCAATAAAAGCCACCGTTGTCAGCGCCCAGGAAAACTTGCGTGAGCGGAAGAATGTACCTCCCAGGGCATACACAGAGTGAATCCAAATGGCGACGGCTATAGCACTATGCAGAAATCTCCCCTTCTGGTTGCCTTCACAGCCCTGATAGTATCTAGTCAAAGTGCCATTGACCATCTCAAAGAAATCCACCATCTTTACCGTTACGAAAGCACCCTCGTGTCCCGCCAACACATTCACCAGATACTGAACCAGGTCGGCAGCGAAGAAAGCCACGAAGTAGAGCGGCAGGAGGATGAGCCACGTGCTATAACGCATCAGGTATTTCTCGAAGTTCGAGGCAGGCAGCATCAGCAGCGTCTGGAGATCGTGTTTACCTTTCATACTGTAAAAGAGCCAAGACGGACCTGTAACGAAAGTAATGATGATCATCATCAGTACGGAAACGCAGCAGGGGATATAATTCTGCTCAGTGCCATGTACACGGAAAGAGAAGTATGATGTGGTGAAGTAAAGGAATATCAACGCAAAGGCCGCGAATACCTGAAGTGCTTGCTTCAGATAGAAGCCCTTGTCGTTGGTCAGCGACCACTTCACCAGCTTTCCGAATCTATTGATATTAAACTGTATCATAATCGTCAAATTGTGAAATAGTATAATCGTCAAAGATTAGATTTTACCTTGTGTTACAGCGTTGAAGAGCAGTTCGAGGTTCACCTGGGTCTCAGGGCTGTCCTCCTGACGAGGAGCGATGACGGCATTACCCTGCAGCGAAGGCTCGGCATAGAGCACATCGTCCATCTCAGCAGGCGTACGATACTCGAAAGTATACTTTTCCTGAATCTCGGCCACACTGGCATTCAACAACAGCTTCTGCTGCGAGAGAATCAGGATATGGTCTAGGAGCGCCTCTACATCGTGCACCTGATGGGTGGAGATGATCAGCGTACGGTCGCCACTCATATACTGTGTCACCACCTTACGGAACTGACTCTTCGAGGGGATATCGAGACCGTTGGTCGGCTCATCCATCAGCAACAGTTTTGTGTTCGCAGCGAGGGCAAACGACATGAAGACCTTCTTCTTCTGACCCATTGAGAGGGCGTTGAGCTTCACGTCGGAAGTGAGTTCGAAGTCCTGCAGACAAGCCTCCAGCACCTGCGTGCTAAACAAAGGATAGAAGGGACGATTGATCTTTACATATTCATTGAGCGACATCGCGGGCAGGTCGAACTCCTCAGGCACGATGAAGATCTCGCTCAGGGTTTCGGGCTTTCTGAGTTTCGTCTCAATACCATCGAAGCTAACAGTACCCTTCTTCGCTCTCAACAAACCAGAGATCAGGTACAGCAGTGTAGACTTGCCTGTACCGTTCTTACCTAACAGTCCGTAGATGTTATCCTGCTTCAGTTCCAGACTGAAATCATCGAATACCAGTTCCTTCTGACCGGCATACTTAAAACTGATGTTTTTTACTTCTATCATAATGTTGTAATTTTGTTAATTGACCCTCTGTAATAGTGTACCACTTTAATAGTACACTGCAAAAGTAGTAGTAATTTCCTTTCCTTCCAAACTTTTGGATGGAAATCTTTTATTTCTTAACGTTATTTAAGAATGTGCTCCTCGCGCGAACCTTATTATAATCTTAGCGCGAGTCTGCGCCCCACATCATTTTTTCGCGGAGAGAATCGAAATAGCGGTGGTCGCTGCGTTTCACCACCTTGATGTCATAGGGTGCACGACGCAAGGTGAGTTTCGTACCCTCAGCACATTTCTCAGAACGGCCATCGATAGCCACGAGGAAATTATGGCTGCGGCTCTCTACCTCGAGGTCGATGACAGCAGAATCGGGCAATACGAAAGGTCGCACATTCAATGAGTGAGGTGCAACGGCCGTCATCGAGAACACCTTTGTGCCAGGCACGATGATGGGGCCACCGTTGGAAAGTGAATAGGCCGTAGAACCCGTAGGTGTGGAGATCACCAGACCGTCGGCCTGATAGGTGTGCAGATACTGTCCGTTGACGCAGGTACGGATACTGATCATCGAGGCCGTATCTCGTTTCAGGATGGCCACATCGTTGAGAGCACAACGGTAGGTGCCCAACGGTGCACCATCGGTCTCCACCTGTATCAGGGCACGTGACTCAAGGTAATAATCATCGTGGTAGAGGGCATCGAGTGTGGGAGCAAACTGGTCAGGACCGATGTCAGCCAGAAAACCCAGACGACCCATATTGACACCCAAGATGGGAATACTTTTCGCCCCCACCCTACTTGCAGCTTTCAGGAACGTACCGTCACCGCCCATCGAGATCACAAAATCAGCGTCGAAATCATCGTCGGTAAACAGTTTGGTGGCCTTGATGTCGAGTCGTTGGTTATCCTTCAGGAAATAATAGTATTCCATATCGACATAGAGCTCTGCCTCATGGCTGCTGATACTCGAGAGCACCTGCTGGATACTAGCCGACTTCTTACCCTGATAGATATTGCCAAAAAGGGCGAATCTGAGTTTATTATGTTCCATCTTTATTCAATTTGGGGACAAAGATAAGAATAAATAAGGAATTAAGAGTTAAGAATTAAGAAAAAATGCTATAGCGGCAGCAAATTATTCACTATTCACTCTTCACTTTTCACTTTTATTTGTATATTTGCGGTCAGAAACCCAAATAAAAGAAAAGTTATGGCAAAAGTTTATGTATTCTTAGCAGACGGCTTCGAAGATGTCGAGGCGTTGATTCCCATCGATGTACTGCGTCGTGGTGGTGTGGATGTGATTTCGGTGAGCACTACGGAGTTCCCGTTGGTAGAGTCGGCTCACGGTGTGAATATCGAGGCTGACATCCAGTTTGAGCAAAGCGACTATGCTGATGCCGATCTGATTATGTTGCCTGGTGGTATGCCTGGTGCCAGCAATCTCTTCGAGCACGAGGGTGTTTGCAAGGTAGTGATGAACCAGTTTGCAGCAGGCAAGAAGGTTGCTGCCATCTGTGCCGCTCCTGCTGTGGTGTTGGCTCAGCTTGGTGTGCTCGATGGCAAGAAGGCTACCTGTTATCCTGGCTTTGAGAAGGCCCTGAAAGAGGCAGGCGCCACGTATACCGGTGCACTAGTCACCGTCGATGGCAATGTCACCACTGGTGAGGGTCCAGCTGCCGCCTTCCCTTACGCTTATGAACTGCTCGCTCAGCTCGTTGACAAGAAGACCTCTGACCAGATTGCAGAGGGCATGCGCTTCAAGCATTTGATGGCTCAAAAGTGAAGAGTGAAGAGTGAAGAGTGAAGAATTTGTCATCATCGTGGCAGGCGGGAAGGGCCTGCGGATGGGGAGCGATATTCCCAAGCAGTTTCTGCCGATAGGTGGGAAGCCGGTGCTGATGCGTACGTTGGAACGGTTTAGGGCCTATTCCGAGGCGTTGCAGATCATTCTGGTGTTGCCTGAGGCGCAGCAGGACTATTGGCAGAAGCTTTGTCAGCAATACGATTTCCAAGTCGATTATCAGATTGCCAATGGCGGACAAACGCGCTTCCACTCCGTGCAGAACGGTCTCGCATTGATTCCTGACGATGCCGAAGGGGTGGTTGGTGTGCACGATGGTGTGCGTCCTTTCCCCAGCATCGAGGTGATTGCCCGTTGTTATGAAACAGCCCGTACAGCGAAGGCCGTGATTCCTGTGATACCTATTGTAGAAACCGTCAGGCAGATTCTTCCGTGTAATCAGAGTAATCCGAATACTCCGAGTAATCCGAGCTCTAATACTGTGCCGCGCGATCAGTATCGGCTGGTGCAGACACCACAGACCTTTGATATTCAGTTGCTCAAGGCTGCGAACCGCCAGCCATATAACGATGGCTTTACCGATGACGCCTCCGTAGTGGAGAGCTACGGCCACCAGATCACCCTCGTCGAGGGCAATCGCGAGAACATCAAGATCACCACGCCCTACGACCTCCGCATCGGAGAGATGTTAGCAGCGGACGAACACGGATTAACACGGACGGATTAGGAAGTCCGAGAAAGTCCGTAAAGTCCGATGCGAAACAAAAGACCGATGCAATAAATTGAGACAATGAACATACTCGACCAGGACATCAAATACTTGCCAGGCGTAGGCCCTAACCGCAAGAAGATGCTGAGCAACGAGCTCGGTATCGAGACCTATGGTGACCTGCTCGAATACTATCCTTATAAATATGTAGACCGTTCGAAAGTCTACACCATCCACGAACTCACGGGCGACATGCCTTTTGTGCAGGTCATCGGCCACATTCTGAGTTTCGAGACCTTCCCCATGGGGCCCCGTAAGGAGCGTGTCGTGGCCCATTTTACTGACGGTACCGCCATCGCCGACCTCACGTGGTTTAATGGTGGCAAATACGCCAAGCAGACCTATCGCATCGGTACCGAGTATCTCGTCTTCGGCAAGCCCACTGTCTTCAACAACCGCATCAACTTCACCCATCCCGACCTCGACGATGCTGCAAAACTAGACCTCTCGACGATGGGTCTCCAGCCCTATTACAACACGACGGAGAAGATGAAGAAGAGCGGTCTGAACTCACGTGCTATCGAACGACTGACGAAGACGCTTGTCGAGAAACTCCCTCCCCTGCCTGAAACCCTACCCGACTTCCTCATTGCCGAGCGTCATCTCATGGGACGCGACGAGGCCCTTCGCACCGTTCACTATCCCCAGAACGCCAAAGACCTGGAGCGCGCCAGAGTGCGGTTGAAGTTCGAGGAACTCTTCTATATCCAACTGAATATATTAAGGTACGCCAGCGACCAGCGCAGGAAATACCGGGGTTATGTCTTCTCCCAGGTGGGCGAGGTCTTCAATTCCTTCTATCGCAACAACCTGCCCTTCCCATTGACGGAGGCGCAAAAGAGAGTGATCCGTGAAATCCGTTTGGACGTAGGCTCCGGACGTCAGATGAACCGTCTGTTGCAGGGTGATGTAGGCTCCGGCAAGACTCTCGTGGCCCTGATGTCGATGCTCATCGCTATCGACAACGGTTATCAGGCCTGTATCATGGCCCCTACAGAAATCCTCGCCGAACAACACCTGGCCACTATCATGGAATTCCTGAAAGGTATGGACTTGCGCGTGGCTCTGTTGACAGGCATCGTGAAAGGCAAGCGTCGTGAGGAGGTGCTCGAAGGTTTGATGGACGGTACGATCCACATCCTCGTAGGCACCCATGCCGTCATCGAGGATACCGTACAGTTTGCCCGTCTCGGCTTTGTGGTGGTCGATGAGCAGCACCGTTTCGGTGTCGCCCAGCGTGCGAAGCTTTGGAGCAAGAGCACCAATCCCCCGCATGTACTCGTGATGACGGCCACACCTATTCCCCGCACCCTCGCCATGACCCTTTATGGCGACCTCGACGTGAGCGTCATCGACCAGTTGCCGCCTGGTCGCAAACCCGTTCGCACCACCCATGTCTTCGACACCCGCATGACCTCGCTCTACGACGGTATCCGTCAGCAGATCCGTGAGGGACGTCAGGTGTATATCGTCTTCCCCCTCATCGAAGAGAGCGAGAAGTCTGACCTCAAAAATCTTGAAGACGGTTTCGAAGTGTTGAAGCAAGCCTTCCCTGAGTTCCGCCTGAGTAAGGTTCACGGCAAGATGAAGCCCAAGGACAAGGAAGAGGAGATGCAGAAATTCGTCAAGGGCGAGACACAGATTCTCGTTGCCACCACCGTCATCGAGGTGGGTGTCAACGTGCCCAACGCCTCTGTGATGGTCATCCTCGAAGCCCAGCGTTTCGGTCTCTCCCAACTACACCAGCTCCGTGGACGTGTGGGTCGCGGTGCCGACCAGAGTTTCTGTATCCTCGTCACCCCCTATAAACTCAGCGAGGACACCCGCAAGCGCATCGACATCATGTGCGACACCAACGACGGTTTCCGTATTGCCGAGGCCGATCTGAAGTTGCGTGGTCCCGGCGATCTGGAAGGTACCCAACAGAGCGGTATGGCCTTCGACTTGAAAATTGCCGACATTGCCCGCGACGGACAGCTCGTTCAGCTGGCCCGTGAGACCGCTCAGCCCATCATCGAGGAAGATCCCACCTGCACCTCCGATAAATATGCCATTCTCTGGCGCAGATTAAAGGAATTACGGAAGACAAATATCAACTGGGCAGCCATCTCGTAAGCCATTAAGTGTTAAAACATTCCAAAACTTTGTTAACGTACACACATATCTTTTGGGTTTTCAGAAAGTTTTTATTACCTTTGCAGACGTATTTTTGCGTTAAGCAATCAAAACCCAACTAAAGTAATGAATTTGAAGAATCTGAAAATTACATTTATATTCGCACTGATGTCGTTAGCAGCCGTCCCCATGAACGGTCAGGATCTGTTAGCACGCCAGGCTCCCGTAGACAAGAAAATGAAGAAGGTTGATTCCGTAGCACTCCACCAGTTGATTTATCAGGAGATGCTCGAGAATCCCGCTGCCGATCTGTACGACGAGTGGGATACGGAAATGACCCACTATCATAACGCAAACAGTGTATTGCCCGAGACTGCCAAGATCGACCTCCGCGGTTTCGTTATGCCGACACCCAGCCGTGTCATCACTTCCAATTTCGGTGCCCGTTGGGGACGCCAGCATAAGGGTCTCGACATTAAGGTATACGTCGGTGATACCATCCGTGCCGCTTTCTCTGGTAAGGTACGCATTGTGAAGTATGAGGCCAAGGGCTATGGTAAGTATGTTGTCATCCGCCACTACAACGGTCTGGAGACCTACTACGCCCACATGTCGAAGCAGCTCGTTCATGAGGATCAGGAAGTAAAAGCCGGCGATCCCATCGGTCTGGGAGGTAACACAGGTCGTAGTACCGGTTCCCACCTGCACTTTGAGACCCGTCTCTGTGGTGTTGCCATCAACCCCGCCCTATTATTCGACTTCCGTGCACAGGACGTGACGGGCGACTTCTATACCTATAATCGTAAGAAGTATGCTTCCGAATCAGCAGCTGCCACCCGTCTGCGTGGTGCCAACGCTGCTACTCACAACAGCCGCTTCGATACCGACGAGGACGACGATGACGAAGAGATGGCTATCGCCGCTCCAGAGGCATCGTTCACTTCCGATGTTCACTTCCATAAGGTGAAGAAGGGCGAGACCCTTCAGGCCATCGCCAAGAAACGCGGTATGACGGTCGACGCCCTGTGCAAGTTGAATAAGATCGGCAAGAACATCCGACTGATGCCGGGACAGATTCTGAAATATAATTAAATCAATATAAGGCTCCCGAGGGGAGCCTTTTTTGCAGAACTTAAAACTTAAGACTATGCTCGACAAAGAAAGAGGGCTTTACATCGCCCATTGCGCCAACGGCGCACTCAGCATTACAGGTAAGATGGCCAACCGTCACGGACTGATTGCGGGAGCCACAGGTACAGGAAAGACCGTCACCCTTCAGGTGATGGCAGAAACCTTCTGCCAGGCAGGCGTGCCCTGTTTCATGGCCGATATGAAGGGCGACCTCTCTGGCATCTCCCAAGTGGGAAAGTTGAGTGGTTTCATTGAGAAGCGTCTGCCTGAGTTCGGCATCGAGAATCCCGAGTTCCAGAGTTGTCCCGTACGTTTCTTCGATGTCTTTGGCGAGCAAGGTCATCCCATGCGTGCCACCATCTCACAGATGGGCCCGCAGCTGCTCTCCCGTCTGTTGCAGTTGAACGAGACGCAGGATGGTGTCTTGAACATCGTGTTCCGCATTGCCGATGAGCGCGGACTGCTACTCGACGACCTGCAGGACCTGCGCGCCATGCTCGACTGGGTATCACAGCATGCCAAGGAGTACACCACGAAATACGGCAATATCACCACTGCCACCATCGGCGCTATCCAGCGTTCCCTGTTGCAGTTGGAGGCCCAGGGTGCCGATAAGTTCTTCGGTCTGCCCTCGTTCGACATCTACGACCTGCTGCAGACTGAAGGAGGTAAGGGTATCATGAATGTGTTGGCTGCCGACAAGCTGATGCTGCAGCCCAAGCTCTACTCCACCTTCCTGTTGTGGCTCATGAGCGAGCTCTACTCCACCCTGCCTGAGGTGGGCGACCTGCCATTGCCGAAACTTGTGTTCTTCTTCGACGAGGCCCACATGCTCTTCACAGACACCTCGAAGGCTCTGCTTGATAAGATTGAACAAGTTATCCGTTTGATTCGTTCGAAGGGTGTGGGCATCTATTTCATCACCCAGAGTCCGACCGACATCCCCGAGAACATCCTAGGTCAGTTAGGCAACCGCGTACAGCACGCCCTTCGCGCCTATACACCGAAGGACCAGAAGGCCGTGAAGACCGCTGCCGACACCTTCCGCGCCAATCCTGAATTTAAGACCGACGAGGCCATCATGAACCTCGAGACCGGTGAGGCCCTTGTCAGCTTCCTCGATGAGAAAGGAGCGCCCAACATGGTGGAGCGTGCCAAGATTCTGTTCCCGTTGTCACAGATCGGAGCCATCACCGAAGGTCAGCGCAACGACATTATCCGTCAGAGTCGCATCTTCGGCAAGTACGACGAGACCAAGCAGCGCGACAGTGCCTTTGAAATGCTCATCGCCGATGCTGAGCGTCAGTTGGCAGAAGCAGAAAAGCAAGAGACTGAGATTGATATCCCCAAGCCCGCAGAGGGAAAGGCCGAGAAGAAGAAGCCCGGCATGATGAGTAAGGTGTGGAAGGCCGTACTGACCGCCATCACCTCCACCCTCGCCACTATCCTCGGCACCTATGTCAGCGATAAGGTCACGGGCAAGAAGACCAAGTCGAAGACCTCAGCCACTGGTCGTGTGGTGAAGAATGCTACCAGTGCTGCCACGCGTTCCATCACAAAGGAACTCACGCGCGACATCCTGGGTAATCTCGTAAAATAAAAGAGAAATCCTGATTAGAGGAGATAGGCCATCTGGGTGTTATCCAGATATTGCCACATACGTTCACGCATGTTGAACATATACTTCAAATGATAGAAATTGTCTATCTTCCACTGACCATCCTCATACACCAGTTCGATACGGGCTGGTGTATAATTTTTATCCTCATAGACAGTGAAATCAACCTGTGCACGCTTCTCACCATCTGTAAAGGCAATGTTTCTCACTTCAAACTCCTCGAAGCTCACGAGGTCGGTGTCGTGTGACATCGTCCAGTGGTTTACCTCAAAGAAAAGTGTATTGGTGAGATACTCCTGACGGCGAACGGCCATCAGCAACTGGTTCCACGATTTTGTACAGAAAGCCTTGTCGAGCAGATCGCTGTCGGTAGAGCCACCCAGATAGGTACACTCCTGCTTGATGAGCGAATAGATGGTCTGCACACGCTCCAGTACCACGCCGCGATCCACCATTGCCGACACCTCTGATGTCAGAGTGTCCGACACCATGGTCGTGTCTGTACTGAGAATCTCGGGAGCATCAACATCAGCAGGGGCCTCACTCTTAGAGCCGCCACAACTTGCCAACATTAACGATGTAACAACTGGTAATCCAATCAACAATGCTTTTACTAAACGCTTCACCTGAAAAAATTTTTTAAATGGTTTCTTAATGGTCCTAACTAATCGGCTGCAAAGGTACACAAAAAATTGTAAACCAACAAACTTTTTGCAGTTTTTTTTTGCGATTAAGTGTAAAATTGACACGTTGAGTAGATAAATCGGCGCCCAGGATCAATAAAAGTCTCGAATTCAAGACCTTTTTGTTGCAGCACCTGTTTCATCTCATTGCTAATGCCCGTACCCTGTAATTTCAAGGCCGCCTCCTTCATGGTCCACAGGCGGATAAAGGCCACCGCCCTGTCGTCAGCCGTCTCTATCTCGCGCACCTCATCATCGTTCATCGTATAGCGCACCAGACTGTCGTTGAACGCCCTCACCGACTCCACATCCACACCAATAGGCCTATCGCTGATGGCGCAGATAGCCGCCTCCTTACAATGGCTGAGGTTGAAGAATATCTCCGGATGACCTTCGATCGAGGGTTTCCCGTGTTCATTATATATAAAATGTGGGTTATCCTCCATGCCGTACACCTCTTTCAGTCCGCGTTTCAACAACTGATAGGCTTTCACACAGAGCCTTTGCCCCAGTTCGTGTTTGAACTTGAGAGCCTGTTCCCGTCGCTGCTCAGAAATCTCCTCCAAAGCCGCATTGAGGTCGAAATCCCAGATATCCTCACTCAAGAATACGTGCATGGTCTCTATTTTTGATGCAAAATTACAAAAAAAACATAAACTATTCACCATTCACTATTCACTATTCACTTTTTTTTGTATCTTTGCAGCATAAAACTTATTATCTCACAAACTTATAAACATTTAAAACCAACAGATTATGGATTACAAGATTATTGACATCGAAGGAGTAGGCGACGTTTATGCAGAGAAGCTGGTTGCCGCTGGTATCAACAAAGTAAGTGAACTGCTCGAGAAGTGTGCTGCCCCCAAGGGCCGCAAGGAGTTGGCAGACGCCACAGGCATCAGCGAGAAGCTGATTCTGCGCTGGACCAACCATGCCGACCTCTTCCGTATCAATGGCGTAGGCCCTCAGTTCTCTGAGTTGCTCGAGAAGGCTGGCGTCGACACCGTCAAGGAGTTCCGTCACCGTGTGGCAGAGAATCTGCAGCCGAAGCTCGAGGAGATCAACGCTGAGTTCCACATCTGCGGACGTGTTCCTGCAGTCAGCGAGATTCAGAAGATGATCGACCAGGCCAAAGAACTGGAGCCAAAGATGACCTACTAAACAATTTAAATCCCCGCTCAGCCGAGCGGGGATTTTTCTTATTTCTTATCGTAAGCGTGTACGGGGTAGTCGATGGTGTAGTGAAGACCGCGACACTCCTTGCGTTCGAGGGCCCAGCGGGTAATGAGGTAACCCACGTTGATCATGTTACGCAGTTCGCAGATATCTTTCGAGGCCTTGACACGTTTGAAGAGACGTTCGGTCTCCTCGTACAGCATATCGAGACGATCCCACGCGCGGTGCAATCTTAAATCAGAACGAACGATACCCACGTAGTTCGACATGATCTGATTCACCTCCTTGACACTTTGGGTAATCAGCACCTTCTCCTCATTGGTCATCGTACCCTCGTCATTCCACTTGGGCACCTTTTCGTTGTAATCATAGAGGTCGACATGCGCCAGCGAGTCCTTCGCTGCCGCATCAGCATAGACCACCGCCTCGATGAGTGAGTTAGAGGCCAGACGGTTACCACCATGCAATCCTGTGCAAGAACACTCACCCAGGGCGTAGAGTCGTTCGATGCTGCTCTGGCCGTTGATATCGACCTTGATGCCACCGCACATATAGTGGGCAGCAGGTCGCACTGGGATATAATCGGTGGTAATATCGATGCCAATTGAGAGACATTTCTGGTAGATGTTGGGGAAGTGATGACGCGTCTCCTCGGGATCCTTATGGGTAACGTCGAGACAGACGTGGTCAATACCATGAATCTTCATCTCCTTATCGATGGCACGTGCCACGATGTCACGCGGCGCCAACGACAAGCGCTCGTCGTATTTCTGCATAAACTCCTCACCATTAGGCAGTTTCAGGATACCGCCATAGCCACGCATGGCCTCGGTGATGAGGTAGGCGGGATGCGTCTCCGAGGGGTTGTGAAGTACTGTGGGATGGAACTGCACAAACTCCATATCAGCCACCGTCCCCTTGGCACGATAGACCATCGCGATGCCGTCGCCCGTAGCGATGACGGGGTTCGAGGTGGTGAGATAGACGGCACCACAGCCACCTGTACACATGACGGTGATCTTCGACAGATAGGTGTCGACCTTCTGCGTCTTAGGATTCAATACATAAGCACCATAGCACTGGATATTAGGAGAACGACGCGTGACACGTACGCCCAAATGGTGCTGGGTGATGATCTCCACAGCGAAATGATCTTCTTTCACCTCGATGTCTGGACAGTTGCGCACTGCCTCCATCAGTCCGCGCTGGATCTCCGCGCCCGTATCATCAGCATGATGCAAAATGCGGAACTCGGAATGTCCGCCCTCACGATGCAGGTCGAAGGTGCCATCGTCCTTCTTGTCGAAGTTGACACCCCACTGCACCAGTTCCTGGATCTGTGCGGGTGCTTGACGCACCACCTGCTCCACGGCCTTGCGGTCGGAGATATAGTCGCCTGCAATGATGGTATCGGCGATATGTTTGTCGAAGGTATCCACCTTCATGTTCGTCACACTGGCCACACCGCCCTGGGCAAACGAGGTGTTCGCCTCGTCGAGCGAGGTTTTGCAGATCATACACACCTTGCCCTTCTTGGCACGCGCCACTTTCAGGGCATAGCTCATACCGGCCACACCTGCTCCGATAATCAGAAAGTCGTACTTGTATAACATAAGCAAAATCAATAATCTGCTGCAAAGATAGAAAAAAAAAGTGAATAGTGAATAGTGAATAGTGAAAAATTTACTACCTTTGTGGCTGATATGAAGAAAATACTGCTTATCATTGCTATTTTGAGCCTGACGGCTGGATCCTGGGGACAGATCTCTGCACCTGTGGAGTACACGATTGCCGATACAGTCATCGTGGATACCGTCGCCATCGACAGTACGCTGAAATGGCCGGAGAATGTTCAGGCGCGCCTCGACCATCTGATGAACGAGCCGTTGCTGAAGAAGACACAGCTGGGGCTGATGGTCTACGACCTGACAGCCGACTCCGTCATCTATTGCCAGGGGGAGAAACAGACATTGCGTCCTGCCTCGACCATGAAACTTGTGACCGCCATTACCGCCATCGACAAGCTGGGCGGCGGCTACCAGTTCCGTACACAACTCTACTATACAGGCACCATCGATCATAACATCCTCCGAGGCAATCTCTACTGCGTGGGCGGCATGGATCCCCGTTTTAACAACGATGATATGCGGGCCTTCGTGGAGAGCATGCAGAAAATGGGTATCGACACCATCTGCGGACGTCTGATTGCCGACACCTCGATGAAGGATGATACCCGTCTGGGCGAAGGCTGGTGCTGGGATGATGATAATCCCTCGCTCACGCCGCTGCTCATCGGTAAGAAGGATCTGTTTATGGAGCGTTTCCGTCAGGAACTGCGCGACGGGGGTATCACGGTGGTGGACAACGAAGAGGCAATTGTCAATAACAAGACCAAGAACCGTCCATTGATCCATCTCTGCTCACGGTTCCACTCCCTCGACCAGGTGCTGATGCGCATGCTCAAAGAGAGTGATAACCTTTATGCCGAGTCGGTGCTTTATCAGATAGCGGCGTCAGGAGGTGTGAAGAATGCCACAGCCACCCACGCCCGTCAGTGGATCAACAAACTGATCACGCGTATCGGCCTGAATCCCGGAGATTATAAGTTTGCCGACGGTAGCGGACTATCGCTTTATAATTATGTATCTGCAGAATTGCTGGTGAGTCTGTTGCGTTTTGCCTATCACAACCAGAATGTCTACGGCATGCTTTATCCCGCCCTGCCCATCGCGGGTGTCGATGGCACGTTGGAGAAACGGATGAAGGGTGCCTTCACCAATGGTAACGTGAGGGCGAAGACGGGCACACTGACAGGCATCTCGTCGCTCGCAGGCTACTGTACCGCTGCCAACGGTCATCGGCTGGCCTTTGCCATCATCAATCAGGGTGTTTTGCGCAACGCCAGCGGAAGGACCTTCCAAGATAAGGTCTGCACCGCGCTGTGCGAACCATAAGAAATAAAAGATCCCCGCTCGGCTGAGCGGGGATTCTTGTTATTTCGGCTGCAAGTCGGCATATTCCTTTGCAACATTCTCGAAACCGGGGCAATCCTTTCCGGGGTTAAGGTCGCGATGTCCTAGAATTACGGCGCGGGGATAACGCGCGTGGAGGTCTTCGAGCAATGAGCGCATGGCAGCCTTCTGTGCCGGTGTGCGGGTGTCGTCGGGTTGACCGCGGATATCCAACCCACCCTCATAGCAGACGCCGATCGAGTGGGCATTGTGGTTCACGCAGTGGGCGCCTATCAGCCATTCAGGACGGCCAGGCTCTATGCTTCCGTCTCGTCGGATTACGTAGTGGTAGCCGATACCCAATTTCCAGTGGTTATCCTTGCGATGCCACGTATCTATCTGAGCGGCCGAACTGGTCTGGTCAGGCCTCACCGCAGAACAATGGATAATAATCAATGTGATGGTTCGCATAACTATTCACTGTTTCATGCAGGCCTGAACGAAGAACGTGGTGATCACCAGCGTTATCAATGACCCAACGAACTTCAAGACCTTCCCGATTTTACTACGATTAAATTTCATCTATTCTCAATCTATACTTTTCACTATTCACTCTTCACTATTCACTAGGGCTAGCGCTCGCGCTAGTCCTTATCGAGTCCTTCACCGCCGTCACCGCCGTCGTAGCCGGTGGAACCAGTGTTGATGATCAGCGTACTGGCCTGACCGGGCATTGCGAAGTTACCGGTATACACGCCCTCATTCTCAGTCAGTTCGATGCTCGAACCGTTCAGCGTCGCTGTCGGTGTCTGGCCTTCAGCCGGTGTGATGCTGATCTCCACCTCGTCATCCTCGTTCAGGCTGGCACCCGAGGTCACGGAGCTGCCATTGAGCGTTACGGTCGAAGAACCGCTACCACTGGTCGCGATGGTCAGTGCGAAACCGCTCTGCTGACTCTGACCGCCATTCTGCGAGCTGCCCTGCTGGCTGTTATCGCCCTGCTGAGAGCTACTGTTGCCACCCTCGTTTCCTGAGTTTGTGTTCGTCTCGTCCTCATCCTCCGGCTCTGCATTCATGGCATTGTCGTGCGTTTCCTCGAACACCACGTCCTTCAGCAGTGTGATGGCGTTGACGTACTTCTGC
>JAEEGI010006979.1_pt1 | contig 25402 bp, 14 predicted proteins | sample 8958751 | NCBI WGS metagenome assembly JAEEGI01 (sample SAMN16246545, study PRJNA631951) | gut metagenome | biome: gut microbiome; feature: rumen; material: KS-attached | host: Bos | place: Iran: Karaj | collected 2018-10
CCAACAGAATTCAGGCCTACATAGAAGACATTCAGGCCACACAGATTGAAAACATTCAAGACCGTGCCGCCCGTATCGAGGCGTTCCGTGTCAAGTATTTGGGCAAGAAAGGCATTGTGAGTGACCTTTTCGAGCAGTTCAAGTCGGTGCCTAACGAGGAGAAAAAAGAGCTCGGCAAGGCCCTTAACCTGCTGAAGGTCGCCGCCATGAACAAGATTGAGGAGTTCAAGGCCTTTGTCGAAGAACATCAGGAGCAGACTTCGTCCAACGACCTCACGATGCCCACGGAGTTTGCCCAGCCGGGCAGCAGACATGTGCTCTCGGTGGTGATGAACGAGATAATCGACATTTTCTCGCGTATTGGGTTTACTGTTGCCGAGTCGGTGGAGATAGAGGACGACTGGCACCTGTTTTCCGCCCTGAACTTCCCCCCCGATCACCCTGCTCGCGACATGCAGGACACTTTCTTTGTCGAGAAAGAAGAGGGTAGGCAGGAGGTGGCACTCCGCACCCACACATCTTCGGTGCAGGTGCGTGTGATGGAGAACAACAAGCCCCCTATCCGCATCATTGCCCCCGGCCGTGTGTTCCGCAACGAGGCCATCAGCGCCCGTGCCCACTGTATATTCCACCAGGTGGAGGCTCTGTATGTGGACAAAAACGTCTCTTTTGCCGATTTGAAACAGACGCTGCTCTATTTCGCAAAGGAGATGTTTGGAGAACAAACCCAGATACGTCTGCGCCCCTCATACTTCCCGTTTACTGAGCCGTCGGCAGAAATGGACATTTCTTGCGGTATCTGTGGCGGAAAGGGTTGCAATATCTGCAAAGGAACCGGCTGGCTGGAGATTCTGGGATGCGGTATGGTCGACCCCAATGTGTTGAAAGCATGTGGTATAGACCCCAACGAGTATACCGGCTTTGCTCTCGGTATGGGAGTGGAGCGAATGGCTATGCTCAAGTACCAGGTGCGTGATTTGCGCCTCTATTTCGAGAATGACCTCCGTTTCTTGAAGCAGTTTGACGCCATCGTATAGTCTTTTCGGCTAAAACCGGCACGGCTCCCCCAAAGGGTCAAACTGTCCCTGTGGAGGAGCCTATATGTGTTGCTTCGTGGAGCGGCTTTTCGTGACGCTGTTTCAGAATGTGGGGATGTGGCGGGAATGATAACCTCAAAATGCAAAAACAAAATGAGCAGGATTAAGCTTAATGGTATGGAATTCTATGCATTCCATGGATGTTTCTCCGAGGAGAGGGCCATCGGTACGCATTTCAGGCTGGATGTGTCATTTGAGACGGACACGAAGAAAGCACAGCAGACCGACAATATCGCTGATACAGTCAGTTATTTGGATGTTTATCAAGTTGTCAAGCGAGAGATGAGCGTTCCGTCACATCTGCTTGAGCATGTGGGCGAGAGGATATGCAGTGCGTTGCTGTCAGGATTCCCTGCCATGGAGAGTGTGACAGTGCAGGTGTCGAAACTTAACCCGCCTTTGGGAGGCCAGTTGGAATCGGTGACGGTTGAGGTTACAAAAGGCCGGATTCGGTGAAACTGTAGTAGTCCCGTTTTCCACTGGGGCTTATTCCCACGATGATGTGGTCTAACAGTCTTACTTGCATAATGTTGCCAGCCTCGTGGATGCGGCGGGTGAGCTCTTTGTCAACGGAACTGGGTTGCAGGTTTCCCGAGGGGTGGTTGTGCGCAACTGCCAATGCTACAGCGTTATGCTCGAGCGCTGAACGGAATATTATGCGCAGGTCGACAGTGGTTTGAGTTATCCCGCCTGCTGCAATGCGCTGTTTCCATGTTACTTTGTTGCGTTGATTGAGGTAAACTGCCCAGAATTCTTCGTGGGGCAGGTCGATGATTTTGGGGGCAATCAGGTGGAAGAGATCTTCGCTGTTTTTGACGATGTCCTCTTTGTGTTCGTTTTCTTCTTTCAACATGCGGTTGCCCAGCTCGAGGGCAGCGAGTATTGTAACGACTTTGGTTTTTCCAATCCCTTTTGTTAGTCGCTGCAAATCATAAGCTTCCATTCGTGCGAGAGCTGTCAGGCTGTTGCCCGACTGCTGAAGAATCCGCTTGGCAAGTTCTGTGGCGCTGGCACCGGGGATGCCGGTTCGGAGCAGGATGGCGATGAGTTCGCTGTCGGAAAGACTTTTTTTTCCGTTGGCAAGCATTTTTTCGCGTGGACGGTCTTCCTCCGGCCACTGGGTAATGGGGATGTTTCTGAGACTTGTAGGTTCGTTGTCGCTGTTCATCATTATTTATTTTTTTGCAAAAATACACCTTTTTTTGGAAAAATGCTTGTTGTGTCGATAAAAATTGTTATCTTTGCATGTTCAAAATGTGTAATAACTAAACAAAACTTTAACACGTAAGATATGCAGAATAAAGGACTTATCAAGTTTCTTACATGGGCTTTTGTCTTAGTCTGTTTGTATCAATTGTCGTTTTCTTTTGTTACAAGCAGGGTAGAGAAGAATGCAGCGAAAGCGGCAGATGCCTATGTTCAAAGTACAACAGCACAAAACCTGATTAACGCAAAATCCCACGGTGATGCCCTGTACGCTCAGGCACTGAAGGATTCGCTTTTGATTGACCGCGAAGCCCAGTACCTTGATTCCATGGCAAGTGAGAAAGTTTATCTGGGCTACACCTACCGTCAGTGCCAGGCACGCGAGATTAACCTCGGTCTTGACCTGAAAGGCGGTATGAACGTGATGCTTGAGGTTTCCACCGTCGATGTGGTGCGCGCCTTGGCCGGTCATACCGAGGATTCGGTGTTCAACAAGGCTATCGATATGGCCATTGCCACCCAGAAGAAGACCACCAACAGGGATTTCGTTTCCCTGTTCTACGATGCCATCCGCGAGGTGAACCCCAATGTACAGCTGGCTTCCTATTTCAACACCCAGCTGCGTGACCGCATCAAGTTGAACGACGATAACGATGCTGTTATCAAGGTCGTCAAGGAAGAGGCCGCCGGTGCCTATGACCGCACCTACGAGATCCTCCGTCAGCGTATTGACAAGTTCGGCGTTGCGCAGCCCACTATTCAGCAGTTGCGCGCCTCCGAGCGTATCCTTGTTGAACTTCCCGGTGTGAAAGACCCGCAGCGTGTCCGCAAACTCCTCCAGGGTACCGCCCAGTTGGAGTTCTGGCTGACCTATGACAATGCCGAGGCTTACCGGATGCTTGAACAGGTTGACGATTTTGTCGCTTCTATCGGTGGTGTCGAGGCCAAGGAAGAGACAACCGAGGAGGTTGCCGAGGTTGAGGAACAGCCAGTTTCCGAGGGCGACTCGCTGCTGAATGCACTGGGTGCCGACAAGGACAACAGTGCCGAGGCTGCAAACGATGAACTCACCAAGAACCACCCCCTCTTCAACGAAAATATGTTGATGCCCAACATCAATCAGCAGGGTGGCCTGCTGGCCGGCCCTGTTGTGGGCTACGCTCACGGCAAGAGCCGCGAGGCCATCAACCGCATGATTGATGCCGCTATGGAGAAGCGCATCATTGACAACCGCACAGTGAAGTTCCTTTGGGGTGCTAAACCCGTTCAGGACGGTTCCGACATTTATCAATTATATGCTATCCGCATCAATACCCGCGACGGTTCCGCTCTGCTGGACGGTAGCGTTATCACCGATGCCCGCCAGGACTTCACCAATGCCGGCGGTAACGAGATTTCGATGACAATGAACAGCGAGGGCGCCCGCGAGTGGAAACGCATCACTGGCGAGAATGTGGGCAACTGCATTGCCATTGTCCTGGATAACCTGGTCTATTCGGCTCCTGTGGTCAACGGCGAGATTGCCGGTGGCCGTTCCTCAATCACTGGCGCTTTCACGCTGGAGGAAGCCAAAGACCTTGCCAATATTCTTAAGTCAGGTAAACTCCCAGCCCCCGCAGTCATCGTCCAGGAGGCCGTTGTTGGTCCTTCTCTGGGTCAGGAGTCTATCAATAGAGGTTTGATTTCATTCATCCTTGCTTTCATCATCGTTCTTATTTATATGGTGGTGTTCTACAACCGCGGCGGTTGGGTTTCGGCCATTGCCCTTGTGACCAACATCTTCCTGCTGTTCGGTGTGCTGGCCTCTGTCGGTGCTGTGCTCACCATGCCCGGTATTGCCGGTATCGTCTTGACGTTGGCAATGGCTGTGGACGGCAACGTTATTATATATGAACGTATCAAAGAAGAGTTGCGTGCCGGTTCGAGCATGGCCAATGCCGTGTCGGCTGGTTTCAAGAACGCTTATTCCGCTATTATCGACGGACAGGTGACCACCTTCCTGCTGGGTCTGGTGCTGATTATGTTCGGTTCGGGTCCTGTGCAGGGCTTTGCCGTCACGCTGTGCATCGGTATTGTCACTTCGTTGTTCACATCTATCTTCATCACGCGTCTGTGCATTGACTGGATGCTGAACCACAAGAAGAAGATGAACTTCTCCTATCCCTTCTCCGAGAATTTCATGCGCGATGCCAATGTTGATTTCATAGGCAAACGCAAAGTATTCTATATTATCGCAGTTTGTGCAATCGCTATCTGCTTGATTGGTATTTTTGCCCGTGGTTTGAGCCGCGGTATCGACTTTACTGGTGGCCGTACCTATGTGGTACGCTTTGACCAGCCGGTTAACGCTGTCGATGTCCGTTCTGCCCTTGACCAGCAGTTTGGCGAAGCCCCCGAGGTGAAGACCTATGGTCCCAGCACACAGTTGAAGATTACCACCAAGTATAAATTCAACGAGGATGGTGAGTCTGTAAACAATGAGATTGCATCGTTGTTGTATGCCGGTACAAAGGGTTTCTTTGCCAACGGAATCACAGAAGACGAGTTCCGCAGTACTGAGACCAACCCGCTGGGTATTATCCAGTCGGAACAGGTGGGTGCATCTATTGCCAACGATTTGGTGAGAAATGCATTCCTGGCTGTTATCGGTGGTCTGCTTGTGATGTTCGTGTACATCGGCCTCCGTTTCCGCAGCTGGCGTTTCGGTGTGGGTAGTGTTGTCGCCTTGGCACACGATACCATACTCGTTATCGGTGTCTTTGCTTTGCTGCACGGACTGCTGCCCTTTAACTTGGATGTAGACCAGTCGTTCATTGCGGCAGTGCTGACGGTAATCGGTTACTCCATCAATGCCACAGTGGTTATCTGCGACCGTGTGCGTGAGTACCGCAAACTGTACCCGAAGCGCACTCTCAAGGCCCACATGAACGATGCTATCAACTCTACATTGGCACGTACTATTAATACAAGCGGTACCACTTTCTTCACACTGTTGATGATGTTCATCTTCGGCGGTGAGGTGATCCGCGGTTTCATCTTCGCCATATTGATTGGTGTGCTCTGTGGTGTCTTCTCGTCGGTTTGCATTGCCTGCTCGGTTGTGTTTGAGATTTCACGCCGCGACCAGAAAGCACTTGATGCCTAATTAACAGATTACATTATTAGACGATGGAATATATCCTTTTCATACTGGTAATTGTTCTCCTGGTCGGAGGCAGGTCGGTGAAGTCAATACGAGCTTTCCGACAGGAACTCTCCGACCTGGAGAATGCTCCAGAGAAACCCCAGTCGGCCTTCGAGTCGCTGTTTGCAACAGCGAAGAATGGCACCAGGAGTTTTGCCGAAGAGGAAAAGAATGCGGGCTACTTCACTTATGAGACCGAGGACTCGTCATCCGAGGCCCAGTATAACGGTCCCAAAGTGTCGAAACCCGTTGTGCAGATGGTTGCCAAGGAGGAGGCCGAGGCTGATACCGCCGCCTTTGACCTTAGACAAGCTATCGTCTATAATGCGATTCTGACCCCTAAATACCTCAGTGAGGTAGGATATAGTGAAATTAATTAATCTTTTTATAGTAATAATACCTAAAGAGTATGTTTAGAAAAGTACTAATGACGATCGGTCTGTTGCTGATGGCGAACCTCGCCCTCGCACAGGGTACTATCAAAGGTACCATTATTGATCAGAAGACAAAAGAGCCTGTTGCTTTTGCCAACGTCGTTGCAATGCAAGACGGTAAACAGATCAAGGGTGCGCAAACAGACATGGAAGGTAAGTTCACCTTGGCGCCGCTGAATGTCGGTAATTACGACATCAAGGCATCCTGTGTGGGTTACAACACCTACACGCGTGAAGGCTTCACGGTGAAAGCCTCTGGTATCTCCCCCTGCAACATTGAGCTCTCCTCAGCAGCTACTACGTTGGAGGTCGTTGAGATTAAGGAAAGTAAAAACCCGATTATCGATATCGGAAGTGCTGAGACAGGTCAGCGTATGTCGGCAGATGATATCGCCCACATGCCGGGTACATCGGTGGACGCCATTGTGGCTGCCGTCGGTGGTGTGGGTTACAGTGACGGTGGTACCAGTACCGCCCGTGGTGAGGAAGGCATGGTGACCATGACCGGTGGCGTGCGCAAGCGTACTGGTGTCAATGTGCCTAAGGAGGCTATCGCCGAGATTCAGGTTATCCTCGGTGGTACCCCGGCCAGCATCGGTGAAGCTATCGGCGGTACTCAGATTATTACCCTGAAACCTCCTACGAGCCAGCTCCACGGTGGTGTCCGTTACGAGACGATTCTCAACTACAGAATGTACAATACTCTTGTTGCCTATTTGATGGGTCCTGTCATCAAGCAGAGCATCAAGGATGAGAATGGAAATGTGACCGGCGACCGTGCTTTGGTTGGTTTCCGTCTGACTTTGGACGGAAGATATTCCAACAACAGCTTCTATCGCCCCAAGGGCTATCGCTACATGGTGGTGAGGGACGACCTTGTCCGCCAGTATGAGCAAAGCCCCATCAATTATGACCCGGTAACCGGTACTGTGAACTACTCTGCTGAGAGTGGCCTCTACAGAGACGCCTTTGTCGAGATAAAGAACCTTACCAAGAAAGACTTCGGCGGCGATGCCAGCCGTGTCCCCAACACCAGGTCCTACTCCATTGCCTCGCAGTTGGCATTCGACGTCCGCTTCTCGGACTATGCCACTCTGAACATCACAGGAGACTTCTCTTTCAGCTATGGCCCCAATACTGGTCTGGATCCTCTCAACATGGCTCGCTGTGCTAACAACGTAAGCCGTTCTATGCAATGGGACGTGATGGTGGATTTCACCCAGCGTTTCCCCGACGAGGAGGCTTCTGCTGACAACACTGAGGGAAGCAGCTCTGAGGGCAAGGCAATCAAGAATGTAATGTATAACATCTCTGCCATGTTCGACCGCAGTTATGGCTATACCTATAACGAGGTTTTCGGCAGCAGTATCAATGATGTGTTCAAGTATGGCTATATCGGCCGTCTTGAAACCGAACAGGTCCCGACCTATGAGTTGAATCCCTCTTTCAACTACAATGGCATTAGCCGTGCTGCAATGGTTCAGAACAACTGGTACGATGTTATTGACTGGAGCACATTTGAACCCTACGAGGGCAACCAGATTCTTGCAAATTACAACCTCCAGCTGCTTGGCATCCCCGCTATTTCCGGTATGTTGACCAACATCGATAACTTGCGTAACTTCAAAGGTCTTGCCAACGGTGATGTCCCTGACAACATCTATGGCTTGATGAACAACGTGGGTGTGCAGGGTACAGGTTTCGCTTTCCAGCAAGTGGATTACATCTATTTGGCCGCCAAAGCCAGTGCTGAGATTAAGGGTCATGCAATTGAAATCGGTTTCCAGTATGACCGTTCCGACCAGTCCTACTATGCTTTGAGCACAAATTCCCTGTGGACTATTATGCGTCAGAATGCCAACCGCCATATTCTCCAGATGGATTTGAGCAAGCCCAACTACCGTTGGGAGGGTTCTACTCTGTATGTAGACTATGACCGTCTGCTCAACAGAGAAGCCCAGTCCTACTTCGACAGAGCCATGCGTGACTACCTTGGTTGGTCGGGCGATGACAAGTTAGAGGTTCAGTATCTCGATGTCGACCGCTACTTGCCCGAAGATTATGTCAAGGCTGGTGGTATGGACATGTTCTCTTCCGACGAGTTGTTCAATAACGGCTCCAGACTTGTCAACTACTATGGTTATGACCATACTGGTAAGAAGTTCAACAGCAGCAACTGGAGTTTGAAGGATTTCTTCAACCCGAGCAACCCCAAATACCGCTATGCTCCTTCCTACACTCCCACCTATATGGCTGGCTATATTCAGGACCAGTTCTACTTCTCCGACCTTATCTTCAACGTTGGTGTGCGTGTCGATATCTTCGACGCCAACCAGAGTGTGTTGAAAGACCCGTATCTGCTGTATGAGTCATACACAGTTAAGGACTTGAAAGACGGCAAGGCTCCCTACCAGGGCGACCTCTACAGTGGTGCCGGTGACAACTGGACAGTTTATGTCGACGCAGCCGATGCCGAACAGCCCTCTATCTACGGTTATCGTAACGGTTCTACTTGGTATGATGTCAATGGCGTCGAGCTCAACTCTCCCAGTGCATTGGCTGGTAAATCAGGTAAACCCACTCCTTACCGTACCCCCAATGGCCAGAAGGCATTGACCAATAACACTGTTGGTGTCGAGGCCTTTGAGGACTACAAACCCCAGGTGGTTGTGATGCCCCGTATTGCTTTCTCCTTCCCGATTGGTGAGAATTCGCAGTTCAAGGCCAACTACGACATTATTGCCCGTCGCCCCTCCAGCAACTGGCGTTCTGACTATTTCAGCTATCTGTACATGTCGCAGATCACCTCCATCAACAACCCGAATCTGAAACCTGAGCGTATCACCAACTATGAGCTCGGTTTCCAGCAGGCTCTTAACAAGTTCAATGCTATCAGCATCAGTGCATACTACAAAGAGACTCGCGACCTTATCCAGCTTGTCCAGTATGCCGGTGCCGATCCCAACCAGAACTACTACTCTTACGACAACATCGACTTCAAGACCACCAAGGGTTTGACCATCAGCTATGATATGCGTCAGTCCAAGAACGTCCGTGTCAATGCCAACTATACGCTCCAGTATGCTGAGGGTACCGGTCTGACCGCTACCACCATGCAGGAACTTATCAAGGAAGGTTACACGACCCTGAAGATGCTCAACCCCATCAGTGATGACCGCCGTCATGAGTTCAAAGTGAATGTCGACTTCCGCTATGGTGGTGGCAAGAACTACAATGGTCCCAAGATTGAGCGTGCTGTTAAGGATAAAGAGACTGGCGAACCCCGCAAAGAGACCGTCAACCTGCTCGAGAACTTCGGTGTTAACTTCATGGCCGTTGCCCAGTCGGGTCGTCCCTACACCAAAGCTTTCAGCATCATGCAGCCCACCATTGTTGGTAGCTACAATGGCGCCAACCTCCCCTGGAGCTTCTTCTTCGATATCATTGTTGACAAAAGATTCCCCATCAAGGTTAACAAGCATGACACCTACTTCACCATCGCTCTCACCGTCACGAACCTCTTCGACATCCGTAACATCAGAAATGTATTCCCTGCTACGGGTAACCCCGAGGACAATGGTTATCTGACCGACCGCGAGACCCAGGCTACTATTGCCAACTATCTTGATCCTGACTCCTTCAGAGACCTGTATAGCATCATCTATCTGCACAATGGTACTTGGAATTACACTTCACCCCGTCAATTCAAGCTTACGCTTGCTTACTCTTTCTAATTTCCAACGAGAAAAAAATATTAAGATATGAAGAATATATTTAGCAAATTAGTATTGGTGGCTTTCCTCTTCTCCGCATTGCCGGGGACGGCATTCGCTGAGGATTGCAAGGTCTGCAAAAAGACCGCTTCCCACAAAGCCGCAGTCCAGTCTAAAGCCGCTGTGTGTAAACGAGCACAGAGTACCGCAGAGCTGAATGTTAACAATGTCAGAGCACTGATTAACGGTTACGGCAACATGTGGTACGACGGTAGTGTGGCACAGTACCACCTGCCCAAGAACAGCAACACCTGCCCGCTCTTCTGCGCTGCCCTGTGGATTGGCGGTACCGATGTTAACGATCAGCTCCGTATTGCTGCTCTTCGCTTTGGTTCGGAAGGTGACGACTACTGGCCGGGTCCTCTTGAGCTGAAGACTGCTTCGGTCGACTTGCCTATCTGTAACTATTTCGACAAGCATTATATCATCACCAAGACCGAAGTGTTGGACTTCATGTCCATGTTCGATTATGATGAGAACGGTGCTACCCCCAACGATTCTTATTCTCCTGAGTTAATCTCCGCCACGATTAAGAATTGGCCTTCTTCCGGTATCAATGCCAACCAGTCCCCCTATCTGGCCCCCTATTTTGATGCCAATCACGATGGTGTTTACAACTGGGAAGACGGTGACTACCCCTATTATGATTTCAACAACGACCTTTGCCCCCGTACACTGAAAGCCCAGTGGGGTAGAGACTACACTTCGCATGTGGCCACCACCCTCGAGACCGAGGCTGGCATTGTGACAGGCGGTTTGCTGTCCGACCAGGTGCTGAAGGGCGACCAGACCATCTGGTGGGTGTTCAATGACATGGGTAACGTCCATACCGAGTCCATGGGTCAGCCCATTGGTATGGAAATCCGTGCTCAGGCTTTCGGATTCTCCACCAACGATGAAATCAACAACATGACCTTCTACACCTACGAAATCATCAACCGTTCAACCTACGAGTTGCGTGAGACCTATTTCAGCCAGTGGATTGATGCTGACTTGGGTTATGCTTGGGACGACTATGTGGGATGCGATGTCAAGCGTGGTCTTGGCTATTGCTACAATGGTAAAGAAGTTGACGGCCCCGGTTCCGGTTCCTATAGCGGCATTCCTCCTGCAGTAGGTATCGACTTCTTCCAGGGTCCCTACATGGATCCCGATGGCAAGGACAACCCCAAGATTGATATTGGCAAAATGCGTGCCTATTACCCCAATGAGCTGAATCTCTATCGTCTCCCCGACGGCACATACGATACAATCCGTCTTACCGACGATGCCGACCTCTACTACCCCAATGCATGGTATTTCATTCCCGGTGATGTTATTGGAAACTGCGCCATCAACGGTGTCAACTTCGGTAACAATATCGTTGACGACGAGCGTTTCGGTATGCGCCGCTTCGTATACTATGACAATGGTAACAACGCCATCAACGGTGAGCCTGCCAAAGCAACCGACTACTACAACTACCTGCGTGGTTACTGGAAAAATGGTCAGCGCATGAAATACGGTGGAAACGGTATCAGCACCAATACTACCGAGTTCGACTGCGACTTCATGTTCCCCGGCAACAGCGATCCGCTGTTTTGGGGTACCAATGGTGTTGCCGTTGATGACTGGACTGAGGTCACCGCCGGCAACCAGCCCCATGACCGTCGTTTCATGCAGTCTGCAGGTCCATTCACCCTTAAACCCGGTGCCTTGAACTATATCACCATCGGTATTCCTTTCGCCCAGGCTCCTTCGGGCACGGCCTATTCTTCGGTTGAACTGCTCCGCGAAATCGACGATGTCTGCCAGGCTCTCTTTGAAAACTGCTTCAAAGTGCTGGATGGTCCCGATGCTCCTACACTGGTTGTTCAGGAAATGTCAAACGAGGTTGTCCTCTATGTTAAATATGATAACCCCAGCAGCAACAACTACGGTGAGAAATACTTCGAGATTGATCCTGCCATTGTCCGTTCCTACACCGATGCCAACGGCAACACTGTTCTCTATTCGGACGATCAGCGCAGCTACAAGTTCGAAGGTTATCAGATTTATCAGTTGAAAGATGCCAATGTCTCTATCGCCGACATCCGCGATATCACCAAGGCTGCGCTCGTTGCCCAGTGCGATATCCGCAACTTCTATGACGAGATTGAGTCGATTACATACGACAGCATCAATGATGTTTACGATACCGTCTTCAACGACAATCCCAGCCTGCCTATCGGAACCCTTGTCAACTACACTCGTAACAGCACCACCGGTTTGATGTCCCCGAATATCATGGTCGAAGGTGCCAACCAGGGTATTCAGCACGTCTTCCGTATCAAGACTGACGCTTTTGCTCAGGGACGTAACAACAACTTGGTAAACAATAAGGAATACTATTTTGTCTGCATCGCTTATGCTCAGAACAGATTCAAAGAGTTCGCCATCGAAGCCGACAAACTGGATGGCCAGAAAGAGCCCTATCTTGCTGGTCGTAAAGATGAGTTCGGCAGAACCATTACTCCCGTTGTGGCAATCCCGCACGACCCCTCCACCGAGAATGGCGGTACTGTCGTGAATGCTGAATTCGGCATGTGCCCCAACATCACCCGTATCGAAGGTTACGGTAATGGCGGTTCGGTGCTCCGTCTTTCCGAGAAATCCATCACCGAACTGATGGGTGCTCCCGGAGTGCCTGGCAAACCTGCAGGTAAAATGAGAGCCGATGCAAACGGCATGGCATCCAACCCCTGTCAGATACTCAATCCCCATTATGAGCAGAACTATGGCCCCATCCATGTGGAGATTATCGACCCGTTGAACGTACATCCTGGTAAGTTCATCATCAAATTCGATAACAACTCCGACATCGAAAAATGCGGATGGGTTATATCCAAATCTCCTGAAGATCCCACCTATGCCGACAATCCTTATCTCTATGGCGATGTAATGTCTGTTAAGTCAGACTTCACAATAGGCCGCTTCAATGAGCAGATGTTCCTCGACTTGGGTATTGCCGTTGCTATCAGCAATCCTCAGGCTGTTGCTTCTCCGTTGCAAACCACTACCAAGAACGACCAGAACTATGAGTCTCGTTATTGGGGTGGCTTTGTGAACAACAACTCCCTCTTGAACTCTACCATTACTTACGCAAATAACACTACTCCCTGGCTGAGCTCTCTGCCTGACAACGACAGCTATCAGATGTACAACTGGATTCGTTCCGGTACCCAGTTCGCTGGCGGTACCCGCAAGGCTTTCACAGCCACTACGGGTGAAATCAACCTCGCTGAGGCTTATATGGACGAAGACTACTTCAAGGGACTTCTGACCCAGATGAACGGCAATGCCTCTTATATTGGTGTCGACCGTTACGAGGTCTTCGAGTCAGTAGCTGGCTCATGGGCTCCTTACGGTCTTGTGTCCACGCTGCCCTTCCATCCTGGTTTCTGCTATCGCTACTATGTGGCTGAGGATGAAATCCTCGATAGCCTCTGCAGAATCAGCACTACTTATGCCTACAACTACAACAAGTGGATGGTGACCCGCAGAACAATGGATAACTTCCGTAACAAGTCTTTGAACTTTAACGATATGTCCAAGCTGCCCAGTGTACGCATTGTTTTCACCAGCGATACTTCTAAGTGGACACGTTGCCCGGTTCTCGAAATGTGCGATGACCACACACAGTCCGAAGGCAATGCCCGTCGTTTCCAAATGCGTAGACACGCTTCGGTTGACAAACTCGGCCGTACAGTTGCCCAGGCATCGGTGGCTGCCGATGTCGATAACCCCGGCAATCCCGCTTACATCAGTGAAACTGGCATGGGCTGGTTCCCGGGCTATGCCATCAACACCGTCACTGGCGAGCGCTTGAACATCATGTTTGGTGAAGATTCCCGCTATATCCAGCATAACGGTGCCGATATGATGTGGAACCCCACCGCTGATTTGACCGAGGGAACTCAGAACTATGTAATGGGTGGTCGTCATTTCATCTATGTGATGAATGCCACCAATCAGGAGTTCTTCGACATAGTGAATGGCAAGAGCGATGTTGTGACATCCTACAAGACTCCTTCCTATGATGCCGGTCGTTGGGCAGTCACAATGCTCCGTTCACTCGAACGCATCATGAGTTATGAACCTGCCAACGATGTCGAGAGCCTGCGTCTCAACCACGGTGTGGTGGATGGTGAAAGCACCACTCTTATCCCGCAGCGTGACTCGGCTGCTCTGCTCTTCGCTTCTGTTGCATGGGTTAACATTCCGTTGGTCTCACAGCGCTTCCAGTTCACCAATCCCATTGACATTCCTTGCGATGTGACCATTGACATCGATGTCACCTCTCCCTATGGTCGATTCCTCTCGCCCAATGGCTCTGCTGTCCGCCTCTTCCCCAGCGCTACATTGCAGAACGACAACTATCCTATGTACATGTTCGAGCTCACTCCCGATATTTCTACTCTTACTGGTCAGGCCACCCGTAAAGAGGCATCGAAGAGTTATCAGGACTCTATCCTCAGCCTCATCAACGTGGTTCCTAACCCCTACTACAGCTATTCTCAATACGAGACAGGTAGCCAGCTGGAGACGAAGGTGCGCTTTGTCAATGTTCCTCTTGGCTCGACAATCTCCATCTACACAGTCGATGGTACATTGGTACGCCGTCTTGGCCCCACCTCGGGTACTGCCACAACCCTTGACTGGGATTTGCACAACCACAACGGTATTCCTATCGCAGGTGGTGTCTATCTCATCCACTTTAAGGTTCCCGGCATTGGCGAGCGTGTTGTTAAATGGTTTGGCACCATGCGTCCTGTCGACCTGAACTCATTCCAATACTAAGCACTGTTTGTTAATCTTTAAAAATAGCAGAAATGAAAAACATATTCAGAATAATAACTGTAGTAGCCATTATGCTGCTCCTGTCGACCGAAGCCGTCTGGGCCGGTAACGACAAGCGTAGAGGTACTGCCGGTGCCACGGAATTGCTCATCAATCCGTGGGCCCGCAGCAATGGCTGGGGAAGTGCAAACGTAGCCAATGTGCGTGGCTTGGATGCTTTCTACTCGAACATAGCCGGTCTTAGCTATGTGAGCAACGTGGAGTTCTCTTACACCAACACTATGCTCAATGGTGGCAAGAGCGGCCTTAACAGTGGCGCTACCATCAACGCCTTCGGTTTGGGTGTACGCCTCTTTGACCGCGGTGTTATGGGATTAAGCATCATGTCCATGGGCTTTGGCGACATTCCTGTAACTACCTACGAAAGCCCCGAACCCATCAACGGTACCTTCTCACCCACACTGATGAACATCAACGTGGCCTATGCCCACACCTTTACTGCTTCTATTAAAGGTGGTGTCAACGTCAAGGTGGTCAGTGAGTCGACCGACAATATTTCGGGGAGCGCCTTTGCAGTTGATGCAGGTATCCAGTACGTGACAGGTGAAAACGATGAATTGAAGTTCGGTATCAGCCTGAAAAACTGGGGTCCCTCCTTCAGCTTTGGCGGTTCGGGAATGAGCTTCACATTCATCAATGATGCCGATAACACCATGACTGGTGAGTTCCGCGCTGCCGAGATGGAGCTTCCCACCTGCCTCAACATCGGTTTGTCCTACGACTTCCTGATTGAGGCTCTCAGCCAGCATGTGACGATAGCCGCTGCCTTCACCTCCAATGCCTTCCTGAAAGATAATTTTGCAGTAGGACTGGAGTATGGCATGCTCAACATCCTCAACCTGCGTTGCGGCTATGTCTATCAGACCGACATCTTCGACCCCGAACAGCGTACCACTTCCAACTCTGGTCTCTGTGCCGGTGCCTCTGTCGACATCCCGCTGAGCAAGGCTGAAAGCGAAAACAAAACCTCCCTCTCGATTGATTACTCATTCCGCGCAAGTACCAATCTCCGTGGCACACATGCCATCGGTGCTACTTTCCGCTTCTAAAGTACATCCCGTAACATAATCATAAAATTAGGAAAGGCCTTGAAAGCCTTTCCTAATTTTTAAACGTTACAACTTTAATATAATATCATGTCAGAAATAAAATATTACAGCGAAGAAGGTCTTCAGAAACTGAAAGACGAGTTACACCACCTCATAGCCTTTGACCGTCCCGCAGCGGCAGCGGCCATTGCGGAGGCCCGCGACAAGGGCGACCTGTCCGAGAATGCCGAATACGATGCCGCCAAAGAGGCACAAGGCCACCTCGAAGCCCGTATCTCCAAACTGCAGGACCTGGTTGCCAATGCCCGTCTTCTCGACGAGTCGAAAATCGACACCTCAAAGGTGCTGCTGCTCTCCAAAATCACCATCCGCAATATCAAAAACAACGCCAAGCAGGTCTATACCATCGTTCCCGAAAGCGAAGCCAGCTTGAAAGAAGGCAAGATTTCGGTCACCTCCCCTTTCGCCCAGGCATTCTTGGGCAAGCGCGCCGGTGAGCAAGTCAATGTGGTGGTCCCTGCTGGTACTATGCAGTTCGAGATACTCACTATTGAGCGTTGACAACCACTGCCTCGCCCGAGTATAGCAACATTAGGTAGGAGAACAAAGCACAATTAAACAAAAGGGTTTATCCCGCATCGGCAAGTGATGCATTGTGCTTCGGCACATCTCCTCTCGCCTGAAACCATCTCATCCCCCGCACTGGGTATAGTGCGGGGGATTGCTATTAATCCCCAATCGGTCATTATGGTTTCATTCCCTATTGCCAATTGATGTGACGTGGCCGAAGAGCTCTATCCCTTCGCTACCGAGGAGCACTTGCTGATTGCTTGATTGTTTGAGTAATTTGACCGCGTCAGCCACTCAAGCATTAACACATTCAAGCATTCATGCAATCTCTATTGAGCGTCGTCATTTATTCGATCGTTATTCGATCGTTTTCCACTCTTTTTCCGTTTCAGAAAGGGAAAAATGAGGGAAACGTATCGAATAACGATAGGATAAGGATTGACGCAACACAGGGCTCTGAAGGCGCACAGAGGAACGTTGGGGACAAATATGCGACAATATTGGAAAGTTGACGAAAGGTGGTGTAACCCCTCACAGAATATAATGTAAATTACGCGCGAAGCGGCAGGTGTCTCGACGAAAATAATTCGGTCGCGACGTTACTTTGTGCAACGTCCGCCAACGATTCAGCGTTGGGCTACGGCGAGACAAGGTTGTGGCCAGGATGACGTAGGAAATGCTAAGAGACCTGAAAAAGCGGTATAAGAAGGCCGAATGTATTGCCGAGAGACCGACACAACAAGAAAAGGGAACTGGGTGGCTCGACCTTTGCCAAGCCACCCAGTTCCTTTTTTTTGTTGTGTCGGGCTAAAGTTCCACAGCCTGTGCTATCTGTGTGGCGAGAGCCTGCATTTCTTCGGGTTCCATCTTGATGTGGTGGTGGAAGTTGAGGTCGGCCTCGGTCTGCATGGGCACGAGGTGTATGTGAGCGTGGGGCACTTCCAGACCCAGCACGGCTACGCCTACTTTGACGCAGGGACAGACCTTTTTCAGGCCTTTGGCCACGCGGTGGGTGAAGTGCTGCAGCTGGCAGTAGAGGTCCTCGTCGAGATCGAAAATATAGTCAACCTCTTTTTTGGGGATGCAGAGCACGTGCCCTTTCACCACAGGGTTGACGTCGAGAAAGGCGAGACAGTTTTCGGTCTCGGCCACTTTGTAGCAGGGTATTTCACCGGCTACGATACGTGAAAAGATTGAAGCCATGATGTTGCGTATTAATTGTTGTAGATGAATGTTCCGTTTTCTGATGACACGGTCACCTGGGCGGTGTTGTGTGCCTCGACATGGCCGATGATACGTGCGTCGATGTTGAAGCTGCGTGCGATGTCGATGATGCCCTGCGCAGTGCTTTCGTCGGTGTAGATCTCCATGCGGTGGCCCATGTTGAAGACTTTGTACATCTCGCTCCATTCGGTGCCGCTTTCGTCGTGTATCATGCGGAAGAGGGGAGGCACGGGGAAAAGGTTGTCTTTGACAACATGGAGATTGTCGATGAAGTGCAATACCTTGGTCTGCGCTCCGCCGCTGCAATGTATCATGCCGCTGATGTGTGAGCGGTATTGGTCGAGCACGCGGCGTATGACGGGGGCGTAGGTGCGGGTGGGGGAGAGCACCATTTTGCCGGCGTCCACTCCTGGCACCTCGGTGGGGTCGGTGAGGCGGCGGGAGCCACAGTACACCACGTCCTGGGGCAGGCTGTGGTCGTAGCTCATGGGGTACTGGGTGGCGTAGAGCTTGGCAAAGACGTCGTGGCGTGCCGATGTGAGGCCGTTGCTGCCCATGCCGCCGTTGTATTGCGTCTCGTAGGTTGCCTGGCCGTAGGAGGCGAGTCCTACGATGACGTTTCCGGCGTGGATGTGTGCGTTGTCGATGACGTCGGCACGGCGCATACGGGCGGTGACGGTGGAGTCGACGATGATGGTGCGAACAAGGTCGCCTACGTCGGCTGTTTCGCCGCCTGTGAGGTAGATGCCAATGCCCAGGTCGCGCATCTGCTGGAGGAACTCCTCGGTGCCGTTGATAACGGCGCTGATGACCTCGCCGGGAATGAGGTTTTTGTTGCGTCCGATGGTGGAGGAGAGCAGTATGTTGTCGACGGCACCCACGCAAAGCAGGTCGTCGAGGTTCATGACTACAGCGTCGATGGCGATGCCTTTCCACACGCTCATGTCGCCAGTTTCTTTCCAGTAGAGATAGGCGAGTGACGATTTGGTGCCGGCGCCGTCGGCGTGCATGATGTTGCAGTAGTAGTCGTCGCCCCCGAGATAGTCGGGGATGATTTTGCAGAAGGCTTTCGGGAAGAGCCCTTTGTCGATGTTTTTGATGGCGTTGTGTACGTCTTCTTTCGAGGCGGAGACTCCGCGAAGGTTGTATTTCAGGGTATCCATATTGTTATTGTTTAGTTTCTGTTCCAAATGTTTCGGCGGCTTTTACGCTGTTGTCTATGGCCTCCGATACGTTGATAACGTAATCTCCCAGTTTTTCGTATAGGGCGTAGAGGCTGCTGTATGCATTTCCGACGTTGAAGTCGTAAACGCCCAGTTTGAGGGCGTCGAGGTGCCTTTTGCGCAGTACGTCGCGGTAGTGGTTGATTTCGCGCTCGGCGGCGTAGGCGGCGTCGAGGTTTATGTGGTCGTAGTCGTGCAGGTTGGCGTCCATCACATCGAGGGCTTTCTGCACGAGGTCGGTCATGTGTCTGAGGTTGTCGTTCATCTCCTGGTCGAAATGGACGGCATCCTCGCGTTTGCTGCGGCGTGTCATGGCTATCTGGAAGATGGTGTCGCCGATGCTTTCAAGGTTGTCCACAATACGCATCATGGAGGTGACGCGCTCGGAGGCATGGGCGCTGATGTCGCCGGAGCCTACTTTGGTGAGGAATTTCGATATTTCCATCTCCATGCGGTCGGTGATGCTCTCGTATTTTCCGATTCGTTCCATTATGGCGTCGAATTCGTTGTCGTCTTTGGCCGTGCGCAGCGACGGCAGGAAGGTGTACATGCGCAGCACCCGCTTCGAGAACTCCTCAATCTCGCTCTTGGCACTCTGCAGGTTGAGCTCGGCAGTGGAGATGACGTTGGGTTCGATATATCTGAGGCGGAATTCCTCTTCGCCATCCTCTTTGCGGTCGGGCACCAGCCAGTTCACTATCTTGACAATCTGCGGGATGAAGAAGGCCAGGATGACGGTAGTGAAGACGTTGAAGAAGGTGTGGAAGATGGTGATGGCCAAGGGGTAGAGCTGTTTGTCGGCAGCCGTGGTGGGCATTTGGGAGATGCCGGTGAGGCTCATGATGCCGTCGCGGATGGGTACGAACAGGAGCAGACACAGCAGTACACCCGCCACATTGAACACCAGGTGGGCGCGTGCCGTGCGTTTTCCGGTGGTGCCTGTTGTCATGGCCACCACTTGGGCGGTCAGTGTGGTGCCGAGGTTCTGCCCCATGACGAGGGCCAGGGCTATGTCGAACTTAATCCAGCCTTGGCTGCCCATGAGCAGGATGACGGCGGTCATGGCCGAGGAGGTCTGCAGGATGATACACAGAACGGCGCCTATCACGATGAAAAGCAGCACCTGCAGGATGCCCTCGCCGCCCCATGTGCTGATGGTGTGTACGGTTTCGGCGTCCAGTTCGGGAACGGCAAGTTCGAGCAGCCACATGCCCAGCAGCAACAGACAGAGGCCAATGATGGTCTGGCCGAGGTACTGCATCTTGTTTTTCTTGGAGAAGATGAAGAAGAGACTGATGGCACCGAGTATCATGGGAATCAGCGGCACGGCGAACTCCTCTCCGCCGCCGGAGGCAAGACTGGGTAGGATAATCCAGGCGGTTATCGTTGTGCCGATGTTGGCACCCATCACCACGGCAATGGCACCGCTGAGGGTGAGTAGCCCGGCTCCCGCAAATCCCACGGCCATAACAGTGGTGGCGGTGGAGCTTTGGATGATGGCCGTCACTCCGGTACCGGCCAGAATGCCGCTCAACGGTTTGCCTGTAATTTTGGTGAGGATGTGGCGCAGTTTCGAGCCGGCGTATTTCTGAAGTCCTTCGCTCATCAGTTTCATGGCGAAGAGAAATACAGCCAAGGCACCGGCCAAATCCAAGAGCATGAATATGATATCGTTTGTTGTCATGTAAATAGGGTTGCTTTATTTTAACTGCAAAGATACTATTTAATCTTCATATCGGAGTAATATGGATGTTACGTTTTAGTTACGTTTTTTATGGTGCATTATAAAGTGCCAAAAATGATGTCGATGCCCTCTGAAAAGGCTGTTTTGCAGAGAAAATGTGGCGGTTTGGTCAAAAAACGCGCTTGGAAGAGCCGTGTACGCCAAAAGGAATGCTTTTTGTTGTGGAATAAGGGGATAGCAGTGCTTTTGGGTGCAGCTCCTGGTGCGTGATAATTCATAACAAGTGTTAAAAGTGGATTTTTTTAAGAAAATATGTTTGGTGAATGAAAAATAAGTTGTACTTTTGCAAACGAATTAGAAAGAAAAAACACACATAAAACGTAGCATAAAAACATGTATCTGACAAAAGAAAAGAAAGAGGAGATATTTGCCGAGTATGGTAAGAGCGCCAAAGATACTGGCTCTGTCGAGGCTCAGATTGCTCTCTTCACCTACAGAATCCAGCATCTTACCGAGTTGATGAAAAAGAACAAGAAAGACCAAGTGAGCGAGCGTGCACTGGTTGCCCTCGTTGGTAAACGCCGTCGCCAGCTGGACTATCTGAAAGAGAATGATATCGAGCGTTACCGCGCTCTTATCAAGAAGTTAAACTTAAGGAAGTAATAGTTTTTCATATTTATTTGGTTATGGTTGGGGTCCCTGGGTTCTCTGGGGACCCTTTTTTGAAAAAGAAGAATGTAATTAACTGATATGCCTGGCTAAGGCGGGGTCTTCCCGTGTTTCTGCTAGGTTATATGCGTGCCGCACGGTGCGGTACGTAGCGGTAATAAGAAACAATAAAGGAAAATGAACATTATCACAAAGAAATTCGATCTCGGCGATGGCCGCATGATTGAAATCGAAACTGGCAAGCTTGCCAAGCAGGCCGATGGCTCGGCAGTGGTGCGCATGAACGACACCATGCTGCTGGCCACAGTCTGTTCCAAGAAAGAAGTGGGGGAGAACGTAGACTTCATGCCCCTCACAGTGGATTACCAAGAGAAATACGCCGCTATGGGTCGTTTCCCCGGTGGCTTCTTCAAGCGCGAGGCACGTCCCTCGGAGCATGAGATTCTCATCGCCCGTCTGGTGGACCGTGCACTGCGTCCCCTGTTCCCCGACAATTTCCATGCCGAGGTGCAGGTTCAGATAACCCTTATTTCGGGTGACAAGAACACGATGCCCGACCAGCTGGCTGCTTTGGCTGCAGCCTCCGCTCTGGCCGTTTCGGACATTCCCTTCAATGGCCCGGTGTCTGAAGTGCGTGTGTCCTACCTTGACGGCGACTATGTAATCAACACCCCGATGCAAGACATCGAGCGTGCCGACCTTGACCTGATTGTGGCCGCTACCGAGGAGAACATCATGATGGTAGAAGGCGAGATGAAAGAGGTCAGCGAGGAGGTAATGCTGGGTGCCCTCAAGGCAGCCCACAAGGCTATCCAGATTCAGTGCCGCGCTATTGCCGAATTGACGGTTGAGGCCGGCAAGACGGAGAAACGCGAGTATTGCCACGAGGTGAACGACGAGGAGCTGCGCCAGCGTCTCCACGATGCCGTTTACCAGAAGTGCTATGACTTCAGCAAGCAGGGCATTGCCAACAAGCATCAGCGCGAAGAGGGCTTTGAGGCCATCAAGCAGGAGTTTATCGATGCCAACTACACCGAGGAAACCCTCACTGACGAAATCAAGTTTATGATTGACCGTTACTATCACGACACCGAGCGCGAGGCCATGCGCGATATGGTCCTGGCCGAGCGCAGTCGTTTGGACGGCCGCCAGTTGGACGAGATTCGTCCCCTCTGGAGCGAAGTCAACTACCTGCCTTCGGCTCATGGCAGCGCCATTTTCACCCGTGGCGAGACGCAGTCGTTGAGCACTGTCACCCTCGGCACCAAGCTTGATGAGCAAATCATCGACGGTGCCGTCATCGAAGGTACCCGCCGTTTCCTCCTTCACTATAACTTCCCGGGCTTTGCCACTGGCGAGGTGAAAGGCAACCGTGGTCTCAGCCGTCGTGAGGTGGGACATGGCCATTTGGCTTGGCGTGCCCTCAAAGAGGTGCTTCCCGCCGAAAGCGAGTGCCCCTATACCATCCGTGTGGTGTCTGATATTCTCGAGTCCAATGGTTCCAGCTCGATGGCCACTGTGTGCGCCGGCTGCCTGGCACTGATGGATGCAGGTGTGAAGATTCGCAAGCCTGTCGCCGGTATTGCCATGGGTCTTATCAGCAAGGGCGACAAATGGGCTGTGCTGAGCGATATTCTTGGTGACGAGGATCACCTTGGCGACATGGACTTCAAGGTCTGCGGTACCCGCGACGGTATCACTGCATGCCAGATGGATATCAAGGTCGACGGTTTGAGCTACGACGTATTGGCCAAGGCTTTGGAGCAGGCTCGTCAGGGTCGCCTCCATATTCTCGACCACCTGCAGAGCACTATCGCCGAGCCTCGTGAGGACTACAAACCCTTTGTGCCTCGCATCGTCCAGATTCAAATTCCCAAAGACTTTATCGGTGCTGTTATCGGTAAAGGCGGTGAGGTCATCCAGAAAATCCAGTCCGAGACCAACACGATTATCAATATCGAAGAGGTCGGCGACCAGGGTATTGTCGATGTCGCCTCTCAGGACAAAGAAGGTATCGATGCAGCTATCAAGTGGATTAAAGAAATTTGCACTGTTCCCGAGGTGGGACAGATTTATGATGCCAAAGTTGTCAGCATCGTTGAGTTTGGTGCTTTCCTCGAATTCCTGCCTGGCAAAGAGGGCTTGATGCACATCAGCGAGTATGACTGGAAACGCACCGACACCCTTGAGGGTCTTATCGAAGAAGGCGATATCATCAAAGTGAAGATTATCGCTGTTGATGAGAAGAACGGCAAGCTGAAACTCAGCCGCAAGGCTTTGCTGCCCAAACCTGAGGGCTATGTAGAAGAAAAGCCTGCCCGCGCACCCCGCCGCGAAGGCGACCGTGGTCCCCGTCGTGAAGGTGGCGACCGTGGAGGCGCCCGTCGTGAAGGCGGTGACCGTCGCCGTAGCGATGGCGGTGGACGCAGACGATAAAAAAAATCTGCCTTTGGTACAATAAAAAAATAAAAGGCAAGTTATAGGGGTGTCTGTTGGCAAAACAGCGGCCACCAGACACCCAGATGCGACAGTAGCTCAGTTGGCAGAGCGGCGGCTTCCCAAGCCGCAGGTCGCGGGTTCGAACCCCGTCTGTCGCTCAAAGGAAAAGAATCCATGAAGAGTCATCTCCTCATGGATTCTTTTTTTTCAAAGATGGGTAAATCTTTTATCGGTCGAAAGGGAGCGAGGCCTTTAGGTACTGTGCGGTGACAGAATGCGGTGCGCGAAGCACGGCATCGGGTGTGCCGCAGAATAGCAACTGTCCACCATCGTCCCCGCCTCCAGGACCCAGCTCTATCAAATAGTCGGCTCGTTTCATCACGTCAAGACTGTGTTCTATCAATATCAAGGTGTTGCCGGCATCAACCATTTCGTCAAACAACTCCAGCAAACGTCTTACGTCGTCCAGATGCAGCCCGTCGGTGGGCTCATCGATGATATAGGTGTGCCCGCCCGATAGCCGTGTCTCGGTAGCCGACAGGTGGATGGCGGTGCTGTAGAGCCTGTCGGCCAGTTTCACCCTTTGCAGTTCGCCACCGCTCAGCGTGCTCATGCTTTGGTTCAGGTGCAGATACCCTAAGCCCACCTTTTCCAGCATCTGCAGCTGTGGCAAGAACGCCATTCCGCAAAAGAATTCGATGGCCTCCTCTACAGTCAGGTCCATCACCTCTGCAATGGTCTTACCGCGATAGCGGTACTGCAGCGCCTCGTGGTTGTATCGGCTGCCGTGACACTCCTCGCACACGGTCTCGATGCTCTCCATAAAGGCCATATCCGACACAATGACGCCTTTGCCGCCGCAGACGGGACAGGCACCTTTGCTGTTGAACGAAAACAGCTGGACGCTGGTGTGTGCAGGGCGCTGCCCATCGACAAGCCCCTCTTTGGCAAACAGCCGCCTGATGGTGTCGGAGATGTCAAGATAGGTGGCAGGTGTGCTGCGCAGGTTGATGCCGATGTCTTTCTGCCCGATAAACACCAACGGGGTGCTCTCCTGCTGCATGAAAAACTCCATCAGCGAACTCTTGCCCGACCCCGCCACACCGGCAATGACTGTAATCACCCCTTGGGGAATTTCCACATCTATGTGTTTCAGATTGTGTAGGGCGGCATCCTTTATGTGGTACCAGCCCGTGGGGGTGCGGAACAGGGGCTTCAATGGCGTGCGGTCGCGCAGCATGCGGCCGGTCACAGTGTCCGAGGCCAGCAAGCCGTCGTATCCGCCCTCAAAGGTTATCTTGCCGCCGTGGTCTCCGGCTCCCGGTCCCATATCGACCAGGTGGTCTGCCATTGCGATAATCTCGCGGTGGTGCTCTACTATCAGCACCGTGTTCCCGTGGTCTCTCAGGTGGCGCAACGATGTCTTCAGGCGGCTGATGTCCTGTGGGTGCAACCCCACGCTGGGCTCGTCCAGCACGTATGCCATATCTGTCAAGGGAGAATTGATATACTTGGCAATCTTGATGCGCTGCGCCTCGCCGCCGCTCAGCGTGCCCGTGCCTCTGCTTAGCGACAGATACCCCAGCCCGATGTCGCAGAGGGCCTGCAGACGTTTGTGCAGCTCCCCTCTCAGGTCGGTGGCCAGAGGGTGGTCAATGGTATCGACAAAAGCCAGCGCCTCAGTGATGGGCATCGCCACTACATCAGCCAGGTTCTTGCCCTTGATGCGACAGCTGCGTACCCGCTCGTTCAGCCGTGTGCCGTGACATTCGGGACACTCTGTGGTGCAGGTCATCCCGTCCAGCACTTTCTGCTGCCGCTTGCCCTCCTTGGTGGTGATAATGCTGCGGTACATGCGGGGGTACAGCCCCTCGAACTTAGCCGACTTGGGCCAGTTGCTGGGGGGATTCTTCAGCCTGACCTGGGGCGAGTAGAGCAGCAGGTTCAGCTCCTCAGGAGTGTAGTCCTTAAT
>JAEEGI010006986.1_pt1 | contig 25389 bp, 13 predicted proteins | sample 8958751 | NCBI WGS metagenome assembly JAEEGI01 (sample SAMN16246545, study PRJNA631951) | gut metagenome | biome: gut microbiome; feature: rumen; material: KS-attached | host: Bos | place: Iran: Karaj | collected 2018-10
AATGGAACGTCGCGTGTTCATATTATCGCGTTTCAAACTTCCGCGTATGGAAGAGGCTGCATTGTTAGGCATTAGCACAAGTGTGCTCGACAAGCTCCGCACAAGGGTTCAGAAGATAGTGGAGAAGGATAAAAAGCAATAGTTTTTTCCAAAAAATCACATTATTTTTGCACTTAAGATTTGGATTTCAGCCTGTAAAAGTTCGGATGGTGTGTTTTGTAATCATTTGGTATAAAACAATTTACAAAAACCGTTTTGAGCAAAAGTTCGGATGGGGGTTCGGATAAGCATTTAATGCCTTATTTTCGCTGTGTGACAACGTTAAGTCCTATGTTATCAAATTAGAATTGTTTAATCCCAAACCATTAACACCATGAAAAAGCATCTGTTACTTTTTGTTTTTGCCTTTGCGGCAATGGCCTTGCATGCCCAAGACGAGGATTTGTACTCAATGGTACACCAAGACATGAGTGGTTACGGATTTGGCATTGAGAGCGTGACGCAACAACGCAACGGTGATATCATTGCCGTCACCCACATCAGCCAATACCCCGTCTTCCTAGGGAATATCTTCTTTAAGATGTCGCCATGGTTCCAAAGTGTTACCGATTCGGTCTTCGTGGCCGACACCATGCCTCCATATTACTTCTTCTTCCGAAACCCGCACGGCGAGGGCAATATCCGTACCAACCTCGAGTATGTGGAAGAGTTGGACAGCACATACGTGCACATCTGCCATTTCTCTGACAACAGTTTTCAAATCAACCATAACGAGGACGTAATGGTGGCATTGCGCGAAGGCGTTGCTTACGATGAAATAGACAGTTACATGATTGATTGTTGGGGTGACATTATCATGAAATACAGAATTGACCGACCCGATGGGAACTATGACGTGTATATTGCAAGACTCGATCCCGACGGTACACTGAAACATCAGGGACTTTTATACGAAAACGTGCGCACCCAAATACCTAAATTGAGATTGTTAAAGGAATCACCCGTTCAATACTACCAATGGAGTGCTGTGGATTCAAATATCGGCCCTGGCAAGAACCTCGCAATTTATGTGATAGACTCCCTTTTCAGCAAAAACACCATAATTCTTGACAAAATACTGAGCGAGGAAACCATTGGCGATGGAATTGTAGCGTATGAGTGGCTCGATATCGGAAACACTGATGTGATTCCAATAGGTGGAGATGATGTTCTTGTGGCTTCAAAATATGTAAGCGACACAAACTTCTACTCTATGACCGCCGAGTATGGCGTAGCTGTGGCAAAGTATGACTTACGCACCATTCAACTTAAAGATTATATCGTATTCAACGATTATCTTGGTCATTCTAATGAAGCGCAATGCTTGGCCATTATGAAAATGTCAGACGGTACGGTTTACTTCATGTATAACGAGGAAGGATACCCTGCTGAAAGCGTTATTGTTGTGAAAATGGACACCGACCTGAACGTGAAGTGGAAACGTTTTTGCAAAACTGAGAACATTGCCCTGTGGGGCGGTCAACGCCCATTTGTTTTTCTGTATGAAAACGAACTGGGCGAAGAGGAGGGTATTGCATGGGTTGGATATGGGAAGAACACAAATACGAACCAGTACGGTGTAACCTATTTCCTTCTCAACCACGACGGCACGGTGGGCACGAACGAAGGCAGCATAGAAGTGCGCCCCTACGCCTTCTATCCCAACCCAGTGAAAGAGCAACTGCTCATGCAGTTCTCCCCAGATGTTCAACCAAAGCAAATCGAGCTCTACGACCTGCAAGGCCGCCTGGTGCGCACGCAAAGCAATTCCTTCGAGAGCATCGACATGAGCCAACTGCCCGCAGGCACCTACACCTTGCGCGTCACCATGGAGGACGGAGAGACCTATTCGGACAAGGTGGTGAAGGAATGACGGCGGGGATTGCAAATCCCCAACTCAAAGCCGGCGGATTGCAAATCCGCCGGAACGAGGGGACTGCGAAACGTTTGGCTTGTCCCGTGTCTCGAGAAGAAAAAAATCAAAAAAAATCTTGCTTGAAACGGAATATTTTGTATTTTTGCGGAAAAATTAATTCTAAAACACCATGAAAAAAAATCTATTTCTTTTTGTTTTCGCTTTTGCGGCGCTGGCCGCCCATGCCCAGGAATCGAACACACAGGTTACATCCAATCCACTAGAGGCAAATAGATGTAGTGTCGAGAATATGATGCAGCAACGCAACGGCGACATCATTACTCATGTCTTTATGGCTAACAGAGACAACCAAAGTAATACACAGGTTTTGGGTGTTTATGTCCTCAAGATGTCGCCAACAACGTTGCAGGTCACGGATTCGCTTTTTCTGGCCGACACCGTGCCTCCTTTCTATCTGTATGCCCAAGACCCTCGCGGCGAGGGTAACATACGGGCCAACATCGAACCCGACGGCGAAGGCAACTCACAGCTTCGCATCGCACACTTCACCGATGATGACCTTCACATTGACCATGATTCTGACGTGGTCGTGCCTCTGTGCGAAGGCACTGCATTGGATGACGCATTCAGCTACATGCTCGATTGCCAAGGTCACCTCATCATGAAATACTACAAAGAAAACGACGGCGTGACAGAAGGGCATATTGTGCGTTACGACGTCGAGGGAAACCTGTTGCATGATGCCATCATCCCCAGTTCCCAGAACTACATCAGGACAATGGAGGTGTATAAAGAGTCGCCTTTGGAATACTGCCAATGGAGGAGAGCCGGTGACGGGAACCTAAACTTCTATGTGCTTGACTCGACCTTCCAGTTGAAAAACACATACCTCATCAATAAGGTCATCTACGAATCGCAGAATCCATATATACATGAGAATTTCGATTTTTACTCTTCCAATTCCAATTCGACTTTTGTCATTCCCGATGGAGACGACGTGTTGGTGGCGACATATTATGAAAAATACGAAACAGATACAATGTATACAAACCTAGAATTTGGCGTTGCCGCTGCTCGCTACAACTTACGTACTATGCAACGCAAGGCCTTGGTTAAGTTCAACGACTATTCAGGACTAGAAGCCTCGGCCAAGTGCTACGGCTTCCAAAAGATGCCCGACGGCACGGTGTACCTCCTTTACCGGGAAGAGGGCATGCCGGTCAAGTATTGGATGACTGTGGTCAAGATGGACTCGGACCTCAATGTAGAGTGGAAACGCTATTGCGAGACACCAGAAGAACTGATGTACGTCGATCCGTTTGGGACACAATTGTCAATCACTATCGAAGACGGAGAAGGGAACGAGAATGGATTCGTATGCTCTGAGACCTACCAGGAGGGAGTTATTCATCTAATTCTCACCCACGACGGTATTCCCGCCTCGGTGGTAGGTGGCATAGAGATGCGCCCCTACGCCTTCTACCCCAACCCAGTGAAAGAACAGCTACTCATGCAATTCTCCCCAGATGTTCAGCCCAAGCAAATCGAGCTCTACGACCTGCAAGGCCGCCTGGTACGCACGCAAGGCAATGCCTTCGAAAGCATCGACATGGGCCAACTGCCCGCTGGAACCTACACGATGCGCGTCACCTTGGAGAACGGAGAGACCTATTCGGACAAAGTGGTGAAGGAATGATGAAGGGGATTGCAAATCCCCAACTCAAATCCGGCGGATTGCAAATCCGCCGGAACGAAGCAAGAACGATGGCGCGCAAGAACAAGAGGAATGAAGAAGAGAAACAATGACTTGTGACAATGACTATGACCGCTTTAACGAAGCCTAGGATCTTCTACATTTATATAAAAAGCGGTCATAGTCATAGTCAATGGTCATAGTCATAAAAAACAAAAAAACGCACCAACATGAAACAGATCCGAACTCTTTTGCTCCTATTCATCGCCTACCTCTTCGCCTTGCCCTCGTCGTTTTCGCAAAACACCACGACGCAAGGCAAGGAGTTCTGGCTCTCGTTCATGCACAACGGCTTCAAGGACCATTCCTCGGGCGGCTGGGTCATCAACCAGGTGCTCATCAGCGCCAAACGCGACTGCTCGGGCACCGTTTCGAACCCGCTTTCGGGCTGGTCGCAAAGCTTCAGCGTCAGCGCCAACAACATCACCACCGTCGAGATTCCCAGCGAACAAGGGTACCACAGCGGAAGCCAACACGAGCGCATCTTCGAGAAAGGCATCAAGGTGAACGCCAACGACACCGTCTCGGTGTATTGCACCAACATCGCCTATGTGTCGTTCGACGCCTCCTTCGTGTTGCCCGTCGAAAGCCTCGGCGACGAATACATCATCCAATGCGGCGACCAATCGAAAGGAGCCAGCGCCCCCTTTTCGTGGAACAACGAAACCACGGCTTTCCTCATCGTGGCCACCGAAGACAACACCGAAATCGACATCACGCCCACCGTGAACACCTTGGGGGGCCACCTCGCCAACCAGACCTTTACCATCACGATGCACGCCGGCGAGACCTTCCAGCTCAGGTCGGAGCGCATCACCGAGCGTCCCATCGACCTCAGCGGAACCCGCATCCACGCGCGCGGCTGCAAGCGCATCGCCGTCTTCAACGGCAACACCATCACCCGTATCCCCACCGACGCGGGCAACGGCTTCGACCACATATTTGAGCAAGCCATGCCCTTGCGCTCGTGGGGCAGGAACTTCATCGTGACCAGCTCCAGAAACCGGGTTCGCGACTACGTCAAGGTCATCTCGAGCGCCGACAACAACATCGTCACCTTGAACGGCGTAACCGTTGACACACTTGACACCGGCCGATTCCACTATTTCCCCATCCTTGAAAGCGAGGGTTCCTGCTACCTGCAGACCACACAACCCAGTGCCGTCTACCTTTACCAGACAAGCCACGACGAGACCCAGGGCGACCCCTCGATGGTGTGGATAGCCCCCGTGGAGCAGCGCATCAACGACGTGACCTTCTCCACCTTCGACCATCCCGACATCAACATCGAGACGCATAGCGTCAACATCATCGTCCACGCCAACGACAGCGCCAACGTGCTTCTCGACGGCGAAACCGTCGCGCCCTCCAACTTCCATCGCGTCAACGGCAACGGCGACTACAGCTACGCCAGGCTGGACATCGGCCACGGCGTGCACCGCATCACCTGCCACAACGGGTTCAACGCCCACGTCTACGGCTTCGGCCATGCCAAAGGCTATGCCTATCTGGTGGGTTCCACCGCCTCCGACCTGTCAACCACAGTCCTCGTCGACGGTGAGACCGTCCAGCAGAACGACACCATAAACAGCTGCTCCTTGAGCCCCATCACCTTCGGGGCGGAAATCAACTACCAGGACTTCGAGCTTGAATGGGATTTCGGCGACGGTTCGCTGCACAGCCACGACGTCACCGCCCTCCACGGCTACGATGACTATGGCTTGTATGAGGTCACGCTCACCGTCACCTCCGAAGAGATCCCCTGCCAGGCCTCTTCCACCGTCACCAAGACCTTCTATATCAACCTAAACCACGCGAGCGAAACCACCCTTCATGACAACATCTGTTTCAATGGCTCTGGAACCTACACAGAAAATGGATTCTTCATCCACTACGACGAGCCCGGTATCTACACAGACTCTATCACCATTCAATCATTTGGCTGCGACAGCACCTTACGTCTAATCCTCGAAGTGGACGACGTGTACGACAACCCTAGTCATCCTCTCACAATAGACACATGCAACTCCTATCATTGGATAGATTCAACCTATAGGACATCGGGAGAATTCAGTAAAACCCTAACCAGTTCATTTGGTTGCGACAGCATCGTGTATCTTGACCTGGAGCTATCTTATTCGCCCAGCCCAAAAATCAGCTGTACCACCGACAACGCCGTGGTCTCTGGAGACACCGTCGCCGTGGTCACCAACACCGAGTTCTTCTCATTCCAATATGCATTTAGGGCGAAGGAAACAATGCATGACACGACGGGATGCCTTTGGAACTCCTGCAAATGGTCTATTAGCAAACCTTCTTGGTCCATCGACACCATTCATGATGGTGTTCAGATCCAAAACGACACTTGCTTTAGCGACTGTATCGTCTATGTGGCCGACCACGACGAGGATTATGTCGTCCTAACTGCCATAATGGGCAACGACTGCAACACCGATAGTTGCAATTTCTACCTCAAGTCCTCTTTTCTCGACATCCAAGAAAGCAACACCGTTTCGCCCTCCCTCCATCCCAATCCCACCTCAAGTTTTGTTTCTGTCAAAGGCGAGGACCTGCGGCAGGCCGAAGTGGTCAACATGCTCGGGCAAAAGATGCTCTGTGTGCAGGGCAAAGGCAAAGAGCTCCAAATTGACATGACGGCGCTGCCCGCAGGCATCTATTTCGTCACCGTCACCGATGAGGAGGGGCGGAAATACGTGAGGAAGGTGGTGAAGGAGTGATGACGGGGATTGCAAATCCGCTGGAACGGGGGAAAAGGGCTGCTGCAAGCACGATGCTCCCGCTGAGACTCCTGCCGAGACTCCTGCCGAGTAATTGAGAAACTCTAATTCAATGAAAAAGAGGGCTGAAAAGTCCTCTTTTTTTTGTATCTCGAACACGGATTTTGCGGATACTCACGGATACTATAATTTCCGTAAAAATCCGTGGAATCCGTGTTTTTTTATAATTTTGCAGCGATGAAAACCCATCAATGCATATTGGTTTGTCTTCTTGCCGTGATGCTATGTGCTTGCGACACCACCACGCGCGAGGCGCGGCGCATGGTGAAGCGTGCCGAGCTGTTGGCCGACACCCTGCCCGACAGCACCGTGCGCTTGATTGACAGCGTGTTGCACATGCCCGCGAGCTTCAGCGAGCGGGAGCGCATGGACATGGCCATGCTGCAGGCCGAGGCCTTGTTTGGTGACCATGGACAAGAGATCTCGCCCGTGATGGACGACGATTTCTTCGACGAGCACGCCAACCACTCCACCAGCCCCGAGCTGGAGCGCGCCGCCGCTTATTATGCCGGAAAGAAACAATATGCCAAGGCCGCCCATGCGGCCCTCTACAGCGGCTTCGTACAGCAGCACTACAACGAGAAGGAAGCCGCCATGCGTTCGTTCAAGGAGGCGGAGCAATACGGCAAACTGGCTGTTGACAGCCTCACCGTGGCGCAGGCGGAGTATTGGATGGGGAAAATGTTTATAGATGACGGCATGGAACAAGAAGCATTGAAGTCGTTTATGGTTTCAGAAAGGTATATTGGAAACCATAATGCCGACCGCTCCACTATCGAAAACAGCAAAGCTGTTGTATATATTTTGATGGGACAACATAACGATGCAGAATTATGCCTCCGACAAAGTCTTCTTTACGCCGAAAAAGGACATACTGATAGGGTAAAACGTAAAATCCATAACAACTATTCGGTGCTTTACCGCCTTGAAGGCAAATACGGCCAAGCCATTGTTCTATTAAAACAAATGTTGAATGATTCAGGTCTTGATAATAAGGAACGACTTATGCTTTACTTAAACATTGGCAACGTGTACTTCGAAATGGGAGAAAAAGATTCTACTGCGATTTATTTCCAATATATGGAAAACCTCTTGACTACTGTCAATGTAAAAACGGAAACCAAAGTTGCTGTATATGGTGCATTATTTCGGTTTGCCGAAAGCCAAGATGATAAAACATCGGCACTGCAATACCGAGAAAAACATGAAAGACTATTGTATGATGTAATGATTCATCGGCAAGAGCAGACCATATACCGGATTCAGCAGCAATACGATTATGAAAGCCTCCAGAATAAGATGAACAAGAAAATCATCCAAAGACATATTACAATTTTGATTATCAGTATATTATTACTTATTACAACTGTCGTTATTTTGGTTTTGCAAAACAGGCATAAACAATTGCTGAAATCGGAGGAAGAAATGAAACTGCAATTGGATACCTTGAAACAGGATTTGCTGGAAACAGTGAAAACTTCTGTTTTGGATCGTGAGATTTCATCTCGGCTAAGAATGATCCTCAAAGTTCACGATAAGACATTACAGGGAAATGACCCCAAAAAGGAATGGCAGTCTTTGGTATGGCAAATCATGAATGGCAAAGAAGACTCTTTTGAAGCTGCCCGTAGTGTATTGGAAACGTCATACCCCAATCTGTATTCCTTTATTCAAGAAAACTATCCCGATTTGACTGAAACCGAAGCCAAAATCTGTCTGCTTTCCTGTTCCGACCTCTCAAATACAGAGATAGCCGAATTCTTAGGTCTACGTGTGAACACTGTAAACCAAAACCGCAGCAACCTGCGTAAAAAGTTAAACCTGAAACCCGACAGAATGAAAGAACAACTGCACACGATTCTTTCCAAGTGAGTTTGGGGTTGCTTCACAAGTCTAATATACTTACTTGTAAATTTTACTTTTTTATCCTATAATGCTTATATCAAAGGCAAAAACAATTATATATTTGTTTTTGTTTCTTATTGTTTATCAATGTCTTATATTTTCACCATTGAAAAAAAGCTATATAAGTCGAAATTAAAACTATATCTCAATTGACAGATGTACTTGACTTAGTAATTTAGTGTCGTGATTTGTTTCACGACATGTGTCATAAATCCCTATTGTTAACCACAAAAAAACGAACAACAATGAAAACAAAAACATTACTTCTCGTTGGCCTCTGTGCCATTGGCCTGTGCAGTTGGGAAACGCAAGCCGTAAACACTAAGTCCATACCTATTAATTTTATAGAAATGGCAGACCCTCCATCCAGTTATGAAAAAATCGAGCTACAAGGTAGTCTAATGTTCGGCGTTAGTCCCAATGCCATCGTAGCCGGTGCTAACGACAATTCCGTCTACATCGGCTTCAACCAAAGCTTTGACAACGTGAACATCTCCATCTACAATGGTATGGGTGGCCTTGTCTACAATACCGTGGTAAACACCGATGTGCAACAGGTTTTCATCATTCCATTCTCAGGTGTTGCCAGTGGCAGCTACATTGTCGAACTCAGCAGTGCCAATGGCTACGCCGAAGGCGAATTCGACAAAGATTAATCTTCAATTCACCTAAATTATTAAGTAACCGTTCAAAATCTCACTATAGTTCTGTTGCGTTAATTATTAAACATTAGAATAAAAAACTATCTGCAACCGAAAAAAACAAATACTTCTTGTTTTTTTGTTTTCTTTGTCTAACTTTGCAACGAATTAACCCCAAAAACACATCCATTATGAAAAAGCTTTTCTACCTTTTCGTGATTTTGCTTTTTGCGACAGGCTCTGCTTTTGCGCAGAAAAAATACGCAGTACTAATTGTTGGCGACCCTTCTGTAAGGGAGACAAATATTCCGCCAAATGATTTATGGAGGATAGATGGTACAGGAGAAGCGGATGAGTTTTGGAACGACACTTACCTCATGTGGGAAATGCTCCAAAACAAAGGTTTCCACGCCGACAGTATTTTCGTTTTGTTTGCCGATGGCTATGATCGCCATCCAAACAATCATAGATACAATCCTGGAACTAATGATACAATTACAGATGGTAGCGCGACAGTTGACCATGTTTGTTCTTTGTTTGAAGATTTGCATTTTGGCACTCACGGCAAGCCTCAAATAACGGAAGATGATTTCCTTTTTGTGTGGATTTTTGACCATGGCGGTTATGATTACAATAATAATCATTCCTATTTCTACTTGTACAATAATGGTAGTATGAGTGACGCTACATTTGCCAATTTGGTCAATCCTATTCCCGCGCATAGAAAGGCTTTCTGGATGCAACAATGCCACGGTGGAGGTTTTGCTGATGACTTGTCGGCATCAAACACGGTCTTCATCTCGGCCTCTCAAGCAGGACAAAGTGCATATCGTGCCGATGACAAAAGACTAACGGGGGAATATGGAGGGTATAATGATTATACTGAAAACGAATCATATAATTATTATAATAACGACTCATACCATCATGGTGAATTTGATTATCACATGATTTCGGTGATAAATCGAGAGTCTCCTAAACATCAAGTGGATTATGATGGAGAGTTCTATTCTGACTTCGACCCTAATGGAGACAGCATCATTTCAATTATGGAAGCTTATATATGGGACACCATACATAACTCAAGAAAAACCTCAGCTGGGGTGTATTTGTATGATATGGGATTTGAGGACCCCGTGTATGATGATTTAGGCAACATAGGCCAACATACCTCTTTCGACTATCCCACCTTGTTGTTCGACAGCATTGACAATAACGAAACTCACAGAGGCATTATTGGCATTTCCAAGGATTTGGTAGTTGCAGACGGTCAAACCCTGACGTTCACTGGCAAGAGTGACGTGACCCTTTGCGATTCTGTAACCTTGGTCATTGAGGAAGGTGCTACGTTGGTTATCGATGGTAAGGTGAATTTTAAGGGTACGACCAACAATCTCTTGATCATACATGGTAGTTTGATTCAGAATAATGGATCAAGCCTGAGCTTTTCCGATATGCAGGTTTTTTCCGATGCAACGGAATTATCAGTCACAGGAGCTGAATTCAAAAACACCGAGCTAAAGTACAAGCCTGCGGGCTCTTCATCCATTGCTGAAAGCATTGAACTTACGGGAAAAGCCACCATAAAGAACTGTAAATTTCACAATCCATCAAAACAATATGCCATACATATTGAGAACAGCCGTGACTTTGACATTGACGGTGACACGGTGACAGCATGCTTGAGCAATGGAATATTTATAAAAAACAGTGGAAATGTGACTACAAGTCCCCAAATCCGAAGAATGGTTCGCAATAGTTCAATTTCTGGCTGTTTAAATGCCGGTTTGGTGTTTTATGCCTCAACTTGTCATGTTTATATGAATAACATTTATGGCAATGGCGTTGGAGTGAAACTGTATAATAGATGCAACATATTGGATTTCAATGGGGATTGTGCTGCATTGTCCGAGACGCAAACCCAATTTATTCACGACAACACCTCTTATGAAATATACATAACATCGGGAAGCAATCCTCAGAATATGCATTACAACTCCATCCATAAAACAAATGCTGGGACGGTTCCATATGTATATTATAATGATGCAATAATAGAAGACCCTAGTAATCTCTACCCAAGAGGTATCATTGATGTCTGCAAAAACGAATGGGGGAACAATTTCTATCCTTCCACCCACTTGTACAGCACAACTCATTCGATGATCTTCAACTATCTTCCCTATTGGGGGTTTTATGATTGTCCTGAATGGCCTTCTGATGGAAGGCTGTTGTCTATTGCCGATTCTCTTTGTGACGCTGGTGCATATGAAGCAGCGAAATCGGTTTATCATCAGGTGATTGAAGGATTCCCGAACACGGTTAGCGCCGAAACTGCTTTGAAAGCTTTATTGCCTTTGGAAAGCCTTGCCAATGGCAACTATGAAAACCTAAAACACTATTATCTTACGGATACTATCATTGTTGCACGAGAGAACCTTTCTTACCTGTCTAACTATCTGGCCAACCGTTGTGATGAGATTCTTGCCAATTATGATGAAGCCATAGCTTGGTATGAAGGTGTTATTACCAATCCAGAAACGACCTTTGCCGACAGCATATTTGCAACGATTGACCTTGGCAATTTGTATCTTGAAATAGAAGAAAATGGTGTAAAGGCAGCAGGCAAGCTGATGCAGCTAAAACCTGAGTCAAGGTGCGCCTATGAAATGCAGTGCGAATATGCTCTGTCTTTACTACCAGAGCTATCACAAAATGGTTATCCTCTAACACCCCTTCGTGAAGCCCCCTATCCCTTGTGGACCGACACCATCGTTTCACAGCCAGAGGGCTATCGTATGGATGCAGAAGGCAATGTTGAAATCTCTTCATCAGATGGCTTGGTATGGCTCATCTCTACAGTGAACGGATTGAACGGCTGCGAGCCCGATGACTTCGAGGGACGCATCGTGAGACTCACTAACGACATTGATTTCGGAGTGGAAGGATGGAATTTTTGCTTCAGTCCCATTGGAACACGGGAGACTCCATTTTTGGGCACTTTCGACGGCGATGGCCACAAGATTCATCATCTTTGCCAATGGTATTCTCAATATGATGGGGTAAATAATTACTACTTTGACATGGGCGTTTTTGGCTATATACGACATGCTACTGTGAAGAACATAACTTTGGATTCTACTTGCCGAGTTTATTCCAATTGCGACTATTCTGGCTACTATCGGGGCGGCATGGTAGGCTTCGCCGACTCGCTTTCCGTGGTGGATAATATATATATTCATACACAAGGAACGAATTTTGAGTATGGCGCCAGTTTGGTGGGTATGAACCGTAATTCCATCGTCAGGAATTGTGCTTTTGGAGGCCGTGACTATAATAGTGCGCCAACCAAAGAGGGAGGTGGACTGGTCTCCTATAACCGTTCCGATGGTGGCATTGCCGATGCCGTGGTGGAAAACTGCTATTTTTATGGAAACATAACAGTAGCTTATAACAATCCGCAATATTTGGCAGGGTTGGTAGGTTTCAACGAGACCATGCCCAATAACAACGGCAAGCAAGCTATTGTGAGGAACTGTCACAGCACACCAACAGACAGCTTCTTGGCACGCAGTTATGGTTCTTTAGTGGCGGTGATATCTGAAGGAAGCAGCGTCAGGCATTGCTACACCGACCTTACAAAAATGGAGCAATACGGCCGAATGATTGGCTTAAATGAAGGTGGCGAGTTTAGGGACTGCTGTGAATACACAAACATTAATGGGATAGGGACTTTGGCTCAACCCGTCACCATCAACGATACCACAACAGACAACCTACTTGATGCGCTCAACCTTTGGATAGCCAACCAGGAGCATCCTGAGCTCTACAGGACTTGGACGATTATCAACGACAGCATACCTGTGTTTGGGGATTACTATTTGGGCATTCCCGAAAAAGAGGATTCGAACGATTGGGTAACCGTCCATCCCAACCCCACCAGCGGCTTTGTCCGCATCGAAGGCACAAATGTCACCGAGGTGAATGTTTACAATGCCTTGGGACAGTTGATGAGGACAATGCAAAGCACAAACGAACTCAACCTGAAAGGCTTGCCGTTGGGAATCTATACACTGTGTATCACCAATCAGGAGGGATTTGTTGTAACCAAAAAAGTGATGGTGGAGTAATTGTTTGTTTAATTTCAGCAGCTATGAATTCTTAAAACTATCCATTATGAAAAAGATATTATACCTTTTTGTGGTTTTGCTTTTCGCTACAACTACATTTGCGCAAGATAATGAAGTCCCCTATCCCTTGTGGACCGACACCATCATTTCCCAGCCAGAGGGCTATCGTATGGATGCCGAAGGAAATGTTGAAATCTCTTCGTCAGACGGCTTGGTCTGGCTCATCTCCACAGTGAACGGATTGAACGGCTGCGAGCCCGACAACTTCGAGGGACGCACCGTGAGACTCACCAACGACATTGATTTTGGAGAGGAAGGATGGAACTATTGCTTCAGTCCCATTGGAACACGGGAGACTCCATTTTTGGGCACTTTCGATGGTGACGGCCATAAAATCCATCATCTTTGTCAAAAGTATTCTAGATTTGACGGTGTAAACAATTACTTCTTTGATATGGGCGTTTTTGGTTACATACGTCATGCTACGGTGAAGAACGTAACCCTGGACTCGACTTGCCAAATTGCTTCTTCTTGCACTTATTATGGTTGCTATCGCGGCGGAATGGTAGGCTTTTCCGATTCGCTTTCCGTTGTGGACAACATATTTATTCATTCACGGGAAATAAGTTTTTATTATGGTAGCTGTCTGGTAGGCATGAACCGCAATTCCACGGTCAGGAATTGTGCTTGCGGAGGCCATGACTATGATTGCGCTCCTTATGAAGGTGCTGTTTTGGTCGCTTATAACCTCTGCGATGGAGACTACGCCGATGCCGTGGTAGAGAACTGCTATTTTTATGGAGGTGCGGGAAAAGAATCCTTTACATTTAATCTTGGAGGTTTGGTATATTTCAATGAGACTTTACCCAACAGCAATGGCAAACAGGCCGTCCTGAGAAATTGCCATTCCACGCCAACCCGTGATTTCTATTCCATCCATAATTATGGTACCTATGCTGCTTTTTTATCTGAAGGGAGCAGTATCAGTTACTGCTATACTGACTTTTCAAAGACATCCTTCAAACATATGATTGGCCTGAACGAAGGCGGAGAGTTTAGGGACTGCTGTGAATACACCAACATTGACGGGATAGGGACTTTGGCTCAACCCGTCACCATCAACGATACCACAACAGACAACCTACTTGATGCGCTCAACCTTTGGATAGCTAATCAGGAGCATCCTGAGCTCTACAGGACTTGGACGAAAATCAACGACAGCATCCCTGTGTTTGGGGATTACTATGCGGGCATTCCCGAGAACCAGGATTCGAACAATTGGGTAACTGTCCATCCTAATCCAACATCGGGTTTTGTTTCTGTCAAAGGCGAGAATCTGCGGCAAGCCGTGGTGGTCAATTTGTTCGGTCAGCAAGTGATGCATGTGGTAGGTGAATGTAATGAGCTTTACATCGACATGACTATGCTGCCCTCTGGTATCTACTTCATCACCGTCACCGACAAGGAGGGGCGGAAATGCGTGAGGAAGGTGGTGAAGGAGTGAGGAAGGGGATTGCAAATCCGCTGGAACGGGGGTGAACTTCGGTAAACAAACAAAAAAAATTCAATTAAAGCAGAAAAATTTTGTTTGAAACGGATTTTTTTGTATTATTGCAGCGTGATTTGACCACAAAAGCGCCATGAAAAGACTTTACATCATCCTTTGCTTGCCACTCGCTGCACTTTTTTTCGCCTGCTCGACCGACATCGACCTCTATGCAGAATACGAGGAAAAACCCATCATCTATGGCCTCCTCGACTCCAATGCCGACACCAATTTCATTAAAATCAACCGCACTTTTTATGTGCGGGGCGATGCCTATCAGGTAGCCGCCAACCCCGACTCGAGCAACTATCCGGGCAAGTTGAATGTCCGCATGATTGAGTATTGCAACGGCGACTCCATACGCGAGATCGTGTTCGACACCATCACCATCCACAACAAGGAGCAAGGCATCTTTTATGCACCTGACCAAAAGCTGTATTACACGACAGAGAAATTGGGCATGAACGGAAACGAAAAGAACTATAGCTATCGTTTGAGCGTCGTCCTTCCCGACCGCACATTGGTCTCCGAGACCAAGATGGTGGGCAACAACCACTTTGACGTGCAAAGCTTGGGAATGAATTTCTCGAAAGAGTATTTCGGAACGAGTCAGTTTTTCCTGTTCCGTCCTGCACCCAATGCAGGCATCTACCATGTGACCATCGCCTTCACCTATTTGGAGCAAAGGACACCCGATGCCGACTCGGTACCGCGCACCATGATCTGGGACAAAGGTTATTATTACGAGAGCAATTTGACCTATCAGATGATGAACGAGTGCTATATGTTTCACTATCGCCCCGAAGAGTTTTACGCGCATTTGAAAGAGTTTGTCGGTGGCGACACGGTTTCAGGCGTGCGCCGGTTGATTACAGATTACCCCATTGAAGTCACCATCGACGCAGGCGGCGAAGACTTGCAGCAATACATCTACCTCAACGATCCTTCAAACGGGGTTCCTTTGGGTGACAACGATTTGTCACTCATCGACGGCGGCTATGGCGTGTTTTCATCAAAGATGACGGTGAAACATGGCATCAGGTTGGGCGGCGAGACAGTGCCCGAGCTGATGGAGATGACCAATTGGGGCTTCAAGTATATCGGTGGGAAAGAGGAATAGGAACATTTACTTATTACGAAAGATTTATGTTAGATTTGTTTCCCCTATCCCTTTTTTTCCTATTTTTGCAGTTTAATCCAAACTGCGCCTAAATGTACGCCTATATCACTGGCAAAATAGCCGAAAAATCGCCCACCTACGTTGTCTTGGACAACCAAGGCATCGGCTATTGCATCAACATCACGCTCAACACTTTCACCGCCATCGGCGAGAAGGAAGAGGTGCGCCTCTACGTCCATGAGCAAATCCTTGAAGATGCACACAACCTCTTTGGCTTCTTCACCGCCAAGGAACGCGACCTCTTCGAACTGCTCATCTCCGTGTCGGGTGTGGGCTGCAACACGGCCAGGCTTATCCTCAGCTCACTGACTGTCAACGAGTTGAGCAACGCCATCGCCAACGACGACGTGAAAACCATACAAGCCGTGAAAGGCATCGGCGCCAAGACTGCCCAACGCATCGTCATCGACCTGAAAGACAAACTGAAGAAAAACGACTTCCCGACCGAAATATTCGCTGTGGCAGACAATACAATCAAGTCTGAAGCGTTATCAGCATTGACGATATTGGGCTTCGGCAAAGCCGCCGTCGACAAGGCCCTCGACCGCCTGCTGAAACAAATGCCCGACGCCAACGTCGAAACGCTGATTAAAGAAGCACTTAAAGTTTTGTAAATCAATCTGGTAAATGATAAAAACCAACATATTTAAACGGCCCTTCGACAAGCTCAGGGACCTTTGCTTTTTCAGAAGTGAAGGGTGCCTGAGCCTGTCGAAGGCCCCGCATTCTGAGTCAAATCATATGAAACGACATATCCTTCCCATCCTGCTTCCCTTGTTGTTTGCGCTATTCTTTGCCCGAACAGCTTCAGCTGGTGTATATGACATTTTCTATCCCAACCCATACACTGTCGAGCCCGACACGAACAAGATGATCTATCCCATCCCGGTCAACACGGGCAACCCCTTGCTGGACCTCAACAACAAGTCGCCGTTCTACCTCAACGACCCCAGCAACTTCGAAACCGAAATCATCTACGATCCCCTAACCGGACAATACACCTTCAAGCGCCGCATCGGCCAGTTCTACTACGACACCCCCACCACCCTCACGCAAAGCGAATATTTCGAGTATAAGAACCGTAAAGGCATACAGGAATATTGGAAGGAACGCCGCAGCCAGAATGCGCGTTCGACCACCAACGGCAGTTCCATCATCCCACCGATGTTCATCGGCGGCAAGGCCTTCGAGACCATCTTCGGCAGCAACACCATCGACATCCGTCCCCAAGGCTCGGTCGACCTCACCTTCGGCTTCAAGCACAGCTTCCGCGACGACCCCTCGATGACCGAACGCCGCAAACGCCACAACGACTTCGTCTTCGAACAGGACATCCAACTCAACGTGATGGCCAAAATTGGTGACAAGATCAACTTCAACATCAACAAGAACACCAAGGCAACCTTCAATTTCCAGGATAAGCTCGCCCTGAAATACCAAGGCAAGGAAGACGAAATCATCCAGCTCTTGGAAGCCGGTAACGTCAGCTTCCCGCTCAACAGCACCCTCATCACGGGTACGCAACAGTTGTTCGGTGTGAAGAGCAAACTGAAGTTCGGCAAGACCACCATTTCATCCATCGTCTCCTACCAAGAGAGCGAGTCGCAAAACATCACCGTGCAAGGCGGCGCCCAGACTAACGAGTTTGAACTCAGCTGTTTGGACTACGAAGAAAACCGCCACTTCTTCCTCAGCCAATATTTCCGCGACCAATATGAGACCGCCCTTTCAACGCTACCTACGGTTACTTCAAGCATCAACATCACCAAGATTGAAGTCTGGATCACCAACACCAACACTTCGACGCAGAACACACGTAATATCCTTGCATTGAACGACTTGGGCGAAGGCAAAGACAACTGGATCTACAACCCGGAAGTCATCCCAACCAGCAGCAAGACCTATCCACGCAACGGCGCCAACAACTTGGTCTCCCGTATGGACACCACGCAAATCCGCGGCATCAGCACGGTGACCAACTACATGAGTAATGACCCCATGCGCATCGGCAGGTCGGGCTATATGGTTTCTGGGCGCGACTTTGAGAAAGTGGAAAATGCCCGTCGCTTGAGCAACACCGAATACTCGCTCAACTCGAAGTTGGGTTTCATCTCCTTGAACGTCAACCTCAACGCCAACCAGACCCTAGCCGTTGCCTACCAATACACCATCGTGGGTTCCGATGAGGTCTACCAAGTCGGTGAATTCTCCGACCAAGGCATCAACACGCCTAAGGTGTTGGTGACCAAGCTGCTGAAAGGCACCACGGTGAACACGAAGATGCCCATCTGGAACCTGATGATGAAGAACGTCTACAACATCAGAGCCTATCAAGTGGGGTCGCAAGACTTTATGTTGAACATCTTCTACAACGGCAACTCCAACAGCACCCCATACGGTTACTTCACTGAAGGCTCGGTGAAAGGCGTCTCGCTGCTGAACCTGATGGGCTTGGACAACCTGACCACGCAAAACAACCCCATCGCGGGCGGTGATGGTGTGTTCGACTTCTTGAACAATGCTGCGACGCAAGGTGGTACCATCAACGCTTCGAATGGCCGCATCTATTTCCCTGTGCTGGAGCCGTTCGGCAAACACATCCACGAGAAAGTCTTCCCCGATGAGCCCAACTTGGCCAACAAATACGCCTTCGACTCACTTTATACGATGACCAAGACCTCTGCCGAGCAATATTCGGAGAAGAACAAATTCTCCCTGAAAGGCTATTACTCATCCCAGTCGGGTAGCGAGATCAGCCTCAACGCGATGAACGTGGCCCAGGGCTCTGTGAACGTTACGGCTGGCGGCGTGCAACTCGTTGAAAACGTTGACTATACTGTCGACTACACTTTAGGTCGTGTCACCATCCTGAACGAAGGCATCCTCAACTCGGGCACGCCCATTAACATCTCGTTGGAGTCGAACTCGGGCTTCAGTGCCATTCGAAAAACATTCCTAGGCTCCCGCGTCGAGCATGAGTTCAGCCAAGACTTCCATGCCGGAGCCACCATACTCTATCTCGGCGAGAAATCGTACACACAGAAGATCAACTACGGCGAGGAAGCCATCGCCAACACCATCTACGGTGCCGACCTCAGCTATCACACCGAGGCGCGTTGGCTGACAAGCTTCATCAATGCTTTGCCTGGCATCAGCACCAAGGCTCCTTCACGCATCAACGTGGACGGTGAGTTTGCCCGGTTCATCCCAGGCCTGTCCAAGTCGGCCAGCGAGCCTGGCACCTCCTACATCGACGATTTCGAGGGTGCCAAGTCAACCATTGACTTGCGTCTGCCCACTTTGTGGAATTTAGCCAGCACACCGCAAAACCAAAACGACCTCTTCCCTGAGGCGGCGGCCAACACCGGCCTCAACTATGGCAAGAACCGCGCCTTGCTGTCGTGGTATGTCATCGACAACTCGGTCTTCTACGACCGCAACTATAGTTACCGTCCTGCCAATGTCGACAACGAAGAGCTGTCGAAAAACTCCGTCCGTCAAGTGCTTGAGACCGAGCTCTTCCCCAACAAGGACATTGAAACCGGCACACAGACCAACATCTCGGTGCTCAACTTGGCCTATTACCCCGAAGAGCGCGGTCCATACAACTACGATATTGACCCGACCCCCTACTCTGCCGGTATCGCTGAAGACGGCTCGCTGAAAGACCCGAAGAGCCGTTGGGGCGGCATTATGCGCAAGATGGAGTCGACCGACTTTGAAGCGACCAATATCGAATATATCGAGTTTTGGCTGATGGATCCCTTTGCCGATGAGGAATTTGCCGACAATCCAGGTAAGCTTTACATCAACTTGGGCGATGTCTCGGAAGACATCCTCCGCGATGGCCGCAAGTTCTACGAAAACGGCCTGCCCGCCACATCGACGGTAGAGAATGTCGACACCACCATTTGGGGTCGTGTCCCCACTTTGCAAGACCTTGTCGGCACTTTCAACAACTCCTCGGAAGCCCGTCAATACCAAGACGTGGGTTACGACGGTTTGCAGGACCTTGATGAACGGAGCTTCTTCGAAAACACTTACCTGAACGTTCTGAAGGAACGTTTTGGCGAAGGCTCGGCGGCCTATACAAAAGCCTATGACGACCCTTCGGGCGACAACTACCACTATTTCCGTTCCAACGACTGGGACACGCCCGATGATGAAGTCCACAAAAGCATCTTGGCGCGTTACAAGAGCTTCAATGGTCCTGACGGAAACTCGCCCGCCGACATCCAGCAGACCGAAGGTTATATGAGCAGCAACTCCACCTTGCCCAATGCCGAAGACATCAACGGCGACAACACCTTGAGCGAGTCGGAGCGTTATTACCAATACGAAATCGACCTCAATCCTGCCAAGATGGTCGTTGGCCAAAACCACATCGCAGACATCTTCCAATCTGGTGGTGTCTCTTTGCCCAACGGACAGATTGGCGGTGTCACATGGTACCAATTCCGCATCCCTATCAGGCAGCCTGACAGGGTCATCGGCCGCATCGACGACTACTCCAGCATCCGCTTCATGCGTATGTTCCTTACCGACTTCCAGCGTCCCATCGTGTTGCGTTTCGCCACCCTCGACCTCGTGAAAGGCGAATGGCGCACCTATTCGCAGAGCATCCAAGCCCCTGGCGAATACGAGCCCAACGACATCACCAACGAGACCACATTCGACATCTCGGCCGTCAGCGTCGATGAGAACAGCCGCCGCCAGCCCGTGCCTTATGTCATCCCACCCGGAATCCAACAAGAGCGTGTCATCGGTATGACGCAGACCACTCGTATCAACGAGCAGTCGCTGCAAATCACCGTCCAAAACCTCGTGGACGGCGACGGTCGTGCCATTTACAAGACCGCTGACTTCGACCTGCGACAATACAAATACTTGAAGATGTTTGTCCACGCCGAGGCCGCCCACGAAGACATGCCGCTCGATGACCAAGACCTCACCGTATTCATGCGTATCGGTACCGACTTCACCGAAAACTACTACGAATACGAAGTGCCACTAAAGGTGACACCATGGGGTACGCCTTACACCAACGATGAAGCCATTTGGCCTGAAATCAACAACTTGGACATCAGACTAGAAGATTTCGTTGAGGTGAAACAACGGCGCAACGAGGCCATGAACCAGCCCAACAGCAATGTCCGCCTCAACTACATCTACTCCGAAAAGACCAAGAAAGGCACGGTTGACAACAAAGACTACTACCATACCATCAAGGTCATCGGTAACCCGAGCATCAGCGACGTAGAAGCCATGATGATCGGTATCCGCAACCCGAAGCGGCAAAACCTTGCCGATGCCGATGACGGCCAACCCAAGAGTGCCGTGGTGTGGGTCAACGAGTTGCGCCTCACCGACTTGAATAGTAATGGTGGCATTGCGGCCACGGGACGCATTGAGGCCACTCTTGCCGACTTGGGTCGCGTGAGCGTCAACGGCTCCTATAGCTCGGCAGGCTTCGGTGCATTGGACAGCCGTATCACCAACAACACCTTCGAAGCCCATTCCACCTTCAACGTGGCAACAGACCTCGAATTGGGCAAGTTCCTCGAAAACACTGGCCTCAAGATCCCGATGCACATCGACTATGGACAAAACAAGATCACACCGCTTTATAACCCCTACGACCCCGACATCAAGCTGAAAGACGCCCTTGCTGCCATGAACAGCGACGAAGAACGAACCGAGTTCACCTCCACCATCCATGACTACACCCGTCAGAAGAACATCAACTTCATGAACGTCAGGAAGGAGCGCGTCAACAAGAAACGCAACGATGATGAAGGAGACAAGGGTAAAAAAGAGAAAGAAAACTCAAGAGACCCCAATCAAGGCTTTAAAGGTGGTCGTGGCAACATGCCCAAGGTACACATCTACGACATCGAGAACTTCAACCTCTCCTTCGCTTACAATGAGACTTTCCAGGAGAACACCGACATAAAGTCCTACCTTGTAAAGTCATATAGGGGCGGTTTGGGTTACAACTATGCTGGAAACCCCAAGCCTGTTGAGCCCTTCGCCAAAGCCAAGTGGGCTTCGAGTCCCGCCTTGCAAATCATCAAGGACATCAACTTCTTCTACGCACCGAAGAGCATTGTCTTCAACACCGAGATGTACCGCTACTATTCGGAGCGAGAGATGCGCAACAAGAGCGGCGGCATCATCAACATCATCCCGACCTATTCGAAACAATGGGATTGGACACGTAACTATCAGTTGCGTTACGACCTCACCAAGGCTCTCACCTTCGACTACTCGGCACAAGCCCAAGCCTACATCTACGAACCTGCTGGCTATGTCGACCGTAACGCCGACCCTGAGAAATGGCAGAAAGTGCAAGACACCATCAAGAATGAACTGAGAAACCTTGGTTCCGTGTCGCGCTATACGCAAAACTTCAACGCAAGCTACACCTTGCCCATCAACAAAATCCCGATTTTCAACTGGATTACCGCCAGTGCCAGCTATCAAGGCACCTACAACTGGACCGCATCTGCAAAATCCATACAGCACCGCTTGGGCAACACCATCGACAACACCAGCAACATACAAGGCAACGCAACCCTCGACTTCACCAAGCTTTACAACAAGGTGCCTTACCTGAAGCAGGTGAACACACCTCAGCGGCGCAATGACGGCAGAAACGAAAAAGACCAAAGGGGTAAAGGGAAAGACGGTGAAAAAGACAAAAAAGAAAAGGACTCGAAGAATAAAGACGACAAGGGGAAGGATGAAGGAGCCCAACCTGCCGATTCCACCAAGATAACAGCCAAGACAAACTACGGCAAAATCGTGCTCGACAACTCGCTGCGCATACTCACCCTTGTCAAAAAAGTGTCGGGTACTTATTCGACCACTAACGGACAGTCGTTGCCTGGTTTCATGCCCAAGACCGAGTATCTCGGTATGAACACCGCAGGTTGGTCGCCGGGTGTCGGATTCGTACTCGGTAGCAATTTCGGCAGCGATGCCAACATCTACGAGAAGGCTGTGCTCAACAGCACCGACCCGACCGACCTTGCCAATTGGTGGCTTACCACCGACTCCATCCTCAGTGAGCCATACATCCGCCGCAAGACGGAAACCATGAACTATCGCGTCAATACCGAGCCATTGCCTGGCATTAAGATTGACTTCACCGGTAACCGCAGCTATGCCGAGAACTTGCAGCATTATTTCCGCTACAATTGGGACACTAGCAACTTCGACATCTTCACCCCGACCAACAATGGTAACTTCAGTATGAGTTACTTCATGGCCGGTACCGCTTTTGTCAGCTCCGACTCTACTGCGTCGCGCCTGTTCGACAACTTGATGGAGAACCGGAAGGTCATCGCCGAACGCATCGCCCGCAACAACCCGCAATGGATTGAGAACGTGAATGAATACACCTTCGACAGCATCGCGGGCGACTATTTCCCGAAAGGCTATGGTTCTAGTTCAATGGACGTGTTGCTCTACTCCTTCATTGCCGCCTATACAGGTCAAGATGCTGAGAAGATTTCTCTCAACCCCTTCCCTCGCATCCCGTTGCCCAACTGGAACTTCACCTACAACGGCCTGACCAACATACCGTCCATCAGCAAGCTCTTCAAGACCGTCAGCATCTCGCACGGCTACAAGTCGAACTATGCCATCAACTCTTGGGCCACCAATGTTTATTATAACGAAAACAACACCGTACAGACCTTCGAGAATTCCGACATTATCATACCCAAGTACGACATCTCCCAGATTGTCCTGAATGAGCAATTCACCCCGTTGGTTGGTGTAGACCTCGGCTTGCAAAACTCCATGACCTTCAACCTCCAATTCAAGAAGTCGAGAACGCTGACACTGAGCTTCGCCAACAACCAACTCACTGAGGTGAACGGGCGCGAAATTGTGATCGGAGGCGGTTACCGCATCAAAGACCTCTCGTTCAACGTCACCCCCATTGGAGGCGGAGGCAAGGCTCAGACCATCAAGAACGACCTCGTGTTGAAACTCGACATCGGCTTCAAGAGAGACATCACCATCCTGCGCCGTATCGATGAGAACAACAACCAAGTGTCGGCCGGCCAGAACAAGATCAACTTCTATCTCACTGCCGACTATAACTTCAGCCAACGCTTGTCAGCACAAGCCTTCTTCAAGTATGACCTCTCGATTCCCGAGGTGGCCAACACCTTCAGGAACTCCACCACCTACGGCGGTATCACCCTCAGGCTCAGCCTAGCACAATAAAATTTTCAGCAAAATGCGGAATGAGCCACTAAAATATGTATTTTCGCAGCCTAAACAAACACTTTAAAACATACAACAAATGAATATTCCAGCAAATCTGAAGTACACCAACGACGACGAATGGATCCGCCTCGAAGGCGAAGAAGCCTACGTCGGCATCACCGATTACGCACAACATGAACTTGGCGACATCACCTTCGTGGATGTTGACCCCGACATCGTCGGCGAGACCCTTGACGCCCAAGAAGAATTCGGCGCCATCGAAGCCGTGAAGACCACTGCCGAGCTGCTCATGCCCGTGGCTGGTGAAATCCTCGAAGTCAACGAAGCCCTCGCTGATGAAGAAAATGCAAAGCTCGTCAACAGCGACCCCTACGGCGAAGCTTGGATCATCAAGATCAAAGTGAACGACGTCGCTGAACTCGACGGCCTCCTTGATGCCGCTGCTTACGAAGCAAAGATCGGTTAATCATTGGAACGACTGACCAGAAATAGCATCCCGGGAATCCTGTGCGGAATCATCATCCTGATTCTTACCGGACTCCCGGGTTCTTTGTTTCCCCGCGTCAAACCTGCCATTGGTCTCGACAAGGTAGCCCATATCCTAATGTACGCAGGATTCGCCTATGCTTGTCTTTGGGGATACCGCAAGCAATTTGTTTCCAATGGATTAGCCTACAAAAAAAGAGCCATCCTCCTCACCGTCATCATCAGCATTGCCTACGGCGGACTGACCGAAATCATGCAGGAAACGATTACGCTGCTCCGACGCTCTGGTGATTGGCGCGACTTGATTGCCGACACCATCGGAACAGCGCTTGGCGTGCTTGTTTTTTATCTTTTTTTTCGCAGGAAAAAATAAAATTCATTTCTCTTGCGTTTTATAAGCAAATAATTACTACTTTCGCAACGTCAATTGGAAAGTAGAATTTAAAAACATAACAACCATGGAAGAAAAAAAATCACCTAAAGCTAATCTTGAGAACAAGAAATTGATGTTCATGCAGATAGGTATGATCATCAGCTTGCTCATCGCTTGGTTGGCTTTCGAGCACAAGAGCTACGACAAGCGCGAGATTGACGAGAGTCTTCTCAATCGTGAGGTCGTATTGGATGAGGAAATGGTGGAAATCACCAAGCAAGAGGAGCAAAAGCCACAGCCTGTGGAACAGCCCCAACAAACCACACAGCTCGAAATCGTGGATGACGACGTAGAGACTGAAGACCTCAACATCAACGCCGAAGTGGAGCAGAACGAAGTCATTGAAGAGTACGTTGCTCCT
>JAEEGI010006989.1_pt1 | contig 25382 bp, 19 predicted proteins | sample 8958751 | NCBI WGS metagenome assembly JAEEGI01 (sample SAMN16246545, study PRJNA631951) | gut metagenome | biome: gut microbiome; feature: rumen; material: KS-attached | host: Bos | place: Iran: Karaj | collected 2018-10
AATGTTGCCAATTGTCTCCTCGAATTGATTCACCCTTGCCTGACATATAGCATATTGCGATAATTTGTCAAATGGTTCGTCTTCATCTCTCATATAGGTGGACACTGTTCTTAAGACTTCCTTCATTTCATCACAAGCTTCTTCATAGCGTCCTTGCTTATAGTATAGCTGAGCAAGTTCTTGATGGGCAACATATATCCCTTGTCCAGCAACGTATGTCCCAGAATGCGACAAGTAGTAGTCTCGATATTGTTTAAAACACTTCTCTGATTCAGCGTATGATTTCCTGTCATAGTCAGAATCCAAATAGTGATAGTCTCCTAAAAGCTTGGTAATATCTTGGTTGAAATAACCTTCCATCTCTTCTGTCAACATTCCTGCCGCTTTACGACTGTCTAAAGCAAGTCGATATTCATCTATCACCTGCTTAATACCAGTCTTGTTACAAAGCATATAATAGTCGTTACCTGTGTTCTTCAATGATTTTGCATATTCAAAGAATATACTGTCAGGAACATTCGACATATCCTGAGCTCTTAAGCCTGTAGTCACTAATCCTAATATAAGAGGCAGTATGTATCTATAACTTTTCATTTTCTTGTATTATGGTTAAGAATAGCAATGGCCACATTGTTATTAGACTTGTTATCGATCTCAAGAGTTATTTTGTCAGTTGACTTCAATTTCGCATCTATGTGTAAATAGATACATCCATCCTTACCTTTTTGCTGAACTGTTTTTAGAGCAGAAGAGCCTTTAGAAAACTTAATTGATAAAACAGTCGTTGGATCACAGGGGATTATGACAAAATCTTGTTTACCAATGCGACCTTGAAAAGTATATTTTACTTTTTTCTTTGCCTTAATACCCTTCTCTATAATAGAATAGTCAAATCTTGGATCCTCTCCATTTAAAAAGTCTCCACGAGACAAGTTCTTACCATATCTTTCTGTAAGCACTTCCGTCAAAATTGGAACTAAATTGAACCTCTTCATTTTTTTTGTGAGCCAGCATTCGTTGTTGTTCGAATCTTTAAGTTCGTCCATCAAAGTCCACTTCTTGTCCTTTGTTAATACTGCCTTAGTTGATTTTTCATTGGTTGTGTTGCTTTGCCTGAGCATTACAACTGCATCAACGAACGCTCTTAACCCCTTGTCAGTAATAATTCCCTGTGCCTGCATTGTAAATATGCAGGATACTAAGAACGATAATGCAATTACTCGATTCATAGCTGTTCTTTATTAACGTTTATAAACTTTCATTCTTCTTGAAGAGCTTGTTCTGCCTTTTGTCTTATCTCCCTTGTTAAAACTTCTATGAGTTTCTTCCGCTCCTTAACACTTTCTTTTCCTATATTAGCAGCTTCAACAATTTCCTCAATAAGTCTATATGATTTTTGAATTCTACTTTGATCCGCTTTCTTTAATTGTTTCACATAAGTATCTCCATCTTCATACCAGCGACATACGCTAACTTTTATCAACTCGCGACAAATATCAATTAAACTACTGTTGTAATTTATGTTCTCTCCACTTGCAATTATTGGAATTAGAACATTTAGGGTACTGTCTGACAATCGCTTATATGACAGTTCTGCTTCTATGAAATTGTAGGTAAATAACAAATCTAGCGTATCTAAACGATTTATTTGTCTATCTATTCCTCCAATTAATTGATTTAGTGTTTGTTTTTTCGCCTCCTTTATAGATTGTCCTTGTTTCATCTTAGACAAAATCGACTTGAGATAATTTAAATAGAAGTTATTTGCATTAACAACTTGGAGATTCTCGATAATAGACAAAAACAATTCGTTGAGATTTGCATTGTCTTTTTTTATCTTGTCCAAAACGTTTTCCGCGTGTGGACGTATATCCAAGCCTGCAATTGAGTGCAGCATTCCTGTATGGGCAGAGGTATGGCCTGCAACCAAATCTTTGCTTGAAAAAGCAAAACGGATAGAGTCTACCTCAACTTGGTAGAACGTATTAAGTGTTTTGCTTTGTTCTTCTTGGAATTCACATGTTTGAAAATGCGAGAACAATTCCATCACTCCATTAATATCATGATTCGCAATCCTATCTTTTATTGAGCAAAGACATAAATCAGAATAAACGGCTCTATATAAAGTGTTAATTAAATTGTCATTTAAAGAATCAACTTTTGCACTAATTACAGAAAGAGTTCTTCCTGTTTGTTCTTTATGTAGACTGTCCAACATATCAAAGCATCTAATATCACTAATATCTAATGTATTTCCCGTACGGAGATAGTTTATTATTCCATTCCTCAAATCATTATACACTATAGCTGATGTTTTCATAAGTGAATCTCTTAAATTTGCTTTTTTTAAATTTAAGCTTCGCATTCTCGACAATGAGCATTCAAATTCAGGGCTAATGACTATACTAACCTTCAAAGAATCTTTTCCATAAAGAGATTTTACTTTAAAAACGCCGTAATTACCGTCTTCAACATTAATAGTATCAGATATATAGAGATAAGAGCATTCTAAATTTCCTCTATTATAATATATCGAATCAAACACGCATGGTAATATTGTGTCCCCGTATTGTGCGTCAAGCAAACAATATTTGTCGTATTCTTTTGCAACAATTGTTTTCCACCCCCGACTTATCAGATTGTTTCTTATCGCATTGTCATAATCAACATGCCTTACATCGAACCCCAATTGGAAAAATATTGCAGACAATAACACTATAATATTCAAAATGATCCATAACAGTTTAGTCAATTCCCTTTGGGGGTGAAAATAAATCCTAGTTTTGCATTTGACAAAACTAAAAATAATAAAAAATACTACTATGCATAAATACACTATAAGAATCTTGGCGGGTATTTGCCATTTGCCAACGGCATTAATTGCTAGTGGCACTAACATTATGGCATATAAAATGTAATGCCACAATGGCTTGCGTTGGTATATTAAGAAAAAGAAAAATGGCACACCCCACAATAATGGTGCCGAGTCATCGCATGTGGAAACATATCGCTCTACAGGACAAATAACGGTGTCATAAAAAACCAAAAACAAATAGAAAATGAGAAATAAAGTAGACATCGATGTCACATTTGTCACATATATCCTTCCCCATTTTTTATGATAACTTTGAAATATGCAAATAGAGGGGATTAATATAATGATAAAAACAAACAGGAACTCTTTTAATACAGATAGTGGTACATTTAAGATTTTACCTCCACCCCCAAAGAAGGGAACTATTATATCATAGGAGTGAAAACGCAGAAACAGATATGACAAGGAGTATGAAATTAACAATATGAAAAACACATAGATATTATGCTTTTGCCTTATAACTCTGTGTTTTGTCCTCTCGGCTGCTTTTAATAAAATGTTATTTCTTCTTTTTTCATATTCCAACATCTTTTGCCTTTCAATATTGTGCTTTTCAACAACACTTCTGAGACAGTCGTGGGATATTTCAACATTCATCCCACTTACAATAATAATTCTTTCCTTCGCAAGATTGTTTATTATATATTCTGGAATGGACTGCAAATTCTTATCTAGCCTAGAAACAACTCTTCGCCTGCCATTTGTGTCGACTAAAGTTTCTTCCAGAATATCCCTTAACACAGAGTTTGTTCCTATTCCAGACTTATTTAATGCTCTTTCATAAATATTATTCATAACGAAGAATAGAAATTCGTCACTTATATTTTCTTTATCCTCCGCTACTAGGTCATTGAGCTTATTCGTTATTTTATCATCTTCATTTTCAAGCCCTGTTAATACTAATGAAAGAATAAGAGCTGATATGCAAGGCAAATAATCATCAATGGTTGCCCAGTCGCCAGATCGCTCAATTTTTGCAGATTTGATAATCTCATTATGACTAATACCTTTTGGCATTTTTGTTAACTGGTGAACGATCTTGTAAGCAGAATGTTTGGATAGTGGCTTGAGACAATACCTGTTATTTTTTAGAGATGGAATAAAGTATTTGTTCATGCACCAATAATCGAGTTCACAAACATAATCACTCCTTAATGAAAGTAAGACCTTAAACTTTTTCGTTCTATTTTCATCAATAGAATAGTCAGCATATCTATCGTCTTCATACAAACCTTCTAACCATTTAAAAAAAGAATCTGTCCAGGCTATGTCTTTTGCTCGTGTAAAGATTTCTTCAAATTGATCAAAAATAAGTACGGGTATAACAGATTCATAAGAATTAATACGTAGATCATTAAAGCGCAACTTCCACCATATTGTCTCATGGAAATCGTTGTTATATTCTGTAATAATTGAGTTCTGGATTGTGAGGGTTTTGTATAAGTCACCAAACTGTTCTGTATTTCGTGCAAAGCGAATGGTATTGTCGATTTTTTTCCAGATCAGTTGGTCGAAGTTAATGTTGTTAGGATTGTCTTCACAAACTTTATTGTTTACCGGAGTTCTTGCAAAATCGTTTTCGTTGAATGTGATATGAATGGGGAACATGCCTTTTTCACGCATCTTTGGCTTTAAACCTGCGTTGATTAATGACGATTTACCTTCGCCAGATTCTGCGTAACAAACGCAAAAGTCACTATTTTCTACTAAATACAGTAAATCTTCCGTTTCTTTGTCTCGTCCAAGAAAACGGCTTTTGTCATCTTCCTCATAATATGAGGGGCCCTTAAATATAGATTCAGCCATAATCAATCAATATTGGGGAGTTTAAAAAAAACAGGTTTTTTATCGTTATGTAAGAGAAGAGTATGCTCGCCAAAAATGCACAATGGAAGATTATGAGGATTGTTTTTATCCTTAGCTATCGCCTCCACATTTCCAGCATTTAAATTAGTTTTCTCATTATATATAACAATAGGAGAACACTTTTTACCGTAAGCAATGGCATAAAAGGCCTCTCGCAAAACGGGCTTTAGATCTGTAATATGACTACTATCATTAGCATTACTGTTGTCTGCATTAATAAATCCTTCCAGCGTGATTTGAGAAACATCTTCTGCATAAAGGTATTCTTCTATATATCGTTCTGTCACAATAGGAACAAAAATGTCACAATTCATTACTGCATTCTTAATGTTAGCCCAATAAGCATTTCCTCCATCGGACACTTCTTGTGTATCAAGCCAAACAACACCTTGTCGACATAGAATGTCTATTACGCGCTGTATCTCTTCTGCTTTTTGCAGATTGTCCACTTCTCTTTTATATGACACAAATATTTTCGGCTTTTGACTTTGGTTTAGTATATGCCCAATTTCGTCTGGTGTAGCCTCTGCTAGAATAGTTTCAACACGATTCCCATTACGCAGGTTTGTTTGCCCCGTATAATTATTGCGTTCCAAAAAGAAATCCAATTCCTTTTCTATATCATCTAATGAAAGCCAGTATCCTTTTACATCCTTTAATTCATCTTCATACATCGGATACACAAAAAATCGAAACAACCAGTCAGGAAGTGAAGATCCCATCACCAACAAACTTTTTGCCTCTTCATTTCCATGCTTTCTTAGTAGACTCGACAGATTCTTTGCGCCATAATCCTCGCTATGTAGCGAATGCATAAATTTAAGCAGAGTCTGTTCGTTATATACCCAAGAAGAATGGGTTTCACCTCCAAAAATATGATATACTATCCTTGGTCTTTCATGATTCAAAATTGGCAAATCATTTCTTCGGTTTGGATTGTACCATTCCGTAGATTCTTTTTTAAGCCCTAGCTCCTTTTCAATAAGGTTAAATCCAAATGTGGTGATAATAATTGGAAAGTTTCCATTTCTAAGAAATCTGGCAACATTTGTTTTTAGTTTAATACGTCCTAATTCAATAGCCTCTTCTATACCTTTATATATCGCATTCGACAAAGATTCTCTTTCCGATTTCTCAAGAAGAGATATCCCATAGAAAAAATTATCTCTAATTGCCTTAATGATTTCATCATTATCCCCATTATGATATTGTTCACAAATGAAATCTTTTATCGATAAAATTTCATTTTCTTCATTTATATATTCAAACATGTCATCACAAACAACTGGCACAATAATATTTAGATTTCTTCTAATGTTCTTCGCAACGTCTCTTTTGTTTATGGCACGAATAGGCCATAAAGATTTACCTAGATTAGAAATATAATCTAATGCAGATAACATGAGCTTTTTGTCATCTGATATTATTTCGAGTTGCTGATGTATCAATTCTTTTATTTCTACTATTGTCATACCATCATTTTTCGCTATTATTAATCGTTTACAAAGAATATGTCGTCTTTTACGACCTTCATTCTAAGTAGTATTCCTGACGTTCTTTTTGTGTGAGTTGGCGAGTGCCAAGTCGCATAAGAGTCTTATCAATTAGTTCTTGAAGAGGTGGGAATGACCATATTCTTATGGTTCCATCAATAGACGCAGAAGCGATTTCTCTGCCATTTGGACTAAATGCTATTGAGAATATCATCTTAGTGTGCCCTATAAACTCTCCGACCATGCTACCTGTATTACTATCTACAACTTTTACGGATTCTCCTACGCCTATGGCAATATAATTTCCATCTCTACTATAACACGCAATCGGAAGAGGAAAGAAACGTCCATCTTCATGACTGATAATACTTTCACATGTATTGGTTGAGACATCCCAAATACGTGTAGAATGGTCAAGGGATGTTGTAACGATCTTATTTCCATCGGGACTAAATTCTGCGCCTGAAACCCAAGAGCTATGACCTGTCAATTGTAGAATAATCTTGCCAGAATTAGCATCAATCACTTGGGCAATATTACTATCTCCCGTGGTAACTATTAAATTACTGTTAGGATTAAAATCGGCAGAGTGGTAGCTCCCAAATTTTCCTTTAACAATTTTAATGCAATTTAATTTATTTGCATCCCAAATTTGTATCATAGAGTCACAGCAGGAAATTATTTGAGTTCCTTTTTTGTTGTAAAATGCAGACTTTAAATAACCTTTTACTTTTACTTTAGCTATGCATTTTTCTGTTTTTACATCCCAAATTCGCAAAGTAGAGTCATGGGAAGAAGACAATAAATAATTATCTTTAGGATTGAAAGTCACAGACCTGACAGAAGCATTGTGTCCTCTGAGAGTATGAATTTTCTCTCCAGTCGAAGCATTCCATAAATATATCAGATTGTTATCCCCAGAAGATGCGATAATCTTACCATTATTACTATATGACACTGCCCCGCCCTTCGTATTGTCTACTGAAATTTTCAGACGATTTAGTCTATTCTCTTCTAGGTCCCAAACACGGATATCTTTTTCACGAAACAGAGAAAGAATGTGTGTATTATCATTAGGGAAAAAAGATAATATTCTTGATCCTAAAGAATTTTTTGTATCTAAGACCTTCAAACATTGTCCTGTTTTAGAATTCCATATTCGTATTTTGTTATCATATGCACTTGAGACAATAAATTTACCACTATAATCATATTTTGCATTAACTATATCACCATCATGTTCTGTTAAAACATGATTAATTTTTCCACTATCAATGTTTCTTAAAATGACACAATATCCCTTTGTAGATAAAATTTCTTTTCCATTAGGATTAATATCTACAAATGATTCGCTTCCATCATATCCTATTTGTTTATAGCAACTCCCTTCATCAAGATTCCATATACTAATAATATTTTCAGCTATACATATAAAATGAGAATTGCTAAAGAACCCTTTCTTACCATTGAAAGTCTGGCTGCACACCCATGAAGATGTTTCCCATATACGTATATTATTATTTGCATCTCTTGAATACAAGAAACGGCTATCAGGACTAAAATGTATGTCAATAATTTCGTAATCATTATCTGTAAGAGTCTCAATGACATCACCATTCCCATCCCATACTCGTATAGTCTTATCAGCAGAACAAGTAGCAATGTATTTTCCGTTAGGGCTAAACACAATATTATTGATAGTCTTTGTATGACCTATTAGGTTTTTTAAACATTCGCCTTCACAACTCCAAATATAGGCTATATTATCATTTGTAACTGAAACTATTTTTGACCCATCAGGGCTAATCGAGGCAGATGTGACTTTAGCGTCATGCTTTAATAAAACATCATCATGTTGGTATGCTCTTCTGAGTAATAATTCACACTCTGGAGTATATGGTCTATTCGGATCCGTCATCTTTTCAGGCAAAACATTAATCGCAAGTAGTTGACATGTTTCTAAATCACCATCTTCTAAAAGAATAGATGCCTTTTCTGCTACTGCTAGCGATTGGTTTTTCATCATTCTTAGGCTCGCCGTTATCATATTATCTCTTTCGTCGCAAAGTGCCGAATACAGATATAAGATAATCGCTATGATTCCAATGCATAATAATGCAATTGATGAGGTCATAAAGAGCCATATAATGCGCTTTTGACGTTTTCGCTTTTCTTTTAACTCTGCAAGTGGCTTGCAAAATGAATCGTGAATAAGTTCTATTCTGTAATTATTATTGTCTGAAGCAGTGGAAGTTCGTTGAAAAATGCGATTATCACCTTTTAAGAGTAAATCACCTTTGGGTACGAACGACATGAACTCATTTTCAGGAACAGAGTTGCGTCTTCCTGTGGCATCTACAAAATGGGTCTCTATATATGTTTTTTCTTTATCGGAAAAACTTTTTGTTGCTTCATTATAAAATTTATAAAAGGGATTGTCATTAACAAAGTCGTATACAAGAGAAGGCAAAATATGTGAATTGTCGGAATTAATATATTCAATATATAAACGACTGCAAATTAATGAGAGAAGATTTGTATTGATGCTATGATCCTCTTGGCTTTGAGTTATTTGAATTATTGTATTTACAATCCTGTTTTTTGTGGAATCGATAAAAAGCCCTTCGCCAGGAATAAGAATAGCATCACGTGCACCTTGTTCGGAAAGACTACGTAGGCGATAGCGGCAACGTTTCAATGCAGGGAGATAACAATTGTCTATACTATCTTCTAAGCGATAAAGGTCATCTTCGCGAATTGAGGATACAAAGCGAAAGTTCTTTTTGTATCGATAAGGCTGCCCGTCGACAATACAATTGTCAAGAATGTGGTCTTTGTCGTTAATATAGTCTATCTGGCGTAATAATGTTTCTGCTTCTTGGTGGTCGAAGCGGAAAATTTCTTCAAACTGATCTAAGACAACGACGGGCGTAGTTGGCTTGTCATATCTGTCATAGAAACGGTGACGGGCAAAATAGTTCCACAGAAAGTCTACTGTCTGCTTTTCTGTTTGTTCCTCAATAATGTTGACAACCTCAACACGACTAACTGTATGTTCTATAGCTTCAATGATTATCTTTTGGAAACTCTCTGGATGTTCTTCATCCCTTATGCCAAGACGAAGGCTAAGCGGCGTATATTGCTCTTTACGTAACTCTGGGAATACACCGGCATTAAGCAAAGACGTCTTGCCGATGCCACTCTTACCGTAGAGCGTTACGAATATATTGCCTATGATGAGTTTAGCAACATCATAGCTATCGTTGTCACGACCACAGAACTTCAACTTGCGTTCTGCTTTCTCGGGATCTTCGTATGAGGCCAGTCCAGCCCATGGGTTCTGACTTTCGTCGAAATATTTATTTGCTTCTGGTGAGAGCCTGCGTTTCAGTATTTTCATAATACTATATTTTCATTGATTGAATCTATTAGTTTTGAGAATCCGTCTGTGTCCATCAGATTAATGCCAGAAACTTTCTTGTTGATGATTTTCTCATATTCTTGATTGTAATCATCACGGAGGTCATAACCATTTACTGCCAGTGGAATGATGGCCTTATCGCCAAACTGCTGCGCCATGCGCCACTCCTTATTATAATAATGGCCTGTCTCGCCATTCTTTAGGTCATTGGCGATATGCGGAGTGAGTAATGTGATGACAACTTTGGCAGAGCTAATGGCATCGGCAATTTCGCTCTCATAATTATCGCCACCATAGAGGCGTGCATTGTCAAGCCACACATCGTACTTCTTTTCGCACAAACGGAAGAAAAGTTGGCAAGCCGCAAGCGCATCCTTGCTACAATATGAGATAAAGATACCATTTCGCCGCCTCGCATCAACAATCTGCCGGCGGAAAGGTGCATCGTCTGTTTCCTTTGTCAGCGTCGTAGTGATGTTGTTAATGAAGGATCTTGCATTGCCCAGTACACAGATGTCTGTACGGTCAAGGAACTGGAGCAGCTTCCCCTCAGCCTTATCCTCCTTATCAAGAGAGAATGCAACTTCGCCCTTTCCGTCATAGTCGTTTTCTTCATTACTCTTACTGACTCCAGTGAGCACATACCAGAAGAAGCGGAAATACCAGTTGTCATATTTGCAGCCCAAGGCTAATAATCGTTTACTACGGATGAAGTCAAGCATTTCGTTGTTTGCCTCTACATCAAGACGCATCCACTTTGCAATGAGTTCTATAGCATCAGAATCGGTTTTTACGTATTTCATCTTCAGCTCATTAGCTACTAATTTGCCAAAAACATAAATGAGTGTAGGTTGGTTGTACTTCTGCACTCTACGACAATTCCTTAGGGATTTCTGAAAATCGTCCACAGTCTCTTTGTCGTAGATATTGACTACACGCAAGTTATTTCCCCATATCTTCCTCATTGCTATTTCGAGATAACCGTCAGTTGTTGTGGTCAGTACAGTCGTAAATAGTTTCGTTTCAAGCAGCGCCATTAAATCTGGAGAAACATTATCCGAAAGAAAACGTATTTCTTCATTTTCTATCATCCTTCGGATTGGATTCTTCTTTTCTGTTATCTCAAGGGCTATGTCACTATAGCTATCATATTCCACATTCAAAGATTCGTTCACCTTCCGTAATAAGAACTGATGAACATCGCCCGTTGGCTCTAATTTGGTATCAAGGACAATTTCATTACCAATGACAAGTGCATACTTATCATTAAGCACGTCCTTAATAAACTTATTCGTATTAAACCGCCTACTCATATACTATTTTTTACCAAATCACCTCATCTACTCGTTCGTCAAATAGCAGCTTATTATTCCAACCATGATTGCGACAAACTTTTTCAATTTCCTTCTCAACATCAACAGTTATTGGACGTTCTGCTTTACGCATATTGTAATAACCGACACGAGTATACCGGGCAATAAGATCGTTTTTTATTGCAACCTCCAATTTCCTGGGCATTTCATCATAGAAATGTACCATTCCCTTTGCCACATTTTGTGGTTGGCTGTCACGAAAGGCTGGGCATTCATCTTCCTTCTTTGCCAATTTTGGATTAACACAGGTAATAGAAAGCTGCTCACATGGTACGTGTTGCCCCACTATCCAACGCAAGCAATGCTCATGTTTAGGACATTGCTCAATGAAGCATACTAGGTACTTCTCGGCCTTCTCTTTTAGTATCTTCTCGTCGATCATCACTTTTTGTTTTAGGATTATGGCGCAAAGATACAAAAAAGATTTGAAATAACGTGTGTATTTGGCAAGAAAACTTTCAGTTTGCATGCCAAATACACTCCGTATGCAGAAATAATACACTTAGGAATGCGTCATTTGAAGAACTGGAACCATCTTTTGTTCTTTTTGGCAGTAGCCAATAAGACGTAATCACTATCTCCGTTATAGTATAAAATCGGTAAAAGATGAGCAGGAATATTCTCATTTACCATACAGGCATTAAAGTTGGAATCAGTTTCCTTGCAGTACAGTTCCATCATTTCTTCTGTGAGTGGTTGTTTGGAGAACACGTAGTTGTTGTAGCTACGACCGTCACTTGCGTCATAGGAATCAAAGACAGGGTAGCTTTCCCATATATTGCCAATGTGCAGACCTGATGGATTTTGCTTATATTCCCGTCGAGCATACCATTTACTATAAGTATGACGGGGATTTCCTGACATCTCTACTTGTGCTTCAACGTCATCAAGGCCATCAAACCAACAATCATCAATGCAAATCCGATTGTTTTTCAGTAAACATTGAATGTCATAGTCTGCAATATGCTCGTTCATTCTTTCATGCCACATCTTCTTCAAGTGGTCAACACCTTTGAAATCGAGAGCTATGATTGGAGCTTCGTCAATCAACATCTGTATTACCGCATCGACACCATTTGCTCGAAGACAATCACGGAATCTGATGTTGTAGAGTACAATATCCACAATATACACATACAACCCACCTCGCATGTTCTTGACATAGTCAACTGCTTCTTGCAGGCTGTTGAACTCACACCTGCCATAGCAAGGGAAATAAACTTTCTGTTTTTTCATACGCATTCATTTTTGATATTAACATTTCTATTATGGTTTTACCCCACATTCTTTACCTGCATCGTCAATAATGACAGAACCATAAGCCGCTTCGCATTGATAACGATTGGCAGCTATTGCGTTTATGCTAGTATAAAGAGGTGGTGTAATGGCATTGCCGTGCTTGTCCATTAGGCCGTAGTGGCCATCAGATGTGTTGTATTGCATGCAATTGGCAACTGCAGTCCTGAAATCACCAACAGAATCAAGCTCATCAGTAGAGTAGGTGAGTTTGTTGATACCATAATAATCACAGGGATTCTGCAAGTGTCCATTCAGATCTAAAATCTGGTCCATGTGGGCAAATGTCCTAACGTGGATATATTCACTTTCATCCGAGATAGTAATGTCTGCATACTCAAAGGGTAAGAATAGTCTGCCTTCACGATTGAACATTCCATAAGTGTTATCATCACGTTTAGCAACCCAGAAGTGTTTGTGGCTATGGTAGAGGCTCGTATATGTAGGCTCTACCACCCATTCCCCTTTCTTATTGATAAGACCTACATGTTGTTCGTCTGCCATTACAGCACAGAGTCCTTCGTAGAAACAATAGTCCATGCTTGCTTGGGCATTATAGTAAACAGGTCTCTCAAAGATAGTCTGTCCGTCGTGTCCAATGAATGACAATTCGTTATCCATTACAACACCTGCTACGCCGTCGGAGAATATCCAAGCGTGGTCATACTGAGCAGGAATAACGACCTCACCCGTGTTTCCGTTGAAGTAACCACGTTTCTTTCCATCTGAGAAACAAACGAGGCTATCGCCATCTTGCGACTTGCAGATCCAAGTTATGCCAGTTAGTGTCCTACGTTGTTTGGCATTATTATAGACATAACTCTTATCATCATATTCATCATGATACAAAACATCACGACTGAGATATTCGTTATCATAGCTATGACAGAAGTCGGGCTGATTGCGTTTCCATTCACTATATTTCTCTTCAGCGAGATTCCCTAATGCACAGATACACGCCCCAGCAAAGAACACCGCAATAATAGCCATGGACAATGCAAAGATTCGCCAAACAACTTTGTCGAAACGTCCATCTCCTTTGTAACCAAACAATCCGGCTATCCATAATAGTCCTTGTTTGATGCCTCTGCCAATTACGGTCAGAAACAATCTGAATGAAATCTTCTTAGTCATAATTCTCTTTGTTCGTTTCCTTCTTTTATTCGATAATTACACAATATGCATAGATGCTATTTGCAACATTCTTCAATATATATGTAGTGCCAGGGGATACCCCAACAAGTCTGTTCTCATCTATTCTTGCAATCACCCCATCGGCAAAGACATATGATTCATCATCTTCACACAGAAGAGAACTGCCTTTCCGCAGTTGCAAAGTATCACCTTGCAGTTTATAATAGGTGAAAGAACCTATCTGTGTCATGACTTCTAGGGCATTTTCCGTATGTGCGGTAACATACCAATTATATCTCCGTTTATATCCGAATCCATTTGACTGAAGAGTGAGCATTGATCCATAATGGGAGTACCACCCGTATGTCTGTGTGTCGAAACCGTAGGTGAAATAATTATCATAACCCGTATAGGTATGGTCATCTTTGAACATTAGCAACTCATAATAGCCAACATCTACATCTCCCCATAACCAACTACCAAAGAGTGCTTCTTCTCCGTCAACGTTATCATTCTCATGATTATCGTCGTCTTTATCAACAAACGTCACGCTGTCGATTTCTGCTATTGCGATGTCAATATGTGCTCCGCTCTTATAGTGGATGCGCATATAGTCTTGGGCAAATACCCACATTGTGCTAAAGCATATCATCAATATAGTTGCACTTCTTTTCAGCATACCGTTCTTTCTCCATTTGGTACTTACATACAAAAAAGAGCCGCCGAAGCAGCTCTTTCTATCAGTATAGCCAAATTCGACTCTTGATTCTTCACAAAGGAGTCCTGAGGCCCAACCTTTTTTTGTCATGTACTCTTTGACTTCATTCTTATCCATGCAGCCCCCATAAGTACAAAAAAGGGCAAAAACAGTATCTTTCTTTACAGATATATCTTTTTTTTCGCTATTTTTATGTAATTTTGCACCACAAAATTTACCGAAATGAATACAATAGTGAAAATAACATTAGAGTTTTACGGCTTTTTTCAAAGCCTTTCTTTGACATTACTATTTCTTTCCTGCATTACGAATGTCTATGGACAAAGTAATGCAGCTCATAAGTACTTAGGCGTGTATCGCTTAGGTTTGTTCTATTCTAATAATGGAGATTATGTCAAAGCCAAACAACTATACGAAAAAACCATTGAGGATGGTTGGGCTTCTGGTGACACATACTATAAATTGGGTTGCATGCACGAATGGGGGCAGGGAGGTCCTATTGATTTAAATAAGGCTATTGAATATTACCGTATCGCTCTTCAACATAATTATAGTAAAAGAGAAGCATCAGAAGCCCTAAGTAGGCTCGGAGTATTCGATGAAGTAATACTTCCAGATAGTGTATTACATTTTACTGCAGAAAATTTATACAAGTTAGGGAAACAAAATGCTGAAGGCCCAGATGAAAATCTCTCGCTTACTTTCGCATACTATAAAGTTGCAGCAGATAAAGGACATCCTTTTGCAGCAAAAGAAATAGTGGAAATGAATGACAGACATGGGACACCTATAGATGATGATGCTTTAGTAGAAAGATACAAGGAACTGGCAACCAAGGAGATGATTATATGGGTTAGAAAAAATCATAATTTTGCATGGGATGCAGGTTATTCATACCATTATGGAGTTGGTTGTTATTCTAGTATCCAAAAAGCAGAAGAATGCTATAGAATAGGGGCTGTGAATGGAAGTGCATCGTGCCTATGGAAATTAGGATGGATTGAAGAAAACAAAGGAAACTTGACAACTGCATTTAAACACTATAAGGTAGCTGCAGAGAAAGGTCAGGGTATGGCAATGTTTGATCTTGCTCGCTGTTATGAAAAAGGAATTGGTACATTGTTAGACTTATCAAAAGCGATACAATGGTATCAAACCTGTTCAGAGGCTCCCTATGCTTCAGCATCAGACGCAAAAAAGAAATACAAATATCTAAAAAATAAGATAGTTTGACTTCAATTTATTGAAAACTCTAAATTGCAATCATAAATGAGGAAATGTTGCATCAATAGTAAAAAGCAAAACAACCATGGTACAAGAAAAAGAATATTTTGTATTTATCTGCTACAGGCGAAAGAGTTTACCTACGGCGATGTCGTATTATAGTGATTTTGAAAGAGTTAAATGAGGAACTGATTTATATCGATAATGGTGGAATGAAAATACAGAAATGGTATATAATGTTCTTATTTTTGATGCTAGTTTCTTCACAAGGATACGGGCAGACACAACAGGGTTATGTTAAGACGCAGGGACGCCCGAACAACCCAGGTGTACCATTGAGTGGTGTGACCATTCGTGTTCGTGGCACCATGAAATCTGTGTTAAGTGGAGCTGACGGTCGGTTTTCTTTCTTGATACCAGACAAAAAAGATGGGGACGCAATAGTTCTGCAACAAGTAAGGAAACAAGGATATGAATTGTGTGACAGAGAACTTATGGGAAGACAATTGGTGTTCTCTACTCATGTTCCTATTGAAATTGTAATGGTGAATTCTGAAGATCTGGCAGCCAATAAACGCCGTATTGAGCAGAAAGCTTATCAGGTGACTGAACGCAACTATCAAAATCGCTTGAAACAACTTGATCAACAATTAAAGCAACAAGCAATCAATGCAGAACAATACCGCAAAGAACTACAAGAACTGCAAGACCGTTATGAAAAATACCAGATGCTTATCAGCAATATGGCTGAGCGTTATGCTCGTACTGACTATGACCATCTGGATTCTATTGACATCGTCATTAATCAGTGTATTGAGAATGGAGAATTGGAAAGAGCAGATTCGCTAATACATACAGTCTTTGACCCTAACACCGTTTTAGAACGAAATAGAGCCGCCAAGGCTGAAATACAGGAAAGAATGCAGTTGGCGCAGGAAATCATAGATAAAGCAAATGCAGACAAAGAGGCCATTCGCAGGGACTCCGCCTATGCGAAACGAGTAATAATACTTTGTGATAATCTGGCAACAGAATATCTCTCGCAAGGAGAACAGAAGAAGGCTAATGAATGTTTACAACAATCATTGAGTATTAGGTTGATACTTTATGGCGAAGAGAGTGATGAAGTTAAAGAAGTAAAACAAAAAATAGAAGGAATAAAATGAAAGCATTACGTGTTATCTTTGCCATTTTACTGGCAGGTTCAAGCCTTACAGGTTTGTCACAAAATCAAAAAGGTTATGTAAAGACATTAGGACGTCCTAATCAGAAAGGACAGGCGTTAAGTGGAGTATCTATTCGTGCAAAAGGTGCGCATAATGCAGTACTTAGCAAAAACGACGGTACATTTACTATGGTCATGACTGGAAAAAAGGATGGAGACTCTTATGCCTTGCAACAAGTACAGAAAACAGGTTATGAACTCAATGACGTAGGAATGATAGGAAGGCAGTATGCATTCTCTACAAACGTCCCCATCACTATTGTCATGGTGTCTCAACAACAACTGCAAGAAGACAAACTGCGCATTGAAAACAAGGCATACGAAAAGGCGGAAAAGAACTATAAAGACAAGTTGACAACGCTTGAACGGCAGAAAAAGGAGAACTTGCTGACAGAAGAAAAATATCGTCAGCAATTACAAGATCTTCAGAATAGTTTTAGTAAATATGAATCTATGATTGGGAATCTGGCCGAGCATTATGCACGTACAGACTATGATAATTTGGATAAAAAAGAACGAGAAATAAATCTTTGTATAGAGAAAGGAGAATTAGAACGAGCAGATTCTTTATTGCAACAAATTGGTATTCAAAAACGAATAGAAAATATAGCAAAGCAACTGTCTGGAGGACAAAATCTGATGGCTGAAGCAAAAAGTGACCTTGCAAAAGTATTGAAAAAGCAGCAGAAAGATGGAGAGTATCTGTATCAACTCTACACAATAGCCTTAGGTCGTTTTGATAACGAGAAAGCACGTTTCTATATTGAGACACGCGCCGAATTGGATACGACTAATGTGGATTGGCAATTAGATGCAGGTCAGTTTAATAGCGAGTTTTTGGCAGATTACAAAAAAGCAATGTCATTGGTGCAAAGAGGATTGCGTAATGCGAAGACTATATATGGTGAGAATAGTGAACAGACAGTACAGTCATTATATAAAATGTGCAGCGTTTATGTGGAAATGAAAAGCTACAACGATGCCCTTACATGTTGCCAAAAGGCTTTAGATGTCTGTGAGTCACTTTATGAGAATCCACATCCTATGAAAGCTCATTGTTATAATGGCTTGGCAGCGATTTACGGCTTTCTTGGAGATTACCCCAAAGCTTTTGAGTATACTAAGGAAGGCATGTCGATAAGGGAAATGGTTTATAAAGACCCAAATGAAGAACTCGCTGAAAGTTATTTTTCTTATGGCTTCCTTTATTGTTCTACTGGAAAATTTGCCGAGGGGCTTGAAAACATCCAAAAATCATTGGATATATTGACTGCACTTCGTGGCGAACAATATATTCATGCTGCAGATGCCTATCACAATATGGGCTATGTCTATATGATGACTGGAAACTATTCTAAAGCAGAGGAATATCTAACGAAAGGATTTGAAATACGAAAACGACTGTTCGGTGAGAAGCATCCAGACATTTCTGAAAGCCTTAATGCATTGGGGAATCTTTGTCATATGAGAGGAGATTATCAAGGCATGCTTAATTATTTCCAACGATCTCTAGAAATTCGTCTGACAATATACGGTGAAAAGAATTCAGCAACAGCAACATCATATAATAATGTCGGAGTTGCCTATGGGACATTAGGTAATCAAGAAAAGTCGTTAGAATATAATTTACATGCTTTAAGAATAAGTAAGGAAGTATTAAATCAGAATAATCCAGAGTTAGGAGTTCGGTATCTCAACGTAGCATCTACATATAATGAAATAAATGACTATAATAATGCTATAGAGAATGTGAATTCTGCACTAAGGATTTTAAGAACTATCTATCATGGGGAAAATCACAAAAATGTAGCTAGTTGCTATAACCTGCTTGGAGTAATTTGTAAAAACGAGAAAAAATACGAAGAGGGTATTCAATATCACCAAAAGGCATTAACAATTCGTAAAGAAGTCCTTGGTGATAATCATATAGATACTGCTATTAGTTATAAGAATATTGGCAGTATGTATTTCGATCAAGAGGATTTTATACAAGCAATCGTTTACTTCAAAAAGGCACTTGATGTATTCATAAAAGCGGTAGGACCGAATCACCCACAGACAATTGACACTACGGGTGGAATTAAAGGTATATATGAAATACTACTAATCAAACATCCTGACGACATTAAGATACAAAAAGACTATCAAAAATTTAAAGACACCTATATGCAAGATAATAATTTGAATGGTGGAAAGTCAAAAAAATAACAGAAAAGAGATATGGCACAAGAAAAAGAATATTTCGCATTCATCAGCTATCAGCGGAAGGATGAAGAGTGGGCGGACAGGCTACGGAATAAGCTGGAGCACTATCGCCTACCGTCAAGTGTGAGGAAGCAGGACGCTTCTTTACCCAAAGAGATACGTCCAATATTCCGCGATGCGTTAGAACTGGCGGGTGGGGTCTTGGCCAAAGAGATAGAGGCAGCGCTGCAGCAGTCGAAGTATCTCATTGTCATCTGTTCTCCTTATTCTGCTAAATCTCCTTGGGTAAACAAGGAAATACAGACCTTCATTGACCTTGGCCGAGAAGACCGAATCATTCCTTTCATCATAGATGGCACTCCTTTTTCTGACAAACCAGACACAGAATGCTTTCCTCCTGCCCTCCGCTCATTGAAAGGAGAAAAGGAGCTACTTGGCATCAATATTAATGAGCTAAGCCGTGATGCGGCCTCCATCAAAGTTGTTGCCCGCATGTTTGGTCTGAAGTTCGACACGCTATGGCAGAGGTATGAGCGGGAGAAAAAGAGAAAACGTTGGATGATAATTGGCGGCGCATTATTATTTGCACTTGTAAGTTTGGGAATAGGTGGCTACTTTATCCGTCAAAACAGGGTGATAGAGGACCAGAATCTAAAGCTAGAAAATGCTGCAAATAGGTTGCGAGAGGATTCAATTGCATTGATGAATCACGTTTTGAGAATACAAAAAGACTCCATCCAATTGTCTTTGCAGAATGACAGTATTGTTTTGCAAAACCAACTCATTCTGCGACAGCGAAATGATCTTAATATAGCAAACTATAAATTAGGTGACTTGAATAAAAACTTGACAAAGGTCAACACTGATTTGTTAAAGTCCAATCAATTACTATCGGAAGAGCGCGACAGAGTTTTAAGGGCTAACTGGCAAATTAAGGAAAATTTGGCACGTTTTGTTTCTGAGAAGATGAAAGAACTTACTGATGACGGGAATGCCTATATGTCGATGTTGCTTGCCAGAGAAATAGCTCCCGACGATATTACTGCACCCAATAAGCCATTTGTGGTTGAATTTGAAAGAGCACTACGTCATGCACAAGAACACCAGACTGCAGTTATAGAATCAGAAAGGGTGCCTTTTTATATAGGTAATAGTTGCAAAATGATAGCTCTTGCTCCAAAAGAAGGATACGATATCATTGATGTTGAATCAGGAGCAATCCTTAAAAGTATTCTTACGAATGAAATTGCATATTATGATTACGCCGTTAGTCATCACGGCAAACAAATAGCGGTAGGATCAAGAGATGGTGATATTAAAGTATATGACATTGATACGGAGAAATGTTTACACATATTGAAGGGACATGAGGATCGAATCCAATCGCTTTCGTTTACTGACGATGACAAGGAACTGCTCTCGACTTCAAACGATAAAACTATTTAATTATGGGATCTCTCTACGGGACAATGCTTAAGAATCTTTGAGGGACATGAGAATCCTGTGATGACTGCAACTATTAGTCCTGATAAAAAACTCATTGTCAGTGGTGATTACGAGACTATTATTGTATGGGATGGACTGACGGGAGAACCTATATGGTCCTTAACAGGGCTGGATGGGCCAACCCGTTGTCTGAAAATCAGTCCAGATGGCAAAAAAGTTGCTTGTGGATTTGCATATAACAGCTATACGGGATATGATAAGGATATTGAGGATATTTGTGCAATTATCATATTAGATTCGGTAGAGAAGGATTTATGGCATGTCTTGAAAGGTCATGTGAGTGATGTTAGGGATTTCGCATTTGTGGACAATGGTGCAGCCCTGTTATCTTGCTCCGAAGATAAAACCATAAAGCTTTGGGATTTGGATGATGGCGAACTCATAAAAACATTTTATGGCCATACTGATGGAGTTGAGCATATCTCAGTCAGTCCTGATGGAAGACATTTTGCAACGTCATCTTTTGATAATACACTCAGACTATGGGAAATGCCGTTTAATAGGTGGCTTAAATCTTTTGACGATCATTCTTCAGATGTATTCTATGCCTCGTATAGTCCTGATGGGAAACGCATCGTATCGGCATCAAAAGATGGTGAGATACGTATTTTTGATGCAGAAACAGGTAAATGCCAGAACTTGTTAGAAGGTCATGAAAATGAAACTATTTCGACGATGTTCAGTCCCGATGGGAATATGATAGTTTCGACATCATTAGTGTCCCGTTAAAATTTGGTTGATTTAAATATTAATCAAATAGCCCCGGAATAAGGGGACCAAATTGTTCTTTGACATCGTTGAAATCAGTCTTTTCGAACAGTTCTCTAAGCGGTGTTTTGTCCGTCAGTGAGATGCTGAGGATCTGCAGGATTTCATAGGTCGAGCGTTCCAGATGCATATCATGTTGGACAATCGCCACAAGGCAGTAGGCTGTGATGGCAGCACTGATCTGAATCCGGACGGCATTCTCTGTAGTGCCCCAGAACTTCTTGATTTTAAGATGCTGTTTCAGCCACTTGAAGAAAAGTTCAATCTGCCATCTGTTTTTGTAGAGGTTGGCAACCTGCAGGGCAGAAAGGTGGAAAGCATTGGTAAGGAAGGCGAACTCACGCCCCTCTTTCTCATCGTAGAACTTGACCAGCCTGAGCTTCTCCTTATACTTCTTCGAGGTGATATAATCTGCCAGCAGAATTTCAGAATCAGTCATCACGTTTTTAGGCATCCGCCTTTTCCACCTAATACACTTATACTGTAGATTCTTCTTGGCTCGGACAACAAAGAATGATTCATGCCGATGAATGCGGTAGAGTTCCTTGAAGGCATTGTAACCACGGTCGAACACATAGTAAGAACCTGATTCATAAGGGATTTCTTTCATTGCCTTTGAATCGTGGACAGATGCCTTGGTGATGTGGAAGTAGGCAGGGACCTGCGACTCCAAATCGTAAAGGACATGAGCCTTGACTCCACCTTTCCGCTTACGGAACTTAGCCCACCAGAACACTGACAGACAGAGAGGTATAGTCGTTGAGTCGAACGCATACACCTTGCCTTTGAGTTTGAAGATATCTGTTGCTCGTTTACTGCGAGCCAGATCCATCATATAGAAGGCAAACTCCTCGAAGATCCGATAGTCGCGATTCTGGTTGGCAGTAGCGAAGGTGGTCTTGGCGATAGGGTTCCTTCCCAAGCCGAGGTGGTAACACTTAGACTGATGAGCCTCTAAGGCAACAATCAGGTCACGAAGACTCTCACGATTACTGAGTTGTCCGAACATCAAAGCAAGAAGTTGATTCCAGCAAGTGAAGTGCTTGACATATCGATTACCTTCGTACTTATCAACAATGTGACGAAACTTGTTGTTGTCCAAAAACTCCACCAACTGAGCGAAGACGTATTTTGATTTGTTCATATGCAGCCATCTGTTTTGACTGCAAAGATACAAATTCAAATCGTCGCACCCTCACAAATGCTCGTAAAAGACTGTATTTCAATTATTTCAAAGAACGATTAGCCCACTTTAACGGGACAGTAGTGATTATATATATATAATATATAATATAAATAATATACTAAGATTTCCTGTAACATTTCAAAATTCCTTATGTAACATTGTAACATTGTAACATTGTAACGTACAGTGGGGGTAAGTTTTGCATATTTATGCAGTCCAAGATTAACCGTAGCAACCACACAGTTACCGTAATCAAGCCTACACGTTACCGTAAGTAAACCTCCGCTTTACCCTACCCTGCCCGGAGCCACAATCATAATGGATATTTATGCGTTGCATTTGTATAAACAACCATTAAGACCGATGACAACGATGCATCTATTTGGTTATAATGACACGAATACTGCCAACAAAAACTGTGTTTAGTACGAAAAATGCACCTCTTTCAGCGTGAAAAAGTTAAATATTACCAAGGGGAGAAAAATAATCAGCCTTTTTGTTGCGCATTTCTGCAACTATTCTTACTTTTGCACAAAGATTTAGATGTTATGGCACAACGAAGATTTCAAGTTATCTTTTTGGAGAGTGTGGATGAGTTTCTTTCTACACTCACTCCTAAAGCCCGTAATAAGATACTCTATAATGTTCGCAAAGTTAAGGGTGGAGTTATGGATGCTGACCTTTTCAAGAAGATTGACGGTAGTGATGATATTTGGGAGTTCCGAACGAAGTATGACGGAATGGAATACAGACTGCTTGCGTTCTGGGATAATACCACGAATAGCCTCGTAGTAGCAACACACGGTTTTGTGAAAAAAACCTGGGCTATTCCTGCGAACGAGATTGCGAAGGCCGAAGCAATAAGAAAAGAGTATTACGAATCAAAAGACAAATAAATTATGGCAATGAAGGTTTATACATTGGATGAGATGGAAGATAAGTACATCGGAAAAGTGGGTACTCCCGAAAGAGACAAGTATGAGCAGGAACTTGCAGATGAACTCCATGCCTACCATGTAGGCAAAGCCATCAAGCAGGCTCGTGAGGCTCAATCATTGACTCAAGCTGAACTCGGAGAGAAGATGGGAGTACACAAGGCACAGGTCTGCCGTATCGAAAGCGGTAAGAGCATTACCCTTGCCTCCATGATGCGTGCGTTCCGTGCCCTGGGCGTTCAGGTAGCACTTGACATGAAGGGTATCGGCAGGGTGGCTCTCTGATTCCATCCGGACTAAACAAAACGAAGAGCATGGCTGAAAGGTCACGGCTTTGGAGGATTGGTACGAGATAGAAGAATATGAGGATGTTCACTATCCAATAGGGAAGCTGAGCGGTACTGATAATAGGGATGATCTTTACTAAGAACTAAGGTGACAAGCGTTTGACGGTAGTCATTTAATTGTTTGAGCAATGTCAAACGCCCTTGTCGTTATAGAGACATTTCTCTTTGTAACGGGCAAAGTTGGCATCTGTTTTGGTTGCAAAGGTACAAAAATAATGCCAATTAAGCCATTTTTTTCTAACATTTTTTCGGTTGAACAATGGTGAGTTCCGACGGGAGGTCGACGGGAGGTGTCACAAAGAGACCTCCCGTACGAAAACGCCTTTGTACAAAGGCGTTTCAAGAGAAAATGGGAGGATGGGAGGTCAAAACGTTTAGTTGACAAAAGTGTTACCACGAGACATAACAGAAAAAACATTCTAATTTTCTTGGTCGTTTCTATTATTCTTCGTACCTTTGGCAGAATTCTCGCTCTCGTACTATGCACCACATTTCATATTATCCCTTATCAGAGCACAATATATGGTATATTTGCATGAATCCGTCACATTTTATGGGTTTTTAGCAGAAAAGAGTTTGATAATTGAGAATTTATTACTAATTTTGCCACGTGTTTTTACAAACACATCATATTGTTGCTCAATCTCTCAGCTGAACTGCGACCTCAAATGAGAAAAAGGAGCAAATCAAATATCTGTTGGAGCTGCACCCATAAAGTGCAGGCTTCTCCATAAGATATTTGAGGTTGTCGCAGACCTAGCTGAGAGTATGGTGGGTCTGCACTTTCTTACATAAGAGTTAGTGCTTCCATTAGTAAGAAAAGATTAGTACTAACACTTTATAGTTGCTATTATGAAAAAAATATTGTTATCAGCAATCGCTTTGTGCTTTGCGTCAATAGCAAATGCACAAAATTATGGTGTAGGTAGTTCTACAACTGGCCGCACGGACATTTTCGGAAAGACAATGACTACACAGCGTAATGAATTCGGTCTACCCATCGCCTCATCTACAACTGGGCGTACAGGCACTTTCGGAAACACCACAACCAAACATTACAAAAAGCGTAGACAGTCTACGGGAACATCGACCACAGATAAGACGGATTTTTTCGGAAATATTACCACTACGTATAAAGACAGCTACGGAAATGTGATAGGCATATCGACCACTGGCCAAACTGACATCTTTGGAAATAGTACTATTGAGCAGCATAGCAATAAGCTGGATATGAACAATTGAACTTGGTAATATTTTATGCAAATATGAGATCGTGTTTTTGGACTCTTTTGTTTTTGTTCACGGCTTCCGTTTGTTGCTTTTCCCAAAAGCATTTCAAGTTCATGGGAATACCTATTAACGGTAATGTGAATACATTTTGTGAAAAGCTCAAAAGCAAGGGTTTTTCAAAAGACGTAGGTGAGGTTAAGAATGCGTATTGCCTCGTTGGAAAATTCTATGATGAGGAGGCGAATCTTCAGGTCAACTACGACCCTTCAAATGGAGTTGTTTACTCCATTACCGTTTATATCATAAAAGGTTCTTTGTTGGCTGTACATCCTACACAACGTGACATATTGAAAGCAGTAGAGGATAAATACATATTTGAAAAGAAAGAAATTAATCCACAGTTATATCAATACGATTACTACATATATGATGGTCTCGACCCTATAGGTCTAATCCAAACATTTATTGTAGATTCAAGAACTATTCCTACAACCAAAGAAGCAATGCTAAACATTACTTATACGGATATTGAAAACTTCTTAAATTACGAAAACAGAAAAAGAAATGACATATAATGAGT